>Ga0182010_10000926_pt1 | contig 16235 bp, 19 predicted proteins | sample 611E1MmetaG_FD_120488 | JGI IMG/M metagenome (GOLD analysis project Ga0182010, IMG submission 120488) | Permafrost microbial communities from Stordalen Mire, Sweden - 611E1M metaG | ecosystem: Environmental > Terrestrial > Soil > Wetlands > Permafrost | place: Sweden: Stordalen | collected...
GACCTGGGCTGGCGGAATACCAAAGATCCAATGACCTTGATGAAGCTGCGCGAGGTGAGCGACCGTTTGATTAGCAAGGTGATTGACAGCGAGAGGGAAGGGCCTCCTCGAAGCCCCTAGATCACCGCCACTCCCCCACGTTCACCCCTGTGGCCCTGAAGCGCTTGGGGTGGGGGTCAAGATACTGTGCGGGCGTCAGGGGAGCCACGTTTGGTCGGCGTGGGAGATCGCCGGGCTGCTGGACTAAGAAGCGTCGAGTGCGACTTCGGCCCACTCGTAGCCGCACTGGCTGCAACTGCGGTGCATGTGATCAATCGTCTGTTCGGGAAGTTCGCAGTTCGCCCTCATGCCTTCATGGAACTGAAATCCGGCATTGTCGCTACCGCACTTCGCACATGCATTTCCCTGTCCGAACTTGTCCATGTCCGCCTCCTGCTGCTGGTCGAATGGACCAACCGTAGTGCCAAGCTCCTCGAACAGGCGGATGGCGTCGAGGCCGTAGCCCAGCAACAGCCCGAGGATCGAGGATGCAGTGCTGCCGTACCGCTGATACCGTCCATGCCGGAACCTGTCAAGCGATTTGAGACACTCTTGATTCACGAGTTCTGTACAACCTCCTCTCGAGCGACTGGTGGGTTGATCCACGCCACCTCGGGCAGTTGCGGTGCAGCGGGCGGGCGATGCCGGAACCGGATGGGGTTGGCAGCGTAGGCGGCAATCAGCGTCTCTTGGCGCTGGTTCCTGATCTCGGTGGCCCTCCCGTAGTGGACCGAGGCCGGGGTGTGGAGGGCGATGCCCGAGTGTCGGTGGACGTGGTTGTAGTGCTCGAAGAACTCGACGCAGAACGCCCGTGCGTCCTCGATGGAGCCGAATCGGTCGGGGAACGCCGGGCAGTACTTCAAGGTCTTGAAGGCCGCCTCGGAATACGGGTTGTCGTTGGAGACGTGGGGGCGACTGTGACTGCGAGCCACCCCGAGGTCGACCATCAACTGGGACACCGGCTTGGAGCGCATGGATGACCCCCGGTCGGCGTGGATGGTGAGTTGGTCCCGGTCCACCCCCTGGGTGAGGACGGCATCGTGGATGAAGTCGGTGGCCAGCTCGGCTGACTCGGTGGGGGCCAGCAGCCAGCCGACGACGTAGCGGCTGAAGATGTCGAGGATGACGTAGAGGTCGTAGTACTCGCCTCGGTTTGGGCCACGCAGTTTCGTGATGTCCCACGACCAAACCTGGTTCGGCTGCGTGGCCATGAGCTCGGGCTTCTTCTTGGCCGGGTGGGTCCGCTGACGCCGACGTTCCTTCGATTCCCCGTTGCCCCGGAGCAGGCGGTGCATGGTGGACTGCGAGCACAGGTAGGTGCCATCGTCCAGGGTGCGACCCCACACCTGATCCACGGCCAGATCGCAGTGGTAAGGCCGATGCAGCAGCTCCAGCACGGCTGTGCGTTCGGAGGGGCTGAGGGCGTTGGGTGGGGCCGGCCGGGGACTCGGCGGTCCACACCTCGGTGCCCGACGTCGTCGGTAGTGGGTGGCCCGGGCTCGACCGAGCAGCTGACAAGCCCGCCGAGTCCCGACAGCTTCAGCCAGTTCTGGGTGGTGGTCGTCGATCACCTGAACTACTTCTCCTGGGTGTCCGCGCTCTTGGAGATGCCCTCCAAGAGCGCGTGAACTTTTCCCATGATGTCGAGCGCCGTTCGTGTCTTTTCCAGCTCGGCCTCGAGACGTTCGTTCTTCTTGCGGAGCCGGTCGACCTCTTTCCTGTCGGTACTCCGAGAACCCTTCGGCTTGCCGTCGAGGCCAGCCAACGAACCCGCATCACGGGCTTTGCGCCACTCGGTGATGTGGGAGCTGTAGATGCCCTCCTGGCGGAGGTACGCGCCCTTGGCCCCGGGACCGGTCGCCGCGTCGTAGGCAGCGAGGATGGCCAACTTCTGCTCGGGGGTGAAGGTCCGCCTCTTCGGCGGGGCGGCTGGGTCGATGTCGTCGTCAGTCACGTCCTCATTCTGGGCGCGCTCGATCAAAGGTGTGGAATTGGTCAAGGTCATGGTTTCGGTACTTCCTGTCTCGCCCTGGAGGGAGGAACGGCTACGGCAGGTGTCTCACGTCAGCCTGACAGACAGGGTGCCCACGCGAACAGGCCAACCTCCAGGTTCGGCTGGCATAGCCGCCTCGGCACCCCCGTTGCGACCGTCGACAGCGCACAGAATCGCCCCTGTGCCCCGCTACGGCTCGACGTGGGAGTTAACGTAAGGTGCCGGGTCCGGAGCCGCCCATCGGGAAGAAGGTCTACTTGACGGACCCGACCGGGTGAGCCTACGACGTTGGTCCGGCCCAGGTCACCCTCGGCCCTGGCCCCTTCGATGGCCCGCTCGAAGTCGGCGAGGTCGGCGTCCGCCATCTTGCAGAGGGGTGCAGTTCCGATTTGTCGTGAACCCCAGCGAAGTCCATCGGGCTGATCTTCGGACCGGGTTGAATGCGGTCGACTAGGTCTGTGCGGGTATCGTCGCCGTGCTTGCGGATCGTCCCCTCCTCCTGCCCAATCCGCACCAGCTCCCCAGCCCGGTGCTCGAGGCGGCGCACGATCTCAGTGGCGGCGAGAGTCTTGTGCACAACCCGGATACCGGATTGACCTGGACTTTCGATGACTTTCCCGGTCCGGTCCCGCAAGATGTCCCCGACAGATAGTGGCCCCCGCGACCGCGCAAACATCCGGGGCCGTGGCCGACATCGAGTGACCGGTGTCAGCGTGGGCGAGGAGACCCGACACGGTTCGCGTGTCAGAGGTCCAGTCCCGTTGGCAGTGTTCCCTGGCGTCAAAAAGAAAGGGAACACTATGACCATCGAAGCAATCGACATCGACAACGACGGGTTCGAACCGGCGGTGACGGAGACCTGGGCGGAGGTCGCGCTACCAAGGTAAGCCTGGCTCGATTGAGATGCCGACGAACTGGGGCGTGTAATCGACAAGGTCGTGAGCTGGGTGCGCGGACCCGGTCCATTCACCACGTGCATGGACCGGCTCGACGAAGTGAACATGACCGACGGGCAGGCGGGGAGACCGGCGAACCGTCAGCAACCGAGATTGGTCGGCGGGTCGCATTGTTGGAGGTGCAGGTGAAGGTGTTGATCGCGATGGTGTCCTCCATGGGCCGTGGCTTGTCCTCGGCGCTGGACGTGCTGGGCCTTGACCATCGGGCGGCGCGTGCAGATCTCGACGAGGCGGCGTCGGCGTGAGCAGCTGACCGGACCACCCGGCGTCAGCGATGGCCCTCGGTTCCGGCCGGGGGTCTTTCGCGTTCACGGCTAAACGGGGACTTTCGGCCCTGGTCGGAAGACCCGCTTGCGAGTGAAAATGCATTGCAGAATCTGTTCAGCGACCGCCCGGGTGACGCCGTCGACACGTGTCCCTGGCGGGCTGGACGGATCGGTGCGCGCACCCGAAAGCCCCCGTCCGCCGGGGCTTTCGCGTCCCACGGTCTGAGTTGCTCGATGGGATAAGGGCCAAATGCGAGCTCGCCCGGTACGGAAAGTCCAGGCGAGACGACTGAGGCCAGTTGGGCATCGACTTTCCTTTGGGTACGAGTTGAATCAATTGTGTTGCACCTTGGCGGAAGTTGCGACGCAGAGGACGGTGCGTTCCAGCTCAGTCCCAGGTCCAACGTCCCCGGCCCGGGCGAGTCAGGGCCGCTCGATCGGCTGGCGATTGCTCCCCTTCGCGTCGGGGGGCCATCGCGTCCCGGCACAACTGCACAGCCGCAGCACTCGCCAATCCGAACGGCGAGAGTCAATTTGGCTACGGTGACAGAATGGAGACGGGCGGTCTCCTCGATGAAGGGGGATTTCAATGGGTGGAACGCTGATAGCCCGATATACCGTTGCCGACTATGCAGCCTGGCGAAGGATCTATCACGAATTGATGCCGCTACGGGTCGAGCACGGCTACACCGCTCAGCAGGTGATGCACATTCCCAACAATCCGAACGATGTAGTGGCAGTCCATAGCTTTCCGACCGTCGCCCAGGCCGAGGCATTCGCCGATGACCCGAGGTTGAAGGCGGCCATGGAGCGCGCCGGTGTGAGCGGCGCTCCTCGAATCGAGATCTACGAGGATGTCTGAACAACTGCGGTGAGGCTGCCTGATACCTCGAGGTAGTCGAACAGGTGGCGAACCCCGTAGGACGCTCCCACTCCGCACAGGATCGCGCCTGTGCCCCGCCAGGGCTCAGCGCAGCGTATAAGCCCAACGCCGGGCCCGGAGCATCGGCCGGCGGAGACCTCTGCTCGACGGGCTCGGCACTTCGACGATACCCACCATGGCCCCCGGTTCCGACCGGGGCCCCTCGCGTTCAGGGACCGCTCATCTTCCTCGCTGCAGGTGACCCGGCGTCCAATCGCGCGCCCGAAGAGCGTGGCCGGAACGAAGCCCTACGTGGTCAGGTAGTCATGCCGCCAACAAGTGAGTCGGCAAGTGAAGCTGTGCTCGCCTCCTTCGGCGTGTGAGACGGCCGGGCACGTTGATGAACTTTCGTCGGATGGTCTTGACCACGACCGGCCCGTCGTGGTCGAGTCCGAGTGACGCGAGCCAGCGGACCATGTTGTGGGCGACGGTGGCGAGCTGGGCCTGGGAAGAGTCCGACTACCCATTCGTCGACGAACTGGGTCGGCCGTACCGGCCCGAGACGCTGAGTCGGAAGTTCGCCAAGTTGACGGCCGACGCGGGCTTGCGCCCGATCCGGTTGCACGACACCCGGCACACGGCGGCGTCCCTCGTGCTGGCCGCGGGCGAGCCACCGAAGGCCGTCGCCGAGATTCTGGGGCACTCCTCCCCTGCCATCACCGTCAACATGTATCAGCACCTCATGCCCGGGATGGGCGAGGCGGCCGGCGCACGGCTGACTAGGCTGCTGGCGGGCACCACCGGTTGACATCCGTTGACAACGGACGCTGAGGGAATCCCGTTGACAAAATGTTGACACCGGCCGGTCGGCACACGGTGGCAGCTGTAGCCGGTCGAGCATTCTTCCTGGTCAAACAGGGTGTCGGAGGGGGGGACTCCAACCTTCTTCGTTGGGTTCCAACCCTGTCCACTTGATCGTGTACAAGGTCGAACCTCCTGTTCCTGCTGTGCCCACAGCGTAGACCGACGAGGGTCGAGGCTCCGACCTCCAGTCATGAGCAGGACGAAGCCAGTGTACGACGATGTGCGCCACTGGCGCTACGAGCCGCCGCAATCAGATTGTTGTGGAGTATCCCTCCCACCATTCGAGCCGACCACAGGGCATCTGCCACCCGGCGAGCACGTTGCCACATGGGAGGAAGTCGTCGATCGGTTCGGCTGGAACCGGCGCAGACGCCAGCTCGTCGACGGCCTGGCCGAAGCACTGGCATTGCTCGCCGATGCCGGATGTACGCGGGTCTGGATCAACGGAGGCTGCGTCACGGCCAAGGAAGAGCCCGGGGACTTCGATGTCGTCTGGGACCCGACCGACCTCGACCTCGATCGACCCGAGGAAGATCGAACAATGATCACCAACGAAGTGCAGTATCGGGACGCGATGGCCCATCTGGCAAAGTTCGAGGAGGCGATCGCAAACTTCGAGCAGGAACCGATCAGGGCTCCGGGCGACCACAAGCGTCGTGCGTTGGAGCTTGCTGCGCTGCGTTCCCAGGCCGCCGACTTCGAAGCGGAGATCGACGGGTACGAGTTCCTCCGGTGCGGCACGCAGACCACCTTCGAGGCTGCGTCGCTGGCGGCACTTGCCGGTGCTCTCGTGAAGGCACGCATCGCAAAGGGATGGACCCATCGCCAACTGGCAGATGCGCTCGGCGTCGCCGAGCAGCAGATCCAGCGGTACGAGACAACCGAGTACACGTCGGCCAGCCTGGCCCGACTGTGCGACGTCGCCGGTGCACTCGCCGGGACGGAGATTCGAGAGACCGTCACGCTGAGCACTGACGCGGCGTGAACACCTCGACATTGGGCGAAGGCGATGCCGCCTGCCGAGTATTGGGAACGTGCGGGCGGGTGCGTTCCCTGTGACACTGCACCCGCAAACTGCATCGATCACTCAGCTTCGAACACCACTGATGCTAGGAAGGATCGGGAGGGGCGACCGGCTCAAGGCGCTCCTCGACCCAGGCGGTCAGTGCTTCGAAAGGAATAGTCCGCGCAGCTACGGACTCGATCACTTCTGCCGTGTCAGCTCCGTCGGGATCGTCGGCAACCGGCTCGATCCACCGAAATCCGTTCACCCTGGCGAAGTAGATCGCACACAGCAGCGAAGTCCGCTTGTTCCCATCCGGGAGTACATGGTTGCTGGCCACGGCCTGGATGAGCACGGCCACTTTGGTGGAGAAGTCGGGATACTGCTCGAAGTCACCGAAACCGGCAGCAGGTGCCGCGAGCGCCGAACCTGCGAGGGTCTCGTCGGTGATGGACCGGACCGTGGTCAGGTCGAGGTTCAGCGCCTCGGTAGCGGCGAGGTAGAAGTCGTCCAGATCGAGGTAGACGACATCCCAGTCATGGGATGGGACCACGGAGTAGCCCTATTTGGCGAGTCGGTCGAGCGCTGCCCGGTTCTTCTTGGCGGCAATGCTCATAAGCGCTTTGGCTTCTTGAGAGGTGTCACGTCCCTCTCGACGACCGGTGGCGAGCTTCCAAATGAGGGCGTCCTCATCGGCCTGGCTGACTTCCTCGGCCGCCAACTCATCTTCGGCGGTGCTCTTCGTCACTTCACCATTCTGCCACCCGAGGCGTTCTGACGAAACAACCCAAGGCCCGCTCGGCACAGGCAGGGGCGGTCAAGGCCGGCGCAGCCTTGAAGGGACCGGACAGCACCCACAGGGACACTGGATCCGACCGGCCGACGGCCGGTCTGTGAGCACCTCTCCCCCAGCTCAGAGCTACCCTTGACAGGTAGTCGCAACGATGCGACCATACGCTCCATGCCCGACTCCCCCGACTTCCGCGCCGACAAGAGTGAGAGCACCGAGGGTCGGGGCCTGGCCATGGGCAAGTGGCGGGGTTACCACTACCCCCTGCCCGAGGACTTGGTGGCCGAGGCCTTCGGTGCTCCGGGACAGTTGACCATCGATGTCGACCCGGATATCCGGGTCGACATCGCCGAGGAGGCGCTCGAGTACTCCGAGCTCATCGGCTTCTGGGTGGCCTGGCACCTCGCAGGAGGCTTCGCCGCCCTCGAACGGGGTGGTTGGCACCGGGCCACCATCTTCCGGAAGGTGCGGCGCTTCCGGGCCGCATTCGGGAGCCACCCCGACGAGTACGTGTTCCCGTGGATCCAGCTCGATCTCGAAGCTGCCTGGCGCGATCAGCTTTCCCGTCGGATCCACCGGGCCCGCCACGGCGAGATCGAGGCCTGAGGCACCACCGATGACCGGCCCGCCCAGGCTTCTGACCAGCTGGTCGCAAATATGCATGTCCTCAGCTGATCGCTTGGTTACGTCATCACAACTCGAACCTCCTTGTTGTCATGGCGTCCAAGCTGCTGGACGCACCCCTGATCGCCGGCCCGGGGTCTATCACTGACCCTTGGTGGTGGCATTGATTTGTGCCTTCCATTCAGTGGCGGACACGACCGATGCCTGCCGTGGAAACACCTTCTCCATGAGAATCCGATGGACTTCTGCGTCGAGGTCGAGACAGCCGTCACTCAGCACGGTGAGGATGAAGTCAAGGTCGGCTGCTTCCCGCAGCGTGGAAAGCACAACTCCGCTGGTGGCAATGCCGGTGAGCACCAAGGACTCGATTCCAAGCGATCTCAGTACGACGTCGAGATCGCTACCGGAGAATGCGCTCACGCGCTTCTTGGTTAGGACCATTTCGCCGGGCTGAGGTGCTACGGCGGGATGAATCTGCGTCGTGTGATCCATTTCTCCCAGAGCGTCCGTGCCTGCATAGACCGAGAAGACAACGTTCTTCGGGCTCACCTCCGGCGAACCCCTGCGAAAGCCGACTCGGACAAAGATGACATGCCTCTTTGCCACACGGGCCGCTGCCATCGTGTCGGCCAGAGTCACCAGCAGGGGGGCCGCCTGCTCCCCAAAGCGCTCGACGAGCCCGTTTTGCATGTCCATCACCAGCAATGCTTCCGTCGTCATGAGCACATGCTGGCACTAACCCGCCGTCTTCAGCCGCCGCCGGGCCCTGCCCGGCCAACCCCGGTTGTCAATGCAGTTATGACTCGCCCAGTTCGCCGGGATTGCGTTGGTTATCGACCGTGGCTGAACGGCACCTCGGGGCGAGTCCCTGGCGCGCCTTCTGGGTTGATCCGGTTGAACCGGTTGATCCGCAGATCGCCGAATCGGGCGTGAGTGACCACGCGCCGAGTGGCCTCAGAGGGCGGTGCTCTGTGCACGCGGAACTGGACGAGGTGACTCTCCGACGGAGCGGTCTTGCCGTCCACCTACGCCAGAGGAAAGTCCAACGCCACGCATTGTTCATCGCCCAGCACCCAAGCATCGTGTCCGGGGGCAGCGTAGAAGGCTTCCCCGGACTGCACGATCACCTCAGCGCCATCGATGCCGCGCACGGCCATTTGGCCGGACAAGATGACTCCAGCATGTGCTACCGGTTCCTGGCCACGAATGGGCCGAACATGTTGTGACCACCGCCAACCAGCCAGGTACCTTCCTCGCCCGACCCACGTCGGACCAATACGGGCAACCGAACGTTCGCTTCCGTCGAGGAAGGTGGTAACAGCGCCAGGCGAGAGGAAGTCGCCAACTGCCACGGTGTCCGATCCGTTCATGAACGGGCAGATTACGCCGTTCCAATGGGAAAGACACTGTGGATAGCCGGGACCGCCCGCTCGGTCGGCCCGGCGTTCGATTCCTGGTTCTCTACCCTGAGTGCACGGACGCGGGGGATTCCTGGCGACGGACTCGCCCCGTCACGCGTGGAGGGCTACTTCGCCCCGCGACTGTTCGGCGAGATCGGGATGGCGCTCGTGGTCGATGAGCTGCTCGCACTCTGCACGGAGATCGAACCGACGCTGCTCGTCTTCGACCCCTACTACTTCGCCGCTCCGCTGGTTGCTGCGGTGACGGGGACCCATGCGGTGCTCCACGGCATCGGCCCGCGCTTGGACCCGAGTGTCATGGACCTCGTGACGGATGCGGTCTCTCCCATCTGGCGGGAGTTCGGCTTCGATGTCCCGTCCTCGGCGGGGGTCTACTCGGGCACCACAGTGGCGGTCTGTCCTCCTTCGCTGGACCCGGTTGGTCGCGGAAGCTACGAGTACCAAGCCCTGCGGCCCTCGCTTCTGCCATTGCCGGAACCCGTGGCATTGCCAGTATCGTTCGCGAACCCGGACCGTCCGCTGATCTACCTGACGCTTGGAACGTTCTCGAACAACGCCCTCGACCTCTTCCGCCTCGTGCTACGAGCACTGGAGGACGAACCAGTCAACGTGATTGCCACCGTCGGGCGTGACAACGACCCATTGGCTCTGGGGCCGACGCCCGAGAACGCGCACGTGGAGCAGTTCATCGATCAGGCTCAGGTGCTTCCCCACTGCACCGCGGTGGTTCACCACGCGGGAGCCGGGACCATGTTCGGTGTTCTGACACATGGGCTCCCTTCGGTAGCCCCGCCTCAGAGCGCGGACAACTTCATCAACGCCACTCTTCTCGCGAGGGCGGGTGCCGCCCCAGAACTTGATGCCAGGTGAGGTGACTGAGGTCAGCGTGCGGTCCGGCCTCCGCTCAGTGCTCGACGACGCCAGCTACCGTCAGAGGGCGCAGCTACTCGCGGATGAGATCAATGCTATGCCCTCGCCGCGTGAGGTCGCTTCCCTTCTCGCAAACCGGTGACGTCTGCTTTAATCCGCCAAAGGCAATGCGGGGATGCCACGTTGAGCCTCACACGCCGGCGAAAGCAGCGACCAGAACGGCGTAGTCTCTTGGCAACATCGAAGAGAGAGGAGATTGTCATGGCCGAAAGCGTGTACAAGGTCATAGAACTCGTAGGTACGAGCGGAGAATCCTGGGAGAAGGCTGCTAGCGCGGCGGTGGCCAAGGCAAGTGGATCCTTGCGTGATCTTCGAGTCGCCGAGGTGGCTGAACTGGACCTCCAGCTCGAGGATGGGAAGGTCAAGGCGTATCGAGCCAGGGTGAAGGTTTCTTTCAAGTACGAGGGTGGCGACTGAACTTCGTCACTCTTCTCGCGCTCCAGACAACCGAATCGTCGGGATGTTCGTGACCTCGTGTTGGAGCTTGCGAGAGCTGCTCCATTGTGAACTCCCGAGGCACCGTTGCCTATCCCTGATGACGCCGGGTCGGTGGGACTGGGGCAGTGCTTCTCATCGAAGCGGCGAATGTGATTGGGTCTCGGCCGACCGGCTGGTGGCGTGATCGACCAGGGGCAGCCCGAGCGTTCGTGGAACGAGTTCGTACTGCAGCGGAAGAGGGTCGGCTCGCCGAACCCGTTGTCGTAGTCCTCGAAGGTGCTGCTCGCTGCGGCGTAGAGGCGCGCCACGCCGACGGCGTCACAGTCCTTCATGCACCCGGCAGTGGTGACGACATACTCATTGCTGTGATTGCCGATGCCACCAGTCAGGTGACACTCGTGTAAGCAGATCGTGCGTTGCGACAGCGAGCCGAGGCTCTGGGAGCAGGGGTGGCTAGTCTCGGATGGCTCATCGACCTACTCGACAGGTGGTGCCGAACAATCAGGGCAGGACGCCGGTCGTTGTGGACATGCCCCATCTCGCCGGATGGGCGCCACAGTTCGGCACATTCGGGCCAGGCCACGATGCCAAGGAAGTCCCGTCCGGTGACCGGCAGTGGCGAGCGGTTCGCCTGTTGCAAGCCGCGGGTGCCGACCAGTCCTCGGGAACCGGCCGGATGGAGACTCAGGGCTTGGGATGGCTAAGAATGGACCTGTGGATCGAGCAGAGAAGAAGAGGGCGCTCTATCCCGGGGGCAGGCCGACCCCGGAGGCGAAAGCGATCCATCGCCGCTTCGTCGCCGGCCCCCTTCCTCGCGTTGTCCCGATTGCGTCGGTGCTCGAGGTCCGTGGGCGGCGAAGCGGACAGGCTATTCGGGTACCCCTGGCGATTGTCCGCTATCGGCGTTCGTGGTATCTGGTCTCAATGTTCGGCGAACAGTCGAACTGGGTGAAGAACGTTCGAGCCTCGGACGGCGAAGCCGTGTTGACCCATGGGAGACGACGACCGGTGCGACTAGTTGAGGTTCCAGTCCCCGATCGGGCGCCCATCATCAAGCGCTATCTGTTGTTCGCGACGGGAGCCAGACCCCACATGCAAGTCGGGTGGAGGGAACCGTTGTCGGCGTTCAAGGCCTTGGCGGCGATCTACCCCGTGTTCCGTGTCGAACCTCGGTAAGGACCACTCGCAATGTGCCGATACCGAGCGGGATCGGCGTATCTCAGATCGCCGGCTGTGGGCGCGTTAGCGCCGGCGGTGCGCTGGCAACCTGCAGGCTGCCGCCGACGGCACGCCTGAGGTCCACTTCAGGGAGGCTTTCGGCCCTGGCGAGCCCCCCATGTCGCAGAAGATGATCAGATTATGGCAATGAAGACAACGGGATTCCCGGAAGTCGATGCGCTGTACAAGGCGCGCGAAGGTAAGGTCGATCTTGTCGATGTCCCTGAGTTCGGGTTCGTCACCGTGGATGGAGCTGGCGCACCGGACGACGAAACGTTCGCGCATGCCATACAAGCTCTCTACTCGGTGAGTTACGGAGCACACTTCTTGCTGAAGAAGGCGCAGGGTCAAGCTCCCCGCGTGATGGCCCTCGAGGCACTGTGGTGGGTGGAGGGATCTGAGGCGCAAGCGATGATGCGGCTGATTGCAGCGGGCCAGGCGAGCATGGATGCTTCGGATCGAGCTGACTGGCGCTGGCGGTTGATGATTGCACAGCTTCCTCCCATCGAGGCAACGATCATCGAAGAGGCAATCACCGACGCGAAGGCGAAGAAGAGCATCGATGCCTTGGACGGCGTGAGGTTTGAACGATGGACGGAGGGACCAAGCGCTCAGATCCTGCACGTCGGGCCGTATGCGACCGAGCAGCTCAGCGTCATCGCCCTGCACGAGGCCATCGCCGATCACGGGCTCCGACCGAGGGGCCGCCACCATGAGATCTACCTGGGTGACCCTCGGAGAGCGGAGCCGGAGAAGCTCCGCACGATCCTTCGTCAGCCCGTCGAACCAGCATCTTGAGGGTGCCACGCCCTGCAGTTCCTTCGTCAACTATAAGCGTGCCTCCTACTACCGGGTCGGTGGGATGCTGGTGTGGAAGCATTAGGGCTATGCGGGCTTGCGCTTGGGCTGGCGGTGGCATCTGTGATCCTTGGCGGGTGCACGACCGCCAGTTCCGTACCGAAATCGTCCCTGCCCGCAGTCACGGCTCCACGCTGTCCGAACTACTTGGGTTTCGGCGTGTCGGTAGCTGCAAAGGATGGATCGTCGGGCGCTATCGGGCAATCGTCTCCGGTTGCAGCTGCAAGGTTCTTGCCCAGCGATGGCCTACAACCACGGATTCCAAGATCGGGCTGGCACGAGACAAACAAGGCAATACTGCCGCAACAGTGGTGTCCGGCAACACCGTCCTTCATGCAGTCCGGGCCAGCGATGGAAGCTGGGTCATCGATAGCGGAAAGACCTGCACCTGAGTCGAAGCCGGGGTGCCCCTAATCGCCGGCTCGGTCGCTCAGTCGGCGCCCTCAGGTTCCAGGTTGCTTACGGGGAAGCTCCGCGACTGCCTTGACTCGTTCGAGGGTGCGGAGCATGTCCCGCTGGTTGCGACGCTCCCGTAGGAACCCGCCGAGTGGGCGCCAGACCTTGGTCAAGAAGTTGTCGCCGAGGTCGAACGACTCAGTGACGTCGGTTCCTCCATCGTCCGTGGTGCGAAACTCGTAGCGCCAGGTGTTCACAGGCCGGTCGCCCATGATGACCGCGAACTCAAAGACCTGTCCGGGCACGCACTCGGTAATCTTGCAGGTGGTCCAGTACAGGACGGGCCAATTCTCATTCCGCTTCACATGGCCCCGATACCTCGCACTGACCGCCGGACCGGTGGCACCGTCCATCCACTCGGCCTCGATCACCTCTGGGCTGTACTCGCCCATCTTCGTGATGTCACTGACGAGCCCCCAGACCTTGTCCGGCGGCGCATCGATGTGGAGATTGACCTCAGCGCGCATGCCAGCTGACTTTAGGGCGTCGTACGACAATAGCCATACCCGCACGCAGTGGGCCGATACCGGGCGAACTCTTGGTATCCCCATAACGCTGCCGGGTCAGCGGCGGTTATCAACTGCCCCGTTCCGGCCGTTCTGCCACACCTCCCAATTGGTTGGGCAATGCCACTGCCAAAGTTCAGCGCGTCGACCCCACGTGGTTTACGCGAGGCTAGCGGGGTGTCGGACGCGCCCAAGGACCCTCCTGTCGTCACCCCGGGCCCGCTCGTCGGGGTGGTCGACCCCAACGACCCGCGACTCGACCTCTACCGGGACCTCAACGATCCGGCCGGCCGGATCCGGCTGGACTCCGATCAGTCGGTCTTCGTGGTCGAGGGGAGGCTCGCCGTCGACCGGCTCCTCACGTCCGAGTACACGGTGCGTTCGCTGCTCGTCGATGATCACCAGGTGACGGCGGCCAGTGACCTGGTGGCGGCCACACGGGCCCGGGGCGCGCCGGTGTTCGTGGGGTCTCGTGCCGTGGTGGCCAGCACGGTCGGCTTCACCCTGCACCGGGGTGTGGTAGCGGTCGCGAACCGCCCGTCGCCCGCCGGTACAGGACGCCTACTGGCCGACGCCGCTGGAACATCCGCTCCGGAGGGAGCCCCTCCGCTAGTCGCCGTCCTCGAGGGCCTCAACGACCATGAGAACATCGGAGCCCTGTTCCGTAACGCCGCCGCCTTCGGGGTGGCAGGCCTCCTCCTCGACCCGACGTGCGCTGACCCGCTCTACCGCCGGTCGATCCGGGTGTCCGTTGGGCACGTCCTCCACATGCCGTTCGCCCGGCTGGTGCCGTGGCCGACCGGGCTCCACGAGGTGCGGGCCGCCGGCTTCGTCGTCGCCGCGTTGGCACCGCGTCCGGCTGCCGACAGCGGGGTCCCTGCCGTCAGTCTCGCCGAGCTGAAGGCCTGGATGTCCGGCTCAGGTCACCCCGTCGGTGTGGCCTTGCTCCTCGGTGCAGAGGGGCCGGGCCTGACGGATACGGCCCTGGCAGCGTCCGATGTGGTGGTCCCCATCCCGATGGCGGACGGGGTCGACTCGCTGAACGTAGCAACAGCCGCCGCTGTTGCCTTCCACTCGCTCGCCGGCCTCTGACGTCGGAGTCCCGGGCGTCGGGGCAGTGGGCTTTGGAGTGTCACCTAACAATGACAATGTCCCGTAGGGTCCACCGCGTGACCGCTGGTTCTCAATAGCTTCGGGAGCACTGGGAGATTCGGTCTGACTCGGAGTCATGAGGCGTCCTTGGGCGTCGTCGACCGAGCTCTTCCAGACAGCACATTGACAACGGCACGTCCCGTCCCAGAGGAGGGTGATTGGTCCGGATTGTTAGCGCAATCCAGACCGCCCGTCGCTCCGATCGGGGACGGCCGTGCCATCCCCATCCACGTTAAGGAAAGTAGGGACGGCCATGACCATCGTAAAAGCTCCACCCGGGATCACGGGTGGTGTCGACACCCACCTCGACACCCACGTTGCTGCAGCACTCGATCCACTCGGACGCCTCGTCGGCACCGAGTCGTTCGACGCCGACGCCGCCGGCTATAAGGCGCTGTTGTCCTGGCTCGAGGGCTTCGGCCAGGTGACCAAGATCGGCGTGGAGGGAACCGGCTCGTATGGCACCGGGCTCGCCCGGTTCCTGCGACGCAAGGGCGTGGAGGTGGTCGAGGTCGACCGGCAGAACCGGCAGGCTCGTCGCAGCCAGGGCAAGTCCGACCCGCTCGATGCCGTCGAGGCAGCACGGGCCGCCATCAGCGGCCGGGCGTCCGGGTCCGGCAAGACCAAGGACGGAGCGGTCGAGGCCATCCGGGTGCTGGTGGTGGCCAAGCGATCGGCCCGACAGGCGCGGGTCAAGGCCATCGTCCAGATGCGTCACCTGGGCTTTACTGCCCCTGACCAGCTCCATTCCCGGCTGAAGGGCCTCACCGTGACAGCGCTCGTCGCCGAGAGTGCTCGGTTCCATCCCACCCGGTCACCCGATCCGGTGACGGCAGCGACCAAAGCGTCGCTGTCGTCCCTGGCCCACCGGATCCAGTCTTTGGAGGCCGAGATCGCCGAACTCGACGAGAAGCTCGAACCCCTCCTGATCGCCACGGCACCCGACCTGCTGGCCCTCTTCGGCGTCGGTCCGGACACCGCGGCAGCCCTGCTGATGGCAGCCGGCGACAACCCCGAACGACTGCGCTCTGAAGCCGCGTGGGCTCACCTGTGCGGGGTCTCGCCAATCCCCGCTGGATCCGGCAAGACCTCCGGACACCTTCGCCATCACCAGGGTGATGACCGCCAGGCCAACAGCGCCCTCTGGCGGATCGTCATGGTCCGGATCGCCCACGATCCCAAGACGACCCACTACTTCGAGCGACGGGTGAAGGAGGGGCGCACCAAGCGTGACGTCATCCGGATCCTGAAGCGCTACGTCGCCCGCGAGGTCTACCGCCACCTGCCTCGCGGCTGAGTCCCCGGGACGAGGGTCTGGCTCATCCCCTAACTGTCGTCCTACGGGACTGACTTTCCAGCGAACCGCCGACCCCCGTCTCGGGCCCACGATCTACAGGACGCGTGACTTCGTAAGAGCATGCCCTCGCCGTTCGAGTGGCTCGTCATTGTTCTGTCCGCTGTCTTGACTCCGGAGCTCCTGGAAGGGCCTTGACATTGGTAGGAGATTCGCTGCCGGTTTGCTGCGTACCTCATGTCGGCCTACGCCGAGCTTGCTTGCAGATCGCGAGCGCACCGGACGTGCCGATATGCGCTGCGGCCACGATGGCGATTGCCGTTGTCTTAACGCGTTGTTCGGCGCCCGATCGGGTGGGGTCGGCGGCACCCACAGCACTGGCTGCCGAGCGCGGTTCTGTCTGCTTGCTAGTCGGGGTAGGCGGCCTCCGTGCTTGTTCCGGTTGCTGCGCCCGGAACGAATCCTCTTTGTGTCAAGGGGGCAATTTCTGGGCCTTTCGGGCGCGATGATCCAGACCGCCGTCGAGGGGCGCGAATGCCTAAGGTTTGGTGGGTCCGGGAGTGAC
>Ga0182010_10000927_pt1 | contig 16230 bp, 14 predicted proteins | sample 611E1MmetaG_FD_120488 | JGI IMG/M metagenome (GOLD analysis project Ga0182010, IMG submission 120488) | Permafrost microbial communities from Stordalen Mire, Sweden - 611E1M metaG | ecosystem: Environmental > Terrestrial > Soil > Wetlands > Permafrost | place: Sweden: Stordalen | collected...
ATTTCTTTAACATGATTTGCAGGGTTTTGATCAAATTTAATCAAAATCTAAGCAAAAAACAAGACTTCAAAGAATATAAGTTATTAACAGTCAAATTGTTAATAATTATTAAGGATCAACTAATTATTTGATTTAAGAGTAGCATCTCCGTGCCTTGATAAAGAAACTAAGTCAGTGGGAATGTAAGTCTGCAAATCAGAAATGAGGCTGATATAAAATTCAGTTATCCAATGTTATGATATCAGATCTTTCTTTTGCTTATATCGAATATCCAATGGAAGGTTCTTTTGCTGAGCATATTCAGTAAGAAACTCATAGACTTTGGTTTTTGTTTTTTTTCCTCCAAAATTCAATCGACATCACTGAAGCTTTCTTCCCTTGTCTTTGAATTTCTACATAAGACTTACTTAAAATGATCATTTTAATTTCCATATCTTGGATTTTAACCTCTCTGAAACTAGAGCTCCACTTTATCTTCAGGTAATTTTCACTGACACTAATATGAGATATGTAAGATTTTACAGCTGAGAAAATTATTGCTGCACCCAAAACTATATTAAAGATAGATCCAAACCAGTTTATAAATTTTAACGTCGCTTCTTTATCGATTAAATGGAAAATTCCGGAAAATATTAAAAGTACACCAAAAACTAAAGAAAGCATAGTCGATAATCTGTGTTTTAATATTAATGGTTCCATATCAACCTAATTTTAACATAATAAATGCTCGTTAATACTAAGAATGATTAAAGTTAATCAAAATTTTAGAATCAAAGTTTGGAGTTCTACCGAGGGCGCTAACTACAACGCGTGGGGTCAGGTCTTCATCTATGGCCTCCAGTACGACGCCGATAAGCACAACGATTACTACTATGTTCGTGCTGTTCGTGCATTTAAAAAATTCAATTATTTAACCATTAATAATAAATAATTTGGGTGACCATATTTTGAAAATAGAAACTTACCAGACAGCGGAAATCAGCTTCTGGGGATTTCTCAATTATCTCTTTAACCTCCTTTGTTTACTTCCACGACAAAAGCTTCAAAATCATCCTTCCTGCATTGTGAGCGTAGAATGTTTATGAATTTGGTTTTCCCGCCATATTCCCTGTAAAGCTCTTTGTCTTTGAAAAATAAACGGTCATATTTATACTTCCGCAGTGCAATCCCGCAAAAACCATATATAATAATTCTTTTGCTCTGTTTATCAAGCCGTATATACTTATTTCTTGTTAAGGCAGAAATTCTATGGATAAAAGCAATCAATGCAAGAATCAGAAATAATATAGACAACCAATCTTTCCCCTTTAATGTCTGTAAAAATCCTAATATCCCAATGATAGCTATGATAAATACATATACGAAATAAAAGGCATTAAACCTAATATCCTTCAAACTCCCTGATACTGAACTTTTCTCTTGTTCCATGCTAGTGAATTTTTAATTTACAATAATTAACGTTTTTTAAATTTTATTATAAATTTCGTCAATAAACCTATACCGGACAAAAATATTTTACCTGACTGGAAAGCGTGACACTGACATAAAATCTCAAGAACCATTTAGAATCAACAGTACTAAATCATTCTCAATGTATACGAATTGGTAACTTAGTTAGATGATTTATTATTAATAATATTACTATCTATTGATTTGTATTGTTTAAATTTGGTAGAAGATTAAGATTTTGTTTTATTATCATAACTGTTACTTTATGAACTCACAAAAACTTATTCTAATTCTTTCTTGCTTTTTCTTACCTCTTGCATCTTTCTCTCAGGGTTTTCAGATAACTCCAGCTAAATTAGATTTTGATGGTCGCCAATTGTCGATTTCGTACGATTTTATTGACGGCAGGCAATCTGATATGTTTTATGTGTGGGTTGAAATGGAGAAGAAAAATGGTGAGCCTATCAGGATGAAATCTCTTTCAGGTGATGTTGGGGATAATATTAAAGCGGGTAAGAACAAGCAGATTACCTGGATTCCGGAAAAGATTCCATTTTTCTTAACGAAGTAGTTTTTATTGAAGTCCAAGCTGAAAAATATCTCCCTTCGGAGCAGCTGTTCAACAATTTCAAAATTGCTGTAATAAATAATAGAAATTTAAAACCTCAGTTTGGAGAAACAAAGGATAAAAGGATATTGGAGATGAAGGAGGCTATTTCATTTTTATTCTCAGGTAATATAAAAAACAGTTTTTGTAAACTATTAACTGGTAATTCAATTGCCATGAAAAATAATACACCAAAGTTACTTTTTTTGTTGTGCCTTTTACTATGTTTAATAGTCCCCGTCACTTGTAATAAGTTTGAAAAGAAGATGTTTGTTTCAACCGGAAATGTAAGCAATGTCTTAATCAATTCTGCAGAAGTATCCGGCAATGTAATAGATCTTGGAGATGGTGCCACTCAGCATGGACATTGCTATGCAACAACACCTAATGTAACTGTTGCCGATTCAACAACAAAACTAGGGGCGCCTCTTATTGGAGGTTTTACAAGTCAGCTGAAGAACCTGGCAGTAGGGACAAAATACTACATCAAAGCATATATAAGCAAAGGAAGTGAGACAGTATATGGAAGTGAGATATCTTTTACAACAGTTTTATTATCAGTTCCAACCCTCACAACTACAGCGATAACTTCAATTACAACGACAACAGCCAGCAGTGGTGGAAATATAACCAGCGATGGAGGAGCATCAGTTACTGTACGAGGTGTATGCTGGAACACTTCTTCAGGTGCGACCACGAGTAATAGTAAAACTACTGATGGATCAGGCACAGGAAGTTTTACAAGCAATCTGACTGGATTAACAGCCAATACAATGTATTATGTGAGGGCTTATGCAACCAATGGTGCTGGGACAGCTTACGGAAATGAAATAACTTTTACAAGTGTTGCGGCTTCGACAGTTCCGGGAGCACCAACAATAGGGACAGCAACAGCAGGAAATGCTCAAGCTACAGTAACATTTACAGCACCTGTAAGTAATGGTGGCTCTGCAATAACAGGATACACGGTCACTTCAAGCCCGGGTAGTATTACAGGCACCGGAACTGCCAGCCCTATTACTGTGACAGGTCTCACTAATGGAACTGCCTATACCTTTACTATAACAGCCACAAATGCAATTGGTACAAGTGTGGCAAGTTCTGCTTCAAACTCAGTTACGCCTTTAGGCCCAATAACCGATATAGACGGCAATATTTATAATATTGTAACCATTGGCGCACAGGTATGGATGGCAGAGAACCTTGGAACCACTAAATATAACGATGGCACACCAATACCCAATATAACAGATAATACAACGTGGATTGCTTTAACTACTGGAGCCTATAGCGATTACAGTAATACTCCGGCAAATTCAATTACTTATGGGAGACTGTATAATTGGTATGTAGTAGATAATAATGCAGCAACGAAGGTAGCAAGCAATGGGGGCAGAAATGTATGTCCCACAAGCTGGCATGTGCCAAGTGATGCCGAATGGACAACACTGACAACCTATTTGGGCGGTGAAAGTATTGCCGGCGATAAGTTGAAAGAATCCGGCACAGCCCATTGGGCCAGCCCCAACACCGGTGCCACGAATGAAACGGGCTTTACAGCTCTTCCGGGTGGCAACCGTGGCGGCGATGGGTTGTACTACATCATTGGGAATTACGGTTTCTGGTGGAGTTCTACGGAGTACTCTACATGGTACGCCTGGAAAAGGAACATGCACTACGATGGCACCAGTGTGAACAGGGCCAACGACATAAAGGTTCTTGGCTATTCTGTTCGGTGTGTCAGGGATTTTTGATTTATTTGTCTATTCTACTATTTGATTTATTTACCACGAAGTGGTCGATTTTTGAAAAAGCATGGCACAATATGATGAACTCCCAGTATCTCAAGCAACGTATGATTTGTTGCTTGAGATATTTCGTTTTACGAAAGATTTCAGTAAGGAATATAAATATACGGTAGGTGAAAGTTTAAAGAAGGAGACTATTGAGCTGATAACGCTGATATACAGGGCTAATAGTCGTGTTGATAAGCAGGCAACACACCAAACGGCCGTGAACATATTGAGGTAATACGTTTGTTGGTGCGCCTTATGAAAGACATGCATCAGATAAGCCTGAAGCGATTTGTAGAAGTGAATACTCAGGTAGAAAAAGTATCTAAACAACTAACAGGATGGCAAAAGAATCAAAAATAAATGTTTTCCGCCAGAGTCGTGTATCCGCCAAATGGCGAATACATTATTATTATGATGGCAGCGTGTACAAGCTCGGTAGCCCTAGGAAGAGTTGGTTTTCTGTTCGCTGTTTAAAAGATAATTAATCAGTTAATTAAGTGTTTGGGTTTCTCTCATAATCCAATCCATCTGAGTTAATCTTGGGTGGGTGGATTTTTCTTTGGAATAAAAAAATTGACTTCGGCCTTTGCAAGGTGTAACTTTGGTAATTGGTGGAGAGAAATATAGGAATCATCCATATAAATTGAAAAGGACACTTACCTAATAATCCTTAAAATAAATTGACATGAAAACTAAAAGTAAAGACAACATACTAAAACAGATTTTTGTAACCCGGACACTTGGCTTCCTTGATATTAGTGCAAAAAGAGAATTGTTTAGTGAAATTAGCAAATTATTTAGCGGTGATTTTACAATAAAACATACTGTAAGCTATGATGAGGAAATACTTAATATTTCAATTCCTTATAAAAACTGGAGAATTGAAATAACAGAATCTGATTTCAGACCTTTAAAATTTCAAGTTTCATTTGATTCATTACAAGACTTTGAACTCATTATTAGTTGGAAAGACATATTTGATAAAATATTGAAAAAAATTGGAAAACCAGAAATAGAAGTTGGTAGAAAAGATTTTGATGATCACTTTGTAATTAAAAGTAACAAGTCAGATCTAGCTAAACAGTTAATATCAGAGGAGATTCAAAATTATCTTCTGAAATATAATGTATACTCAATTTCTATTGAAACCGATCAGAAGTCAAATAAAACAAGCTTGATAAGTGTTATTAGTCGTATTCTAGATGATAAAAAATCTTATGAAGACATGATTATCCTGCATCAATTATTGATTGATCAACTATATAAGGAGAAGATAATAAAATGACAGATGCTAGTACTGTCAATATTGGGAATTAGCTTATCCCTGTTTTATCGTGCAAAAGATATATATTCCTGTTCAGACACAAAGATCATTTCAACCAGATGTATTAGGTGAATGGTCTATGATAGGGCCAGTTAAGCCTAATATTAATGATACTATATGCTTGACAAAAAACTTGTTAAACAAACTTGATTACCCGTGCTGGATCTTTGAAGAGCCAAATAAAATACAGATCGTTAAATATTTAGATAATAATAGTGTCCAGCCGGTTAATATACGAATTGATAATGTTCTTGATTTAATAGCAATTTTAAACTTTTCCATGTCCTTCAATCCAATTCATGACTCTTTCATGTTCTAACTTGTAGTTTGCTTCAACATCTCTGACAATCTGCTGAAATTCAGGTTCATTTCTGATACTTTTAAATAAAGGATCTTTTTTTATAAGGATCACTTCCCATAGTGAACAAACAGGGATTCCTGCCCAAACTCTTAAACTCTCATATGCTTTTTTCTTTTCTCCCATCCAGACATAAGCACTTGCAAGATCATAATAAGGTGATAATCTATAAGGAGGATAATACAGTCTCCCATTTTTAATCGTCTCCTCTGCGATCTTTATTTGTTCGCTAAAATAGTGGTTTCCCTCCTTTTTAAAGCCATTATCCCAGTAAGCAAATCCTATACGATTAATGTAAGCAATAGTTAAATGCCCGGAAGCTTCTATCCTATCCACATATTTTTTAAAATATTTTAATGCCTTTTCAGATTGGTCAAGAAAAAGATAATAGAATGAGAAATCCCTCAAAATATTAGGATTGTTTGGGTCTTTGGAATAAGCTTTATTACACCATTCTACAGATTCTTTAAAATTTCCTAGAAGCATCTCCGTGCTTGCTAAACTTAAAAAGTATAATGAAGAATCGCTATCTAGGAGGAAAGCTTGATGGTAATACTTATTAGCTATTTCGATTAATCCAGCATTTTGACCATATGCATTTCCTAAATCGCGAAGTAAGGTCGAAAGTTCTTTCCCTTTGTTTATACTGACAGCATTTTGTAGGTTTTCTATTGCTTTAACATAATTCAAATTCTTGTTGAGAAATAGATATAAATATCCTTCATATTGGTATGCCATCCAATCATTTGGATTATATCTTAATGCAGCATCGAATTGTTTTAATGCTTGTGCTGAATTACCATCTGACAAATAATAAAACCCTTTGCAAGTATAAGCTTCTGCTAGCTGAACATCTAAGAAGAGCGCCTTGTTAGCAAAGATCAGAACAGAATCCAGTATCTCGTTAGCATGAGAAGATTGCAATTCAAACTGACTCTTATCTTTGTTAACTAAAGCTAATCTGGCATATGCCTTTGCGAATGAAGAATCAGATTTCAATGACCTATGAAATAATTCTTCTGCCTTTTCAAGCTCGTTGGTATTGTTTTTATCTGCCAGGTACTTCCAATATTCCTCATTTCCCCTCTGATAAAGGTCATATGCATAAAGACTAGTAGTTGGAGTTTTTTCTATAATTTCTTTTTCCTCAGTTGTAATGATTACTTTCAGTTTTGATGCGATTGCCTCTGCAATCCGACTCTGGATACTGAATATGTTTTTAGTTCCATTTATTTCCTTATTATATGAATCAGCCCATAGTTGTCTGCCATTCTTAGCTTCTATTAATTTAACTTTAACAATGACTCTAGTAGCATATTTTTGAACATTACCTAAAACAATATAATTTACATCCAGCTTTTTAGCAATTTCAGTAGTAGACGCTTTCTCACTATCCTTAAATCGATCTACTGAATTATGTGATACAACTCTGAGATCTTTTATAGTCTGAAGATTATTTATCACCTCCGCCATTATGCTATTGGTGAAGTAAGTGTTTTCTTCCTCAGGACTATCATTCTTAAAAGGCAGTACTGCAATTGACTTTTCAACCTGGTTTGAGGAATCCGATCTGTTAGAAAAAAAGAAATACGTCAGTACTATTAGTGTCAGAATTACTAAAGATCCTATAAGAATTCCTGGCTTCAGACTTATAGTATCGTAAGCAGGTTTTATTTTGACCACGTTAATTCTAATATCGCTATTCTGCTGATTATGTTTTCTTAATGCAGTAATAATCTCTTTTACAGCATTTGCCACCTTATTTATCTGATCGCGATAAAAGGATTTATTAAGATTTTTATCAGGATTATCTGAAGAATTCAGAGGTCTGTTAACACCGGCTGACCTAAAAATAAACTCTATGGATCTAAGGGCTCCTCCCAGTTCATATTCAAGCAGAGTTCTGTCTTCCGGATCCAGGTCATGTATCTTGATTGGCAATATTCTACTTGCCACATTTCCACCAGCCAATTTGATATCTCTACCTAGTGGATCTCCTTTTAGCATTTGATTAAAAGCGCAAAACTCATGACGCCATGCAAAGCTTTTCAGGTCGCAATATGTTTGAGAGATAATCGGTATAAAAACCAGACATTTTAGTTTCTCCTTCAACGAGGCATTTACTTCATGTATTTCTAAAAGTCCATCGTGAGGATTGTTGTCAAAATATACAGTTACCTCTTCTTTAAAAGTTGCTTCAAGCTCCAGTTTCAGATGATCAACAAATTCAGTTACCCAGCCGTCATATTTATTGTCTTTCTGACGGTAACTTATGAAGATGTCGTATTCGTAACCAGGAATGAGGCTTGCCATGATTTTAAATCATTGTGATAAAGTTATGAAAGACATTAATATAACACAAATAAAAAACTTTCCATCCTAGTTCTGCCTTAAAATGCAAAAAACCATAACCGGCAAATTGGACATATGTGTTACGAGTAATAACTCTTATTTTGTCATTCTGTCAATGCCTACATAATATAAGTCAAATCCGCCTTTGCCGCCTGGACGATTAGTTGAAAAAATCATAAAATCATTTGTAAAATCAGGTGCAAAGCTTTTTACAATAGGTCTATACTCATCGTACTGGGTATTTATTTTATCGCCAAAGTTTACGGGTGCGGACCATTCCCCATTATTAAAAACCGAGTAATACAAGTCAAATCCACCATAACCTCCTGACCTGTTCGAAGCAAATACCATAAGTTTTCCAATAATGAAGGGACATTTATCGTCAAAATTAGATGATAAAATTGTATCTTTTGTAATAATTCTGGGTATCGAATCACTAAATTCAGAGAGCAAATTATTATTTTTGTTTAAATCTGCTTTATAAATATCAAAATTGCCTCCCCGGTTTGAGCAAAAATAAATAGTTGAACTATCAGCAGTTAAGGTAGGATACAAATCATCTTCAGCAGAATTCAGAAACTTAATATTTAGAGGGGATGAATATGAATCACCAGTTAAATTCTGAGTAAATTTTATATCGAAATTCCCCGATTCATTGGTAGCATATAAAAATATGTACTCCTGATTAAGATAACTATGTCCCTGTGGTATCAAATATGGGCCTAACTCGTCAAATCCGGTATTTATAATACGTATAGCATCATTAAGACTTGCATTAGCGGCGAAAACATCTAAACTACCTTTAGTATTTTCTTCAACTTCAAGTATTCCAGTTGATTTACTCATATAAACATCCAGAAGTTTATAAATGATATCGAAATCTTTATGATTACCATTTCTATTTGAGGAGAAACATAAAGGGGTTGTTCCACCTAATTCTGGCGAAGTGGAATTATAATCATCATATTCGGAATTAATATCTCCCATATTCACAGGAGTTTCAGGAAATGTTCCTATTCGATATTTGTATCCGTCTACAAGTGGGCATGCACTCAAAACAATACAAATCAAAATTAAAAATAAGTAAATAATTTTCATAAAATTTTGAATAAATTGCATTTATTTAATAAAAATAGCTCGTCTTTTTGATTACATTCCAACCAGAATGAATGGAGACTAAAAAAATGGATGAGCATATTTCCCCTCGCTTATCATTTTTAACATCATTATTTGTACTGATAAAAAAATCAATATTTTGCTTCTCTTTTTATCCCTGCTTTATTAAAGAATGAATATCTGTAATTAATAGCCACATCATTTTCTAATTTTTATCTCTTTTGCTTATGGCCCTAGCTATTACAAAGTTATGAAAGACAAAAACCATAGTCAAGTCAAAAGCAATCTTCCCAGGAAAAGCATAAAATAATTCGCACTTAATTTTATTTTTCTTTAGAAAAATTAGACAATTATTGACATTTATCTCAAAATCATTTAACTTACGGGAGTATTAGGTAAATACAACTAACAGTTTTGTTAATGTATTCTCAATCTGATCATATTGAATTTTGTAGCAATGCTTTTTCCTTCAAAACGTTACATTTCAGTAATATTTTAAGTTATAAAACCTGAACCATTATGGCAAAAGAAACAACTGCATTAAAAACAGGTATGACTGTTTTGCGCGGTGGTAATGTTCCGGCATATACTTTGGAATATCTTACACCAGGCAGAAGAAAAAAGATCGGTGATTTTGAAACAATATTAATGTCCTATGCAGAAATAGGCAGGTCTGATAATTGTATTATTCAATATGGAGATGACTATCAAACTGTCAGTAGAAAACATGCAGCAATTGAGAGAAGGGGGAACGAATACTTTTTGATTCATTTGTCCCAAATGAATCCAACACTACTTAATGGAGTAGCTATTGCTAACGAAGCGCTTTTAAAAAATGGCGATGAGATTCAGTTATCAATGGAGGGACCCAGGCTGAGATTCAATGCCACACCAACGGGCACTGCTAATATGGGATTCACAAGGAAGATCGGGCTTGTTACAAAACAAGCAATTAAACCATACCTAACATTAGTTTATTTTTTACTTGTTATATTAATCATCATTGCCTGCACAGGGGGCTGGTTCATTTTCCATCAAAGCAAAAAAGTTGTTATACTTTCGGACGAACTTCAAAAATCTGAAGATCGTAGATTACAGGATAGTATGAGACTTGCAATACAGGCAGAACAATTTGTGAAACAAACTGAAGTGACAACAAAAGAACTTGAAGCAGTCAAAAATAACAACAATCAATATATAGAAGTAATAAAAAAATTAAATACAAAAGTTGGTGAATTGGAAGCCCGTAAACCTGAAATACAGCCAGGCGGAACGGCCTTTTATGAGCAATTCCGCGATGGAGTTTATTTCCTTGAAGTTGCTGAAATCTTAGTAAGTATGCCGAATGGCTCTTCTCAAAAGGTAAATATGAGATGGAGCGGCACTGCATTCTTATGTTCAGATGGCAAGCTCCTGACTGCGAGACATTGTATTCAAAGTTGGAGATATGCACAGGATGAGTTCTCTCAAATTATAAATGCAGCTGAACTTAATGGTGGTAAGGTCTTTGTGAAATTCAGAGCTACGTCAATAAATAACTGGTTTGAGTTTGATTACAGCAATGTTGTTTTGGATGATAGTAATGACAAAACTGTTACTCAGACAATTGAACCATTAAAAGGCCGGAAAAAAGAGAAGATTAAAATAAATTACAAATATGCAGACGATTGGAGTCATGACTGGGCATATTTTAAAACTGACAGAACTTCAAATATAGAATACGATAAAGATCTTTCGACCAAGTTGAAAGCAGGTGAAAAGGTTTATATTTTGGGATTTTCATTAGGTAAAGGTGGTCCGTCAGAAGGAAAAATTAATCCATTGTTTAGCGAATCAACTATTGGACAGGAAGGGATTTCTTCATCAGGACTTATTACCATAACGTCAAGAAGTTTTGAACAGGGGAACTCTGGCGGGCCAGCTTTTGTTCAGACTGGAGGTAAATTCAAAGTTATTGGTATTGTTTCTAAAGGTGAATTTGATGCAACAGGCAGTTTTGCTACGATTGCATATGTTGTCCCCATCGCAAATATCAAATAAACTATGAAATTCCGATATATATCTTTCTTTCTTTTATTATTCAGCTCTATATCAATTTTTAGCCAGGATAATCAAACTGATTTTTCATTGTTCTTAAAAGAAAATCTGGAGTTTACTGCACTAAAACCTTTCTTTTATCTGATCAGACAGGAATATGTGCTATTTGATGAATCCGGAAAACAAAAGACAAGAGGCGGAAATGATTTTTACGGCAAAACATATACAATCGGCATTTTAGCTGAGGACTCCAGATTATGGTTCCCGACATATGTTCGATTTCCCTGGGAATTTGATAATACATTAGAAAGCAGAATTTTGAAAAGTTCTAAACCGGAGTGCTCATTTATGAATTTCAAAAGTCTGGATGATAAGGACTATTTTAAATCTAAAATTCAGGAAATTGATGAGAGAAAATTGCTGACTTGCATTCTGGCAGGAAAGTATGGAATAATTCGCGAAGATTCTCTTCGAAATAATGGAACGCTGATTGTATTCTATTCTTCTGCCGCATCGCCTGACGATTTTACAGGTATTTCACATTCAATAATGTTTTTAGAGGATTTAACCTGGAATTCTGATGGCATTGCAGAAACTGAAGATTTTCATTTTGGAAATGATAAAATAATCGGGGGTGCTCTGTTTTCAAGATACTTGAGACCTGGTGCAATTACCTGGAAGCTTTCCGGGTTTTATCTGCCTGTCAAAGGTAAATGGGTGTTAAAATCAATAATTAAACAATAATCTTCATTTTCTCTATTCATGAAACTTTCTTTTTTTGGGAATACAAGCGTTGGAAGACAAAGGGACCATAATGAAGATTCCTACCTGATTTTTTGTAATATTGATAATAACTGGGTGGAAGTTAACAATCTCGAGGTCAATACACAAAAGTCAAATGGTTTAGTTTTTGTAATTGCCGATGGCATGGGAGGCGCAAATGCAGGAGAGGTTGCATCTGAAATTGCAATAAATGCTGTTAAGGAACGTATCTCAAAAATAAATTTTATTCCAAAAGATATAACAGAAATACAAAAGATACTTTATTCTATTGTTCTTGAAGGGCATAACAAAATTCTTAGAGCATCACACCACAACAAAGTTATGCAGGGTATGGGTACAACAATTGTTATAGGATATATTTTAAAAGATAACTTGTGTGTTGGGTGGTGTGGCGATAGCAGGTGTTACGTTTATAACAAGAATTTTGATAAAGAACTAGTCCCTTTTACAGATGATCATTCACTGGTTTGGGACAGGGTAAAAAATAAAGAAATCACACCTGAAGAAGCCAGATTAAGCGAAGATAGCAATCTGATCTTACAGTCGTTAGGAGGCACTCTTCAGAGACCTGAACCCGGTTTCAAATGGATTAAACTGAAAAATAATGACAGAATCTTATTTTGCAGCGATGGACTTAATTCAATGCTCAGTAGTATAGGAATTCAGCAAATTCTTGATTTTAACTCCACAACACAAGAAACATGTGCATCTCTTATACAATCAGCAAATAATGCTGGCGGACGAGATAATGTTACATCAATAGTGATAGATGTTTTAGATACTGGTGAGGAAAAAATCGAATCAGATATCAACCAGAACAAGACACAGGTGAAGAAAAGAAAGCCCTACTTGTTAGTGGTTATACTGATTTTAATGCTAATAATTGCTGCGGGGATTTATTTCAGACAAGAGATAACAAATGTTTTTCACGCTAGATCTGTAAGGGACAGTTCACTTGCTTCTCATTATTCTGAATTAACCAATCCTAATGAACTGAATAAACATAATTCCAGTTTAAATCTAAAACAGGATACTGGTATTTATGATAAGGATTCTATTTTTTACAATGACAAGAAAGTGAAAAACTCTAATTTAGTTTCCAATGAAAAGATTAAAATAGATAGCAGTAATATTGAAATGCACATGCGTGAAGCTTTAATCAAAATATTATCTATAAAAAAGAGTATCAGCATGATAAAACCAGGTGGGGCAATTTATAATTCAAACTTTTATGATAAAAACAAAGCAAATCTTGACTCGATTCAGGCTAATATTTCTCTTCAGGAAGAATTGATTAAGACTGTCGTAATCCTGAGCGCTGATAATTATCTTGTCAAAGTTACTAATTACGTGAAAGCTAGTGAAATACATAAAAATATTATGAAGACTCTGTCTGAACTGGAAAAAAGAACTAATGAAATTATTAATAGATAATAGTTAATTTTTATTATAATGAAGAATCCATTTAAAAGGAAAGGATTTGCGACCAAACCAGTCAAGGTACCTACTCCTAAATCAAATATTAATTTCCCTTTTTCACAGCCTGGAAATCAAAGTGACAATAATAATTTTCAAAAATCATCTGAAGATAAAAAGACAAGAATAGGCAGACAGCCTGATATGCCATTTGGAGCAAAGAAAGGTAATGATAATCTATCCTGTCCGAAATGCCAGTATCCCTTAAGAATAGAACCATCTGGTTCTTCTCCTTGTCCTAACTGTGGTTTTATGGGTGCAGCAGGACTACATGACACTCTCTCAGATTCAAAAAAAACAGAAGCCATAAACAATCTGAATTTTCAAAATGAACAAGAGTTATCTTCATTCAGATTTAAAATGATATCTGAATCTTCCGGAAGTGAATTGAAAATTGAATCAGAAGAAAATGAAATGGTATTGAACAGGGATCACCTTGATCCAAACAATAATAGTATCTCATCTAAAGAACATGTTCTGGTCAGATTCCGGGATGGTAAGATATTTTTCCAGGATGTCAGCACAAATGGGTCTACTTTTATCCAGGTAATCAATAAGATGTTGATCAATCCTGGAATCAGAATTGTACTTGGGAACAAAGTTTTCTTGTTTTCCTCAGGACAGACTATGCAAGCTGCTGATAGTAGCAAAGCGACTCGTCAGATCAATGATGTTAACCTTGACAAGAATACTAATAATGATTTTGTTTTAATTGAAGAAACCAGTAGACGAAAGATCCCTCTTATACAGGGTGTTAATTTATTAAACAGAAACAATCTTGATCCAGGTAATGCTTCAATATCAGGGAATAAGCATGCAATATTGGATTTCATTGATGGAAAATGGTATTTAAGTGATTTAAGTTCGAACGCAGCAACTTTTATCCAGTGTAAAACGGAACAGAAAATGGCTGATAAAACTAGAGTTATTATTGGGAATATAATATTCCGTTTTGAGTGCTATTAGATGAAAATGATGATATTTTTCTGGTGAAAATCAATGACTCGAAATGCTGCAAGCGGTTAATATTAAACCAGGTGAGAAGATTAAACTATCCTCCGGAACTTACCACATCGAAAGTGAAATTGGATCAGGTGGCTTTGGGACTGTTTTTAAAGGGATAAAGGATGGCAGTTACTTTGCAATTAAATTGAACAGAATATGGGAATTAATGCCTGATGACAGGGATGACATTAAGAAAAGAATAAAACTTGAATACGAAATAAGCAATACGATCCACTCTGAACATATTGTTCATACATATAGTTATGATGAGCTGAATGAAAATCCTATCCTCGTAATGGATTATTGTCCCGATGGTTGTTTAAGAAATAAAATTGGTAGACCTTTTGACCCAGATGATTTAAACAGAATCATTATTCAGATTTTAAGTGGTCTTAATGTCCTCCATTCATATGATATTATTCACAGGGATATTAAACCAGAAAATATATTGTTCAATAAAAACACCGCTTTACTGACAGATTTTGGTATATCAGCCAATCTTAAGAATAGGGTAACCCAAAGAAATATTCGTGGACATTCATTAAAGGTATTTGCCACATTATCTTACTCCCCACCTGAACAAAGTCAAAAAATTATAGCCTTTAAGTTAACTGGCCCAACTAATGACATCTTTTCTTTTGGCGTTATTTTATACGAAATGATAACTGAAGGTAAATTACCTTTTGGCGATATAATAGAATTCAAAGAAGATTCAGAAATAGTTGAAAGAAGAAAAACGCGGGGTGAATGGAATGCTGAGATTCTTAAAAAACACACGAATAATCAAACATGGATTGAGATCATTGAAAAGTGTCTAAACCCTGATCCCAGTATGAGATTTCAGACAGCAAATGAAGTTCTTCAAAAACTCAGTGGTTATAAACCTGAATTAATTAATCAAAATGCCATTTGGAAACTAATAGTTCTTGTCGGCCCCGATAAAGGGAAAGATTATAATATAACAAACCTTTCACATTATAAGAATAAGCGGATATTGACAATTGGTCGTGTCGATGAACATAACCCATTCGTGAACGATATTCCTGTTTTCGAAACTTCAAGCAGCTACATAAGTCTGCACCATGGGACACTAGAATGTATTATCAGAGACAAAACTCCAACCTGGTATCTCAGGGATGGCCAGTGGTATAGCAAAGATGGGGTAAAAGGATGGTACCTTTCAACAAATGGCGTTAAAGTAAACGATACTAAGGTTAACCAATTTGGAATTGAGTTGAAGGTAAATGATATAATTAAAATTGGAAAGATTGTGTTGAAAATAATTCGTGAATAATGAAGTTTTAATTATTCATTATTATGTACTGGTTAATACTCGTTGTAAAAATGTTTTACTCCATTATTGATTCACTTATATGAGACAATTCTGAGTATTTATGCGCGACATATTTTTAAAATTATTTTAATATTTATATATGTCTGTATTTTTTTACTGTAAATTTGAGAGAAGAGTGGTGTAATTGTTATTCAAAATCACCAATCTATGAATAAACGAAGATCTTTTCTTTTCCTGCTTTTTCTTTTTATAGTTTTTAAATCTTCATCCCAGGATTTTCAGATAACTCAATTGAAATTAGAGTTTATTGGCAGTCAATTGCATATTACTTATAATATTGATAACAAAAATTCAAAGGGCAAATTCAATATAAGAATCGAAATACATAAACAAAACGGTGATCCCATAACTCCGATATCTATTACCGGAGACATTGGAGATAATATTAAATCGGGAAATAACAAAAGAATTACCTGGGATCTTGAAAAGGATACTGTTTATCTTGATGAAAATATTTCTGTAGAAATTAAAGGTGAAAAACATATTGAAGCCCTTAGCAAAGGCTCATTAATTCTTATGTCAACAGCTGTCCCCGGATTGGGACAGACAAAGGTAAGTGGAAAACCATGGTGG
>Ga0182010_10000930_pt1 | contig 16179 bp, 12 predicted proteins | sample 611E1MmetaG_FD_120488 | JGI IMG/M metagenome (GOLD analysis project Ga0182010, IMG submission 120488) | Permafrost microbial communities from Stordalen Mire, Sweden - 611E1M metaG | ecosystem: Environmental > Terrestrial > Soil > Wetlands > Permafrost | place: Sweden: Stordalen | collected...
AGCGAACCAAAATCCGGCTGAAGCGCCAAGAGCAAGGCCGACGCGACGAACATTAATCCGGCGGGCACGAAGATCTGCTTTGGCGCGCGACCGGGCGCGGCGGCGAGCGCGGCCAAGTAGATGATCATGGCGAGCTTAAGAAACTCAACCGGCTGAAACGAAAAAAGTTTGCCGATCATAAGCCAGCTTTTCGCCGTGCCATAACCGGCCGCAAAAAATGGCACGAAAACCAAAACCATCAAAAAAAGGCCGCCGAGCATGATAAGCGGCGCGGCGCGCTCCCACCGGCGATAATTAAGGCGCGAGAGCGCCCATAAACCGACGAGTCCGGGCAAAACGCCAACGATGAATTGATGCCTAACGTAAGTCCAGCTTGAATGAAAATGGTCGTACGAGATAGGCATTGAAGCCGAGGTCAGCATGACCAAGCCGAAAAAAAGCTCGAGGAGTACGAGCGCCAAAAAAACTTTGTCAACGGGTTGCCGGACGTTCTTCATGAGGAACTGATTAAATTTCTCGCCAAAGAATCGATCGAGCCGGCGCCCATGATAATGACGACGTCATTGGGCTCGAGGTTCGAACGCAACATGTCTTCGGTGCGGCGAAGGTCGCCGCCCAAAAGAAAGCGCGGACTTTTGGGATGGGCCGCGATGGCCTCGGAGAGGATGGCCGAGGTAACATCGTTGGCGTTAAAATCTTCGCGGCCGGCCACGTCGTAAATGTCGGAGAGGACGAGCAGATCGACGCCATCAAAGGCCGCGGCAAAATCGTTCATAAGCGCCTTGGTGCGATGACGCTGGTGCGGCTGATAAGCCAGCACCAAACGACGGCCGGGGTAGAATTCGCGCGCGCCAGCGATAGTTGCGCGGATCGCCGTCGGGTGATGGCCGTAGTCGGAAATGATCGTGGCGCCGTCTGTCGAGCCGAGCCGTTCAAACCGGCGCCAGATCCCGTTAAAACCGATGAGCGTCATTTTGATGACCTCGTCATCGATCCCCAACGCGCGGGCGCAAGCGATGGCCGCGAGCGCATTTGAAATATTGAATCTGCCGGGAATCTTGAGCGTGAAATGACCGGCGTCCTTCGCCTCTTCATTAGGCGTGGCCAGTTTAAACGACTGTTCGCCTTCGCCCGTTAAAATATCAACAGCCATGAGATCGGCTTTTTCTTCAATGCCGTAGGTCAAGGTATTGGGATGATGACGCAGATCGTCAAAACTCACTTCATCGTCGGCGTTCACGATGAGCGTTCCGTCTTCCGGAAGCGAATCAACAAATGTCTGGAAGGTTCGCACGATATGTTCAAGATCGGCAAAATAATCCAAATGTTCTTCCTCGATGTTCGTTAAGACGATCATCTCCGGCCGCAATTGCAGCATGTGCGCGCGATAATCGTCGGCCTCGACGACCAGCCAGTCGCTTTCGCCAATGCGTAAATTGCCGAGCGGAAAACCCGAGACCTTGCTTCCGACAATGACCGTCGGATCGAACCCGGCCGCTTCGAGGATAAGGCCGATCATGGCGGTCGTCGTGCTTTTGCCGTTCGAGCCGGAAACGGCGATCGTGCGCTTGTCGCGGGAGATGGCGCCCAGCGCCTCGGCATAGCTCATTTCAGGAATATTTTTGGCGCGAGCGTCGGCGCGTTCGGGATTTTCAAACGGCGCCGCCTCGGAGTAGATAACAAAATCCGTGTCCGTCGGCACGCTTCCCAACTGGCCGTAGGTCATGTTCAACCCGTGCGCCGCAAGTTCCGCCGTAATGGCGCTTTCCGCAAGATCGGAACCGGTGACATTTTTGCCTTGAGCCGCCAAAAATTTGGCAATGGCCGAGAGGCCAATCCCGCCCGCGCCAATGCAGTGGATATTTTTCGCTTCGCGCAGTTTCATACATATAGAGTAGCATTTTTCCTTAAAAATGCTACAGTGTGAAACTATAGGTCCTATTAGGCCTATAAGTCTTATACGACCTATGTTCAACCTCGAAAATCTCAAAAAAACCGACCCGGCGATGAGCGATCTCATTCAAAAAGAGATCAAGCGCCAACGCGACGGGTTTGAGCTTATTGCCTCCGAGAACATCGCTTCGCAAGCGGTGATCGAAGCCATGGGCACGCCCCTCACCAACAAATATTCCGAAGGTTATCCGGGGCGCCGCTATTACGGCGGCAACCAGGTGATCGACGAAATTGAATCGCTTGCCATTGCGCGAGCCAAAGAATTGTTCGGCGCCGAACACGCGAATGTCCAACCTAACTCCGGTTCCCAAGCGAACCAGGCGGCATATATGGCTTTTGCCGCGCCCGGCGACACGATTCTCGCGATGAACCTAGCGCACGGCGGGCACTTGACCCACGGCTCACCGGTCAACGCTTCCGGAAAAATTTACAAGTTCGTCCATTACGGCGTGCGCCGCGACACCGAACGGATCGACATGGATGAAGTGCGCTCGCTCGCGCTCGAACACCGACCAAAAATAATCGTCGCGGGTTATACGGCGTATCCGCGCCACTTGGACTTTGCCGCTTTCCGCGCCATCGCCCTCGAAGTCGGCGCCGTTTTCATGGTGGACATGGCGCATTTTGCCGGCCTCGTCGCCGCCAAGCTCCACCCCGACCCGGTGCGCTATGCCGATGTCGTGACCACCACGACGCACAAAACTTTGCGCGGCCCCCGGGGGGGAATGATCCTCGCCAAAGCGCAGTATGCCAAAACCGTTGACTCGGCCGTTTTCCCGGGCATGCAAGGCGGACCATTGGACCATGTGATCGCGGCCAAAGCAGTTTGTTTTGCCGAGGCTTTAAGACCGTCTTTCGTCGATTATCAGCGCCAAGTGCTTGCGAACGCGCAAACCTTGGCAAAAACGCTTTCAAGCGAAAACATTCGTCCGGCCACCGGCGGCACGGACAACCATCTTTTGCTTTTGGACTTAAGCAAATACCTGACCGGCAAAGAAGCGGAAAAACATCTCGAAGACGTCGGACTTTCGGTCAACAAAAACATGATCCCGTTTGATCCGCGAAAACCTCTTGATCCTTCGGGATTACGCGTCGGCACGCCGGCCATCACCACCCGCGGCCTCAAAGAAAAAGAAACCGCCGAGCTCGGCCGGATCATCGCGAGCGTCATCAAATCGCCCACGGAAGAAGTGAAAGAAAATGCCCGCTTGGAGATCAAAAAACTGGCGGAGAATTTTCCGCTGCCGTATTAGGGAGTAAGGAGTATTAAGTAGGGAGTATACCGTCGGCCGTAATACACCCTACTCCCTACTTAGAAATCCCTCCTCCATAAAATATGTCCGCAATACTCCTCGATGGAAAAAATGAAGCGCTCAAAATCCGCGCCGAACTCAAAGAAGAAATATCGCGCCAAGGACTTAAACCGAGCCTTGCCGTTATTCTGGTCGGTTCAGACCCGGCATCTTTGTTGTATGTCAACCTGAAAGAAAAAGCCGCGAGCGAGATCGGCATTAAGGTTTTGCGATTCGACCTGTCAGCCACGATCACCGAAACGGAACTGCTCGAAAAAATCCGCGGCTTGAACGCCGACGCGACGGTGAACGGCATTCTTGTCCAGCTCCCGCTGCCTGAACAATTCAACCCCAACGCGGCGATCGTCGCCATCGACCCGGCCAAAGACGTTGACGGCTTTCACCCAAAAAATATGACCGGCCTGCTTTCCCCCGGGATCAGCGGACCGCTTGAACTGATCAAGAAAACCGGGGTCGAACTGATCGGAAAACATGCGGTGGTCGTGGGTAACAGTGGCGTCTTCACGCAATCGTTTTGCGATGCTTTGCGCGCGGGCGGCGTGCACGCCGAACCGACGTATCCGGAGAATGCCGCGCTAATCAAAAAAGCCGACCTTTTGGTTGTCGCCGTCGGCCGTCCCGTCTTCATTAAGCCTGAAATGGTAAAAGCGGGCGCGATTGTGATCGACATTGGCACGAACAAAGTTGACGGCAAAACCGTGGGCGATGTTTCGCCCGAAGTGGCGCAGGTCGCTTTGTTCATGACGCCGGTTCCCGGCGGCGTGGGACCGATGACGGTGGCAATGCTACTTAAAAATGTTGTTGAGTTGTATAAACAACAAACGCCGCCATCGAGGTGAGACCTCCCCCGGGAGGACTCACCTCAAATTTAAACCGCGCGATGAAAACCGAAAGCGATAATGTTGGCCAAGGCAAAAACAACGGACGTGGCGAGAATGATCGTAGCCAAAGAGTGCAGGATGACCAAACCGGTCCAAACCCCGACGAGCAAAACAAGCAAGCCCGCGATTTGCAAACACATTTTGGCTTTACCGAAATTGTTGGCCATGAAAACGCGGTCTTTGCGGTTTGAGTAAAGCCCGGCCAAGGCGGCGGCCGTTTCCATGACGATAATGATGATGCCGAGATAGAATGACAGGTTCTGCATGATAAGAACGACCAAAACCGATCCCACCAAGAACTTATCGGCGATCGGATCGAAGACAATCCCCCACTTGGTTATCTGATTCCTGCTCCGCGCCATCGAGCCGTCGATCGTGTCGGTGAAAGCGGTTAAAATAAAAATCGGCACGCCCCAAGCGTAGTTGCCGATCCAGAGGAGCCAAACAACAAGCGGCGTCAAGACAAATCGCGCCATCGTAACTTGGTTGGGCGCAACGGCGCGGGGAAACAGACGCAAAACCGTCTTTGCGAGAAGCCGGTCGTGAAAATAAGGCTTATTGATATATTGTTCTTCCATGTTATATAGCATAGCGCTTTCCGCGGCGATTGTCGCGGCCATTATATCCTCGATCGGCGGAGCCGTTTATCTCGCTTGGAACCTGTCGAGCGCGGCCTTGATCCTTGTCTTGGTCTTGTCGCTGGCCGTTTCTTTTTTGTTGATCAATTATATTTTCAAAAAAACGTCCGCGCGGAGCGTGCTCGCGGCCACCTTCACCCCAGGCTTCGATGAAACAACCGGCCAAAATAAAGGGGGCGCCGCATGGGCGTTGGCGCTCGCGCCGATTGCCGCGCTCGCGGGCGTTTGCCTGCTCACCCTCTCGCGCAACCAAACCGACGCCGCCGTGAATACGCCATGGATACAGGTGCCGCAACTTTTTTGGATCAGCCTCGCACTCGCCGCGGCAGCCGGGGCGGCGCTAATGCTTCGCGCGCGCGCCAATGCATCATACCTCGCAACCTTCGCGCTTCTCACGGTCGGCTTAACCGTGGCGGCGATCATTTATCGTATCGGCTACGGTTATGACCCGTTCGTCCATGCGGCCGCGGAACGGCATATCTTGGAAACCGGGTTCATCGCTCCCAAGACGATCTATTACTCCGGCCAATACGCGCTTACCGTTCTTATTTCGTTCATTACGAAATTACCGGTCGATGCTATCGGCGTTTGGCTCTTGCCCGCGCTCGCGGCAATCAGCGTTCCGGCGGCGGTCTGCGTCGCCTCGCGCGCGATGAAACGATCGGCCGATTTTATTTGCGCCGCGCTCTTGGCTATTTTGCCGCTCGCTTCATTCATCGACACGACCCCTTTCGGCTTGGCCGCGCTTTATTGCCTGCTTGCCGCGATCCTCGGACTCGCGGCAAAAAACGACGAACGCCTGAAAGCCATGGTTTGGCTGTTTGCCTTTGCGGCTTTTATCACCCACCCCATTGCCGGCGTTCCGGCTCTTGCGTTCGCGGCCATCATCCAATTTAAAAAACCGCTTTGGAAAATTGTGTCCGCCATTATCGGAGCCGTAGCATTGCCCGCGCTTTTTGCGATCGCAAACAAAGGTTTTTCTTTTTCCCTTGATCAAATCGGTTCGATAACGCTTCCGTTCGATCTGCCGCTTACTCGTTTTCATGCGCTCGGCGATCCGGTCTATGCCCTTGGCATCGTAACCGCGATCATTGTTATCGTTGGCGTTACGCGAAACCGCGCCTATCTGCTCGCCGCTGCTTCGGCCGCGATAAGCGGAATTTTGATCGCCGCTTCCATTGATTTTTCCTATCTTCCGGACAGCGAACAGGGCGGGTACGCCGGGCGCCTCCTTGTTATCGCGCTCCTTATTGCCGCGCCGGCCGCGGCCGCCGAAGCGGCAAAACTCCTTGCGAAAGCCGCCGACAAGCCGTGGCGCGCGGTGCTGGCGATCGCCGCCATCGCTTTTATGTTTGCGGGCGGCGTTTATCTGGCTTACCCGCGCGCCGACGCTTATGTCATTTCCAAAGGATGGAACACCTCCGCAACCGACCTCTCCGCCGTCGCCGCGATAAACGATGACGCTAAAAGCGAGCCGTATATCGTGCTGGCCGCCCAGCCCGTCTCGGCCGCCGCGCTTTCAAAATTCGGTTTTTTCAAATACTACGATACGCCGGAAGGACAAATGTTCGCTTACCCTGTGCCGACCGGCGGGCCGCTATACCAATTTTTCTTAAAAATGATCTACACCGAACCGTCTTCGGAATATATGAAGCAGGCCATGGCGCTTGCCGGAGTGAAACGCGGCTACTTTGTTGTCAATTCCTACTGGACCGGCGCCGATCATATTATCGCTCGCGCCAAGCAGACCTCGGAGAGCTGGTTCGGAATCAATGATGCGGATTATGTGTTCAGGTACAGCCGATAATGGTTAAATGCTAACAACTAAAATCCAAGGAAAGCTCCAACAACTAATAATCAAAATTCAAAATTGACCCGCTTCATCTTTGGATTTTTATTTTTAGCGTTTGGAAATTTCCTTGGAATTTAGTTGTTAGTTTTTAATTGTTAGGGTGTTGTAAACCTCAAAATATTTTTCCCCCGCGGCGGGCCAAGTGCGGGTGAGGGCGAACTCACGGGCGGCTTCGCCCAGACGAGTTGCGAGTTGCGAGTCGTTGAGTGTCGAATTTAGGGCCTCTGCAAGAGCCGTGGGGTCGCCGGGCTTAATGAGCAAACCGGTTTCGTTATTTTTAACAACCGAGCGCACGCCGGGAATGTCGGTTGCGACGGACGGCAATCCCGAAGCCGCCGCTTCCATAAGCACGATACCATAGGCTTCGGAGCGATCAACGGAAGCTGAACAAAAGAGATCGGCGTCTTGATAGTATTTTGGCAAGTCTTCGTCCGACACGCGGCCGGCAAAAATAATGCGATTACTTATCTTCAACTCTTGCGCGCGGCGGATATATCTTTCTTTCAAATTTCCATCGCCAACGATCGTCAGTTTTACATCCGGCACCTTTACCATCGCTTCCAGTAAAATGTGAAGACCCTTAAAATAATGCTGTTCATCAAGCGCGGCGGCAAAAAGGATGTTTTTCGTCGGGACGCCTTTTCGTGCGGTCGAATGAAAACGCGTCGAGTCGACGCCGAAGGGAATTTCGACGACCTTGGCCATGAGTTCGGGATATTTGGCGAGCAATGAATGTTCGGCGTAATCGCGGGAGGCGACGACGATCGCTGAAGCTTGGCGCAAAAAATGCGGCGCAAAAAATTTTCGGTGCAACCAAAAAACCGGACGACGCAATCCCCTGCCCACCGTATCCATGTGATACGAAACAACGAGCGGCTTTTTATTTCCCAAAAGGCGCGCCAGCGAAACCATCAGCGCATTGCCGTAGCATGGATAATGGAGGTGAATAATATCGTAATTTTTGCACAGCGAAACAAGCTTGGGCGTAAACGCCAAAAAACCGGCGCCGGGGACGCGGTAATGCTTTAGGCCGGGTATTGTTGAATCGCCAAAAGCGGCGATCAAATCAACATCAACGCCTGCTTCTTTGGTCGCTTTATATATCTCCCTGGCCGCATTCGCCATGCCGGAGCGCTGCGGCGGGGCAACGGGGCTTATTTGGAGAATCTTCATATTAATTCCTTATCAACATTCTATCATCTGCGCGCCGGAACTCCCCCTACCCCCTCCCCGATGGCCATCGGGGAGGGGCATCGGACAGGCCTCCGGAGACGGATACGACCCCTCCCTTTGTAAAAGGAAGGGTAAGCCTGCCCCGCGAAGCTTTAGCGAAGTGGGGGAGAGTTCCGGCATCAAAGAATCAAAGTATCATTTTTTAGAAACATCTCTCAGTGCAATCTCTCTCACAAGTTTAGTAATATTCCCCTCCAATTTTTCAATCTTTAACGTTAAACGAAAAACCAAGTAAAACAAAACGATAACCGAAACATAAATAACCAAGTCAACGCCGCGCGTAACGCCAAGGCGCGACGCGAGGAGCGAGGTTGTCCACGGCAAGGCGACCACCGCGCCAACGCCCAGCCAAAAAACCAGCCAAAAAGCGCCCCAGCGTATGCCGAGCGACTTGGCGCGGATCTTTTGCCAAACGCGAAAGGCCGCGTAAAGGCAGAAGATAATGACGATGAGTTGGAAAGCGAGCATATTTTTTGTAAATTCCAACAACTAACAACTAAATTCCAAGGAAAGTTCCAAGTTCCAAGAACCAATGATTAAATTCCAAACCGCATACACTTTCCTTTTTTTGAAATTTAATTTTTTAGCATTTGGTCCTTTCCTTGGAATTTAGTTGTTAGTATTTAGTTATTACCGCAGTTACTTCATCCACGACGAGAGCAGCAGATCACGGATGATGCGGAAAGCGCCGGAGAGTTTCTGACCCTTGGCCAGCGAATAATCAGTATATTTGATCGTCACCGGGACTTCGCGGTAGCGCAAACCGAGGCGCGATATCTCTTCCAATATCTCCGAAGCGTGCGCCATGCGGTCGCAGCGCAGATCAAGCTTCGCAGCCGCATTGCGCGAGAACGCGCGCAGGCCGTTGTGCGTATCGGTGAGTTTTAATCCGGTCGTAAGCCGCGTAAAGAATATCCCAGCCTTAAGCGTTATGCGACGGATTGTCGGAATATTGGAAATTGGTTCTTGGTTCTTGGTTCTTGAGAACCTTGTTCCCAGCGCAACATCGCAAAGCCCGGCTTCGATTGGCGCGGTGAGCGAACCGATATCTGAAGGCGACATTTGCCCGTCGGCGTCAAAAGTCACAACAATATCGGCGCCCGCGGCCACGGCCGCCTCAAGCCCAGTGCGCAAAGCAGCGCCTTGGCCGCGGTTAAGCGCATGACGCAACACGACCGCGCCGGCCGATGCGGCAACCGCGGACGTTCCGTCGGATGACCCGTCGTCAATGACAAAAACGTGCTGAGCAACCTCCCGCACTTCTCTAACCACTTGAGCGATCATCTTTGCTTCGTTGTAGGCCGGAATGATGACGGATACTTTCATACTTTATTCCGCATTTCTCATGGTATCAATGAGCGCCTTGTTGGCGCGAGTGTAATCAACGGCGCGCGATAATCCGTCTTCGAGGCGGACCAGCGGTATCCAGCCCAAACGCTCCTTGGCTTTTGTAAGATCGGGAAGGCCGAGCGGGGTCATAAAAAGCAAAGGCGCCTCATATCGAATTTGCGATGCGGAACCGGTGAGTTCGATTATTTTCCGCGCGACATCGACGAGTTTAACCTCTTCGTCGGAACCCAAATTGATCGCACCGAGTCCGGCCGGGGCGGCCATGACCTTGATGAGTCCGTCAACCATGTCGCTCACGTATGTTAGCGAGGTGGAGAACGTCTCGTCGCCGTAAATAACCAGGTCGCGACCGTCGAGCGCATCAACGGCAAAATCAGGAATCATTTCACCGTCAAAAAGGCGCTGATGCGGTCCATAAGTGCGGAAGATCCGCGCGATCTTCGCGTCCAGCTTCATCGTCTCAACATAAGTCTGCACCACGGTCTCGGCAAAACGTTTGCCCTCGTCGTAACAGCCGCGCGGGCCAAGGTGATTTAAAACGCCCAGGTCGGTTTCGGCGAACATTTTGCGTTCGGGCGTTCGCGGGCCATAGACGACCGAGGTAGAGCCGTGAACGAACTTGGCGTTGTATTTGACGGCCGTGTCGAGCGCATTTTTAACGGCCAAAGAATTGGCGGTTACGGTCGCCATGCGGATCTTGTCAAAATTTTTGGCCGAGGTGGGGCAAGCCAAATTATAAATTTCTTGCACGCCTTGGAATTTAATTTTGAAACGGTTTAGCTCCTTGAACGATTCCAGCTCCAGCGGCGCGTCCATGTCATGCTTGATGAACTCAAAGTCGGAATTGCGCAAAAGCAGGTCGATATTGCGTTCAGACGATCCGATAAAAGCGTCAACGCATATTACATGGCTCGTCTGGAGCAGTTTTTCGCACAGATGCGATCCCAAAAATCCGGCTCCCCCCAGCACAACGACGTTCTTTTTTTCAAAAATAGGTCCTTTGGGCATATTTTTTTCTTATTTTGATGCTACTGGATTATGTTGAAATTATAGCAACGCGCAAGGCTTTGCGCCAGTCGGGCTGGCTGAACGCCAGCGGTGCGACACCAATCAACTAATGCATGCGAATGAAACGAATTAGCTTCGCCTGCAGTAATCATCATTGGTATCATTCGCATGCATTCGTATATTGGTGTCGCCTCGTCGCCGTTCAGGCGACCCCTTCTGATTTAAACGTCCAAAAGCGGTTCGACAAATAATTGAAAGAGCCCGAAGTGATCACGCCGGCGGCTTTGGCGAGAAGATCGTTCACGCCCAAGCGCAAAAGAATGACAAGCGTGAGCTGGCTCACAACAAGACCGACCGCGTTAACGACCAGAAAGCGCAGATACTGCGGACCGGGGTGGCCATGCGAACGAAAAGTGATCGCGCGCTGTCCCAAAAACGAAACAATATTGCCAAACACGTAAGAAACCGGATTCGCGAAGACGGCGGCAATAAAAAAATATCTTGTCAAAACATAATATGCGCCATAGTCCACCACCGTGGCCGCGGCGCCGACCAGAACATAACGAACAAGTTCGAAAAATGTTTTCTTCATCGGCTAAGGAAGCCGGCCACGCTGGCGCCGGTAGCATATGGCACGGTAATGTCAAGCCCCCCGACCGCCGCGCCGCTCGCGTCAAACATCCGTACTTTGCCGGCAGTGTTCGGGCTCGCCAAAATGAACGAGCGCCCATACCCGCTCAAGTCGAGCGCGGAAAGCGACATACCCTTAAGCCCGCTCACGTTAAACGACGGGATGGGTTTGGTGCCGGAATACACTATTGTCACCGAACCGGAAACGCCCGTGCGGGCGAGCACGATATCCCCGTTAGCGTCGCTCCCCACATCCGCGACCATAACCGACACGCCGCTCGTCGCTTGCGGCGCCAAATACGTAATCTGTCCGGTCAATTGCATGGCGCCGGTATTATTATTTAAGAAAAAATACTCGACCGGCGCATATCCGGCGGCCGTGGCCGGCCCCGTTACCACGGCGGAAACGCCGTTACCATTAATGTTGCCCGCGGCGACGTTAATGCCGGTACGCGAGGCGGCGGCGTAGGCGAAGAATTGATATTTGACCGTTCCGCCCGCAGAAAATATTCGCACCTGCGGGCCGCCGCCCGGACCGGCGCCGGTCACAATTTCCGCCTTACCGTCGCCGTCAACATCGGCAACGGCAACCGACACCCCGCCCCTGAACTTGCTGTCGTAGGCGAAAAATTGCGAAATTAAATTTCCTTTAATGTCAAAAATGCGCACTTGCGGGCCGCCTGTTTGACCGGCGCCGGTCACAATTTCCGCCTTGCCGTCGCCGTTAATATCACCGGCTGCAATATGCACGCCGCCCCTGAAGGTTGCGGCATAAGCAAGAAAGCGGCTCACCAATTTTCCGTCGAACGTAAAAACAGCCACCTCGGGCTTGACGCCGGCGTTCGCGCCAAGCGCCACGTACGGCGACATGGGACTGCTTATTTTTGACGGTACGACCGCGGTCATGACAACCGGCAAACCCAGCGCCGCTTTAACGGCGCGCTCGGCGTTGACCCGGCCGGCGCCCAGCTCGCCGCGGTAGAGCGGATTAAGCGCGTCAATCGGATCGGCGGTCGAAAGCAAATATTGCGCCAGTGTTTCGCGCGACAGGCCGGGGTTGGCGGCGAGCATTAAAGCGGCCACTCCCGAGATCATGGGGGAAGCCACCGAAGTGCCGTTCCAGCCGGCGCGGGTGTAAGAATCAAAACCGGCGAGCGACGGATTATAAAGTTGCGTTGAAATAATGTTCTCGCCGGGCGCGGAAATGTCAACGCAATTGGTGCCGTAATTGGAAAAATCGGCGCGCTCATCGTTAACGTCGGTGGCGGCCACCCCGATCACGTAATTCGACCCCACGCCGTCGGAACAGACCGGATACATTGGCGTCTTGTCCAAATTGTCGCCGCCGGAGTCGCGGTTGTTGCCGGCGGCCGCCACGATCAACACCCCGGCTTTCGCCGCGCGCGCGATCGCTTGGTCGAGCGCGATGTTGTGTTCGTCCGTTACAAAACTGAAATTAAGAACGCGCGCGCCGTGCGCGGTGGCGTAGTCAATGGCGCGCGCCGCGGCGTTGGAGTCGCCGATTCCCTGCGAATCCAAAATGCGCAACGGCATTATTTTGACATGCCAATTGATGCCGGCTATTCCCGACATGTTGTTCCCCACCGCGCCGATAATGCCGGCGATAACGGTGCCGTGCGTTATTCCCGCCTCGGTCCAGCCGGACGTGAATTGCGGGGTAGGGTCGTTGTTGTTTTCCACGAAATTCCAACCGTGCAGATCATTCACGTAGCCGCTGGGGTCACCCGGCTTTCCCGGATTGGGATTGGTCCAAATGTTGGCGGCTAATTCCGGCTGTTTTATGTCAACGCCGGTGTCGAGGACCGCAACGATAATATCATTGCTCCCTTGGGTGTAATCCCAAGCCGTTGGCACGGACATTTTGTTGAGGTACCATTGTCGCGAAAAATCGGGATCGTTCGGCGTCAACGCAAAAACCGTTCGCGGCAAAGCGATAACCAAAGCCGCCAATATAATTAAAAAGCGCTTAAACACGTTTTTACTTTATCATTAATTGCCGCCTTTTGTCGATTTAGTTATTATTCGCGACCAACCAACCCGACTTGATGAATGTCTAATACCTAATATCTAATGTCTAATCCGTTATACGAATAATCGAGCGCAAATGGTGCGATCTATTTTCCATCGATCAGGTTTCCTTTCACCATAATATCCGACGCTTTAACAGCGGCAGTCTCCTTATCATAAAGAGCTTGGCAAGCGCTCATGACGAGCGTTATTCGCCCGGGCATTTTGAAACATTCGCCGCCTTGAAAGGCGCCATCGCTTCCCGCATGGAACGCGAGTTTGTCCGTCAAAAAGCTGTTCACCGTGCCGGAAACCAAATTGCGACTCACGGCCACGGTATCCCCGCCATCCACCATGTCGTGACCAAAAATATCCGGCGGAGCCGTAATACCCAAGAGATCGGCGACGGTTGGATATAGGTCAAGATGACTCGCGGGCGTCGCGCTTTCGCCTTTAAGCGAGGTTCCCGGCGCCATAATGATCATCGGCACCTGACTCGCTTGCAAGTCGGAAAAAACCGACTCTTGAACGCCAAGCGCCGAGGCAATATTGGTAAAACTGCCATGATCGCCGTAAATTAGGATCACGGAATTGTTATATAAACCGGCTGTTTTCAGCTGATCGATAAAATCCCCGATTGCTTGATCAGTGTAATGAATGGTTTGCAAATAACCCTTTTGCTGCCAAGTTAGCGAGCTCGCGGCGGGAATGTTCAGCGTTTGCAGATCAATCGGCAGTTCAAACGGCGTGTGCGAGGTGAGGGTAATAAGCGATGCCATGAAAGGCTGGGGCAAAGCCGCGAGCTTGGGGATTGATTGGCTGAAAAAATCTTTGTCTCCCAAATCGTAATTTCCTATCTTCCTCGGGATCGTATAATCGTCGGCGCTAAACCATTTGTCATAACCAAGTTGCGGATAAATATTGGCGCGATTCCAGAAACTGGGCACGTCGCCGTGGAGGGAATAAGTCCCATAGCCGTTTTGCTTCAAGAGCGCGGGCAACGCGGTGTAATGATCGTAAGCGTATTGAACAAAAGCGACCGTATTGGGCAACGGATACAATGAATTCAGCGTCATGAACTCGGCGTCGGCGGTCGCGCCCGGGCCGATCGGCGAATAATAATTGGAAAAATACAATCCGCTCGCGGAGAGCTTGTTCAGGTTGGGCGTAATTTCTTGCCCATTAAACTTTTGCCCGATAACCGCATTTTCGAGCGACTCCACTTGGATCATGATCACGTTGCGACCCTTGAGCAAACCAAAGTCCGAGGCGGGCGCGGGCGTTTGCTGTTTTGTCTTAAAGTCTTGAACAAAACTTTTATCGACCGGCTTCACTTTGTCCGCATGAAACGCGAGCGCGATGGCGTCGCCGAGAAAAAAATTAACCACGCCGGTTTTGCCAACGAGCGTATTCACGTCGTAAAGCTTGCTGTAATTGTATATAAGCGCCGTGTTCCCCCGCTCATGCTTTTCTATTAAGAAAAGCGATCCGTAGCCAGCCATGACGATGAGTGCGAGCGCGGCGGCGATGATGAGCTTTTGCTTTTTAATCAAAATTTCGCCGCCCCATCTCCCTATCCATGCCGCGACCACAACCAACAAACCGGAAAAAAATACCAAAATGCGCCAATTTAATAATGTTTTTACCGTGCCGAGGATAGTCGCCCCCTCCCCCGCATAAAACAGCGCCGAGGCCTGCAAAAAGCCGCCGGAATAGGAATAATAAAGGTATTGGCAGGAAAATATGAGCGCCGCGAGCAACGATACAACGGTCAGGTAAAAATATTTAAAACGCTTATTAAAAAACATGGCCGGCCCGAATAACAACGTCCCCAAAGCCGCCGTTACCAACGAACGGCGCCAAACGTAATTGCCGGGCGAAATATTCAGCCAATAATTAAAAAGATGGTTTTGAACGACAAAAATAATGACCAACGCGAACGGCAGCCAAATCATCTTCAGCAAATGGCGCATCTGTATTTTCATCAAGCTCATTATCCTCCCCTTTATAAAATTTTACGAGGCGTCGCGGCAAAATGGTGCAAATAACAAACCCCCTCCGATGGTTTCGGAGGGGGTTTCAATATTTTTTGCTGCGCGCCTAAATTACTGCGTGATCGGCGAGCCGGAGACGTAATTCACGAAGAAGGCATCGGAGACATCGTCGATCATCGTGTTCCAGTTGGCGCCGTAGAGCCGGGCGGCGATGGCCTCGGTCTGAACCCAGCGCAGGGTGCCGCCGCGCGCGATGGCGTAAACCTTGGGATCGGACTGGATCTTGATCATGCGGACGCCGGGGCGATAGGTGATGTTACCGCCGATCGTGATCGACGCGAGGGTGTCGGCGGAAACAATCTGCACGCCGGAGAAGTCGAGGTACCAGCTAAAGTACGCCTTGTCGTTCACGAACACATAGCGCTTGCCGTCCTTGCCGCAATAATAGACGGCCGGGAGCGAGGCGCTCTTAATGAGCGTGCCGGAAACGCAAGCCGTTGGGGTGGTGGCGGCGGTAATCCCCTTGTCGGTGTTAAAGTCGGGGTTATTGGCCGTGGCCGTTGCCGCGCTATAATTACCGGTTACGGTCGAGTCGGTCGATGCGGGCGTATAATTCCCGGCGCCGCCGCCACTGCCGGCACCGGCGACCCCGCCTGCGCCGTTGCCGGCGCCAGAACCGTTAGAGGCCGCTGCGAACGACGACAAGTGGGTGGTCGTAAAGGAGCAGATGCCGCCCGTAACCGTACAAGAGGGGAAAGTGCCGCTCGGACCATTGACCCAAGCGCCGGCCGCATCTTTACGATAAATGCTCAAGGTCTGGCCTTCGTATGTACCGCCGACATTGATCGCGATGGTAATGGCCGGATTGACGGTCAAACCAAGGCTGGGCAGGCCGAACGATAACGAACCAACAGACGTCGCATTGGTTAGATCGGCGGCGCTCACATTGTTAACGGCCGCGAGCGTGCTAAAATTACCGGCTGCACCCGATATGAAGGTCGTCCCACTGGGAATGGTGATGGTCGTGCCGGGTGCCAGATCAACCGTAACCTTGCTCTCAAAAGTGACTTCCGTGGTGGATGTGATGTCGCTACCATTGGGAACCAAAACGCCGCTCTGGACCAGACTTGCAATATCACCCGGCGCTACCGAATAACCATTGGTCGTGTCGTATGTCACGCCCGCATCGATATTGCCGTAACCATAGCCATAGTCATAAGTGGTCAAATCGTTGCCGGTGGTGCGATAGCCGGAATAAGTGCCGTGATCAAAACCGCTGCCATAGCCGTAACCATAGCC
>Ga0182010_10000939_pt1 | contig 16111 bp, 9 predicted proteins | sample 611E1MmetaG_FD_120488 | JGI IMG/M metagenome (GOLD analysis project Ga0182010, IMG submission 120488) | Permafrost microbial communities from Stordalen Mire, Sweden - 611E1M metaG | ecosystem: Environmental > Terrestrial > Soil > Wetlands > Permafrost | place: Sweden: Stordalen | collected...
GAGGCTCTGGTCGAGGCTCGCAAGGAGGTACTTGCGCGAGCCCCAGTTGCCGTACGGTCCGGGCCACATGTCGTAGCCGGCCTTCGAGCTGATGATCAGCTCGTCCCGGTAGCCGCGCAGGTCCGCGGCGAGGATTCGACCGAAGTTCTCCTCCGCCGAGCCGTATGGCGGGCCATAGTTGTTGGCCAGGTCGAAGTGCGTGGTGCCAAGGTCGAAGGCGCGGTGGACGACTGCCCGCTGGCTGTCGATCGGCCGGTTGTGCCCGAAGTTCTGCCATAGCCCGACCGAGATGGCGGGCAGCTGGAGCCCGCTCCTCCCGGATCGCCGGTACTGCATGGCGTCGTAGCGGGTAGCGGCGGGAAGGTACGTCATCGTCTCATTATGTTCTTCCGCGAACAGCCAATGGGGGATACGGTCCGGGGGCCGTGCGAGTGTGCGAGGGGCCGTTTGTGACGTGCATCGCGACCAGACGCGCCACCATCCAGCGATCGTGCCGATCGGCAGGCGAAGGAGCCCAACGGCGGCCCGTAGCCGCGGCCAATTCCCGCTATCCATTCCCATCGTGTGTCAGTAGGATGGATGCGCTCGTCCGCCATCGGAAGCAGGCCATCCCGACGAGCAGGGCCGGACTGGGCGGCTCCGTCCGATCCCGCCCCTGAGGGTGCGTCAACGTAGATCTCGAGTCGCCACGCTTGGTGGACGCGATCGGTTGCAGATCCGCAGTAGCTGATCTCGGATCTGTCCGCTATCGAGAGGAGCAGGGTTCGGTGAAGTCACTCGTGTCGGCTGCTGTTCACCCTGATACGGCCTTCTCGGCTTCGCGCCGGCCGCTGGTCCGGCTTCTCGGCATCGCTCCTGCGGCGCTCCTGGTCTCAGGGATGTTAGCCGTCTGGGCCGGACCCCTCGCCGGGCCTGTGGCCGCGGCAACGGGCGACTGGCCGCAGTTCCAGGGCGGCCCGACCCACATCGGGTACAACGCCACTGAGACGACCCTGTCGGCAGCCAACGTTGCCGGCCTGAGCAGGGCGTGGACCGGCCCGGGCGGAGGCACGCCGGTGGTCGCCGATGGCGCGGTCTACGTCGTGGACAGTGCCGGCTACCTGGATGCCTATGCGGTTGGCTGCCGCAGGGACGGCGGGCTCTGCGCGCGGCTCTGGAGCGGCTACGTCGATTCCCCCCCGACAGAGGCGCCGGCCGTCGCCGATGGCGTGGTCTACTACGCAGGCCCAGACGGCAACGTGTACGCCTTCGCTGTCGGCTGCCGAAGCGATGGCGGGACCTGCTCGCCGCTCTGGACCGCAGCCACCGGCGACTATATCCAATCACCGGTAACAGTCGCGGACGGAGTCGTCTACGTCGGGTCATGGGGCAACAAGCTGTATGCGTTCGATGCGACCGGGGTCACGAACTGTAGCGGCAGTCCCAAGACCTGCACGCCGCTCTGGACGGGGGCCACTGGCGAAATCAACGCCGCGCCTGCGGTCGCGGACGGTGTCGTCTACATCGGCTCCTACGATGGCAAGCTCTATGCATTCCCCACCGGCTGCCGAAGCGATGGCGGCTCCTGCACCCCCAGTTGGACAGGCACGGCCGGCTCCATCTGGTCCTCTTCGCCAGCAGTCGCGAATGGCGTCGTGTACGTAGGATCCACTGACCACAAGCTCTATGCGTTCCAGGTTGGCTGCAACAGCGGCGGCGGTTCCTGCTCCCCGCTCTGGACGGCCACCACCGGCTGGTCCATCTACTCCTCGCCTGCGGTGGCGAACGGAGTGGTCTACGTCTCCGACGATTGGGCGCTGTATGCGTTCGGGGTCGGCTGCAATAGCGGTGGCGGGACCTGCGCGCCCGTCTGGAGGGGCTCATCGAGCAGCCAAATCTCCTCCTCGCCTGCGGTGGCGAACGGCGTGGTCTACATCGGCTCAAACGGCGACCTGAGGGCATACGCTGTCGGCTGCCGAAGCGACGGCGGATACTGCACGTCGATCTGGACGGCCCCCACCGTGGGAGCGTCAGCCTTCGGCGCGCTTGCATTGGCCAACGGCGTTGTCTACGTTTCGTGTACGGTTGGTATGCGCGACCTGTACGCGTTCAGCCTCCCGCCGACCACATACCATCCGCTGACGCCCACACGCCTGCTCGACTCCCGCGATCACACCGGTGGTCTGGGCACCTTCAGCTCCCATGTGGCCCAAACGTTCACGGTGACAGGCCACGGTGGCGTACCGGCCAATGCGACAGCCGTGACCGGCAACGTGACGGTCACCGGCCAGACCAGCGGAGGTTTCCTCTCCATCGGTCCTGTGGCTCAGAACAACCCGACCAGCTCGACCCTCAACTTCCCGGTTGGTGACGACCGAGCCAACGCGGTCACGGTGGCTCTCGGTGCCGGAGGCACCCTATCGGTCACCTATGCCGCCGCGACCCTGGGTCCCACGGCGCAGGTGATCTTCGATGTCACCGGCTACTTCACGCCCGACGCGTCCGGTGCCACGTACCACGCCCTGACTCCATCGCGCATCCTCGACTCCCGCGATCACACCGGTGGGCTGGGCATCTTCAGCTCCCATGGGGCCCAGAGCTTCCAGGTCACCGGCCACGGTGGCGTGCCCTCCGGCGCGACGGCCGTGACCGGCAACCTGACCGTCACCCAGCAGACCAGCGGCGGCTTCCTGTACATCGGCCCTGTCGCGATGAACAACCCGACCAGCTCGACTCTCAACTTCCCCCTCGGTGACGATCGAGCCAACGCGGTAACGGTGGCTCTCGGTACCGGAGGCACCCTCTCGGTCACCTATGCTGCCTCGACTCTTGGTCCCACCGCGCAGGTGATCTTCGATGTGACCGGCTACTTCACGCCCGATGCCAGTGGCGCGCTCTTCGTGCCCCTCACTCCGGCCCGCATCCTCGACTCCCGCGATCACACCGGTGGTCTGGGCATCTTCAGCTCCCATGTGGCCGAGGCCTTCACGGTGACAGGGCATGGTGGCGTACCGGCCGGAGCCACTGCCGTGACCGGCAACCTGACGGTCACCCAGCAGACCAGCGGAGGCTTCCTGTACATCGGTCCTGTGGCGGCGAACAACCCGACCAGCTCGACACTGAACTTCCCCCTCGGTGACGACCGAGCCAATGCGGTAACGGTGGCTCTCGGTACCGGCGGCACACTCTCGGTCACCTATGCCGCCTCCACCCTGGGTCCCACGGCGCAGGTGATCTTCGACGTGACCGGCTACTTCACGCCCTAGCCGGGGCGTGATGGACGCGACGTAGTCGCGGCGGAAACGGTTTCAGCTCCTGGCCAAGGGCACCATCAGGTCGTAGTGTCGTTGAACCGAGGGTGAGGTCCGGTCGGCGGTGCCGGCAGGCCGGCCGCGTGACTGTCTGGAAATCGACCCTCGAGCGCCGGGAATGGCGGAGCCAGGAGCTGCGGGCCTGGCTGGCTTCTTCAGGAGTTCCTGAGGCTTTCGCCGTAAGATCAAGTCATGGGCGAAACACCAGCATCTCGTGTAACACTTGACGAGGCTCTGGCCCACGTTCAGGCGCTGTTCCAGGCCGCCCGGAAGGGACCGCCGCTCTGGGTCCAACACGATCTCAGGTTCGGGCAATTGCGCCTTCTTTTCGGGCTGGCCCAATCTGGGCCGGTGTCGATCGGCCATCTCGCCGGCATCCTGGGCGTCAGCGACGCCACAGCTTCCGAGATCGTCGACCGTCTTGAACGGCGGGGCCTAGTCATACGGAGCCACCGCTCGGATGACCGACGCGTGGTCGAATGCCGGCTCAGCGAGGCTGGAGCCAGCATGCTTGCCGACATTGCCGGCGCCCGTCGAGAGGCACTGCGCGCGCCTCTCTCAGTCCTGACCGTGGGCGAGCTTGTGCAACTCGACGGTCTACTTCTGATCATGGCCGAGCGTCTGTCGGCCGTATCCCTCACCTCGGCTTCGACGGAAGGAGAGAGTCAAGTGGACTCTGTATCAGCACGGACGAGCCCGGCCCCAGGCGCCAGCCGGAGGACAGCGTGATCGGCGCCGACGGCCTGGCCCTTGCAACACGAGGGCTTCGCAAGAGCTATGGACCCCGGCGCGCCCTCGATGGCCTCGATCTATCTGTTCCCGCGGGCGTCGTGTACGGCTTCCTGGGACCGAACGGCGCCGGCAAGACGACCACGCTGCGGGTCCTGACCGGACTGGTACACCCCGACGGTGGCACGGTCGAGATCCTCGGCAAGCCGTTCCATCGCGGAGATCGACGTCGGCTGTTCGAGGTGGGGGCGCTCGTTGAATCGCCGACTTTCTACCCGTACCTCTCCGCCCGGGCCAACCTGCGTGAACTAGCTGCCTCCGGTGCTCGCGTGCCTTCGAGGCGGATAGAGGAGCTGCTCGACGTTGTCGGCCTGTGCGAGCGAGCCAACGACAGGGTCCAGGAGTACTCGATGGGGATGAAGCAGCGACTCGGCATCGCTGCGGCGCTGCTGAGCGACCCCAAGCTGCTGCTGCTCGACGAGCCCGCCAACGGGCTCGACCCGGCCGGCATTGTGGCCATGCGCGACACGCTCCGGGCCCTCGCATCCCAGGGTAAGACGGTCGTCGTTTCAAGCCACCTCCTTGGCGAGATCCAGGTCATGGCCGATACGGTCGGCATCATCGCCTCGGGCAAGCTCGTCCGCGAGGGGCCGCTCAAGGAGCTCCTGGCGACGCAGGGAGTCGTCAAGGTTCGTGTGCAGCCGGACCGCGTGGACGCCGCCATAGCGACGCTTGCTCCCGAGTTTCCTGCAGGACGACTGACCGAGACCGACCGCGACGAGGGCTGGCTGTCGGTGCGCATCGAGCCAAACCGGGCCGAGGTGATCAGTCAGAAGCTGGCCGGTGCGGGCATCTATGTCTCGGGACTTGAGTCGGGGACGGATCTCGAGATGTTGTTCCTGGAACTCACCGGCGGACAGGCTGCCACTGGCGAGGGTTCGTTCGTCGGCCTAGCCGACTCGGATGCTGGCGGCGCGACCGCAGGAAAGGGAACCGTGGCATGAGGCTCTTCTTCTCGGGCCTGCGGAAGCTCGTTCGAAGACCAGCTACTTGGGTCACTCTCGGCCTGCTGATCGGTTTGCTCGCACTGATCATCATCGCGGTCGGCGCGACAGCGAACGAGCGCACGAATGCCACACGGGAAGCCGCAGCCAAGACTCTGGTCACCTTCCCCGGCGCGTACGACCGGATCCTGCAGTTCATCACGGGCCTCGGCGGCCTGTTCGCCCTTCTGTACGGGGCGGCGATCGCGGGCTCCGAATGGAGCTGGGGAACGCTGAAGTCAGCGGTGGCGCGCGGCGAAAGCCGCGTTCGCTACATGATGATCTCGTACGTGGCCGTTGCGGTGATGATCGCCTGCGGGATCCTGATCACGTTTGCCGTCGGTGTCGTCGCAGGAATCATCGGAGCGCACCTTGCCAACGTCTCGACCAGCGGCCTGGGTGATTCAGCCACGCTGACAGATCTGCCTCAGCGGTTGCTCAAGGGTTGGGTCGCGGTGGTCGAAGAAGGGGCGCTCGGCTTCACTATCGCCACTCTGGCGCGCAGCCAGCTGGCCGGCATAGGGGTGGGCATTGCGTTCTACTTCGGGGAGGGCTTTGCAAGCCTCGTCCTGCCCGACATCGTGAAGTACCTGCCATTCAGTGTCGCCAACGCCTCGCTCGCCACCGGTACGAGCACTGTGGGAATGTTCTCCGGCGGTAGCAGCACGCTTCCCGCCGACCAGGCCCAGGTCCTGGTGATCGTCTGGCTCGTCGGGGCACTGGTGGTCGCAGCCCTCTTCTCAGATCGCGCGGAGATAGCTGGATAGCACCGTTGGCGGCAGTCACGATGCAGCCATAGCGTTGGTGTCTTCCGACGGGCAAGACTGTGGGCTCCCGAGTCGCGGGCAGGCAAGAGCATGATCAATTACCGCCCACGGAGTCACAATGAGCATGGCCCGTCGCTCCGGGCATAACCCGTCGGCGAGGCGCTGCCGGTGCAGCTCCCCATCGAGAAAGGAGGGACTGCGATGACCAGTCCCCGCATCACCGGTATCTGGATCTCCGCCAATTCGGCGACGATGTTGCGCTGGAGCCCTGAGCTCACCGTGCGCCACCGCATCGACTCCACGGTCCCTGGCCGGCACCGCTCAACCGGACGACCACCCACCGAAGAGCATGGCGGCGAGGGCCATCGAGATGAACACATGCGGAGCTTCCTCGATCACGTCGCTCACGCCGTGCCGGTCGACGACGACCTCCTGCTGGTAGGGGACGGCGAGGTGGTCGAGCATCTCGCGGACCACATTCGAACGAACGACGCCAGCCACGACCGCCAGCGACGGATAGAGGTCGCGAAGAGCGGCACGATCACCGAACGCCAGTTGCTCGCCCGGATCCGCATCTTTGCCGGATCGCCGGCCAGGCGGACGCTGCCGCGCTGAGCTTGACGCGTCGTCACTTCGGGCGGGCCTTGTCGAGCAACCGTGCGCGCACAATCAGGTGGTAGTGTCGGTCGACGGCCGGCTGACCGGGGTCCGTGGCCGCACGCGAGCGGTGCCGGCTACGCGGCCACGTGCGACGCGTCGAGGTGAGTACGGGCCTGCCCGGCGGAACTGCCGTCGGGTGCGTCTCTGGCCGCTCACGCGCGCTCGAGCTCGATCCCCGCGGCGAGGCAGTCCTCGGCCAAGCGGTGGTACGTCTCCTCGGTGGGCGACCATCGGCCGGGGAACGCCACCAGCCTCGCCAACCCGACCTGTGCGTACCGTCCGATCAGGTCGACCCGGGCCTGGCCCGGCTCGCGCATCTCGTCGTCTGACGCATAGACCGAGAGCCGAAGCGTCGCCGGGTCGCGGCCAATCTCCTCGCACCGGGCGTGGATCAGCGGGAGCGACTCGGCGATCTGCTCGGGCGACAGGAACACGACGTTGAGCTCGTCCGCGAAACGTGCCGCCAGCCGCCATGTGACGTCGTGGCCGTTTCCACCCACGATGATCGGCGAGCGCGGTTGCTGGATCCCCTTCGGCACATTCACCGCGGCATGGACGCTGGCGAACCGCCCCTCGTAGGTGGCCCGGCCCGGCGCGAGCATCCGCGTGATCACCTCCAGGGCGTCGCGCAGGGCGGACAGCCGGTCTCTTGTCTCTGGGAACCCGTACCCGTACGCGAGCCACTCGTCCTGTTTCCACCCGCCGCCGATGCCGACCTCGAACCGGCCGCCGCTCGCGACGTCCAACGTGGATGCGAGCTTCGCGACGAGCGCGGGGTTGCGGTAGCCGGCGCAGATCACCATATGCCCGAGCCGCACCCGGGAGGTCACCCTGGCGATCGTCGCCAGCGTAGTGAACGACTCGAAGGTGATCTCGTCGGTCGTGTCCGGCGTCGTGTGGAAGTGGTCGAAGACCCACTCGGACTCGAAGCCGAGCGCCTCGGCCTGCCGCGCGAGTTCCAGCGTCCGGGCCCAGGCCAGTGCCGGATCCCACCCGTCGTATTCATGCTTCCAGCCCTGCGGCACAAGCACCCCGACCTGCATCGTTTCCTCTGATCGGCCTCGGTGAGTTCAACCGTTCGGTGCAAGGGGGTCGCGATCGCTCGTCGACCTGCCGCTTGGTAGAGTTCCGAGACACCGCCGATTGTAGGCGTTGGCACACACGATGCAGCCCTGGCGTCAGGAGACGAGGCGTCTCTCGCGGCAAGGTTGAGCCGGCAGTCGCCGACCCGAGGGCGCCGCCGCGTGTCCGGGCATCCGGTCCGTGTCAAACTTGACCGCTGGAGGATTGACTGTGCCCCTCTTCGGCCCGCCAAACGTCGACAAGCTCGTTGCGAAGGGCGATATCTCAGGGCTGATCGATGCCCTGGAATACCCGGTGCCTTGGCGCGTGCGCCGGGACGCAGCCCTCGCCCTTGGTTCGATGGGCGGTACGGATGCTGTGAAGCCCCTCATTGCCGCGCTTGGAGACGACCATGCGAGCGTGCGTCTGGCAGCTACGGAAGCTCTCGGAAAGATCGGTGACCGGGGCTCGGTCGAGCCGCTGATTGACGCACTGGGAAGCCGGGCGGTTGAAATCCGCAAGGCTGCGGCCGACGCTCTGGGCCAGATCGGTGATCCGCGCGCCCTGAACCCGCTCGTCGCCTGCCTCATTGACGCGAGCTGGAGTGTCCGTCGAGCTGCCGCCGAAGCTCTGGGCCGGATCGGTGACCCGCGCGCGACCGAGCCCCTCAAGGTCGCGTTCGAAGACATCGACTCGAACGTGCGGAGTGCTGCGGCCGAAGCCCTCGGGGCGCTTGGCTCGCGACCGAAGGGCACAGTCGATGCTTCGGGCGGAAAGGCCACGGCGGCGGACCGAGACTAGTCGACGCCGGTTCCCCGGCGGTGGGCACCGCCTGACCTCTATCGACGCAACTGGACGGCCGAACTGTGAGACGCGATCAGATGCCTGTTCCGGGTTCCGCTCTCGGCCGCCATCCGGCGCATGACCCGGCTGGCCGTCGAGCTTGGGCGGGTCCTATGGAACACGACCCGGACCGTCGGCCACGCGCTCGATGGCGGCCTACACGCTTTGAATTGCCGTACCATCGGGGCACGGAGGAGATGAATGCTCGCGACTCCATTTGCGGCCGCGCTGCTGTCTTTCCTATTCCCGGGCCTGGGGCAGGCTTCGGTAGGGAATCGCGGCCGCGCTGTGATCGTGGCGCTCCCGATGCTGGCGGTCCTGGGCGTCTTCGCAGTGATCCTGATCCTCGACCGAAGCTTGCTGTTCGGTCCGACTCCGGACCAGGGGTTGCTGACGAGCCTGCTGATCCTCGATCTGATGCTGTTCGTCTACCACCTGTGGGCTGTCCTCGACGCTTACGTGCTGGCCGGCAAAGCGCAACCCGACAGGCTCCAGCGAGGCGCCTTCGCGAGCAAGTTGACTATCGTCCTGAGCGTCGGCGTCCTGGTCTCGGGCACTATCGGGGTCCACGCGGCCGTGGCCGAAGTCACCATCAGCTGGCAGCATGCTCTCAGCTGCAACACCGGGGCGACACCGTGCTGGTTCGACATCTCCTACCCGCAGTGCGGCAGCCCATTTCCCGCCGACGCCGAGTACGGGATCGTCGGCGTGAACAAGGGGATCGTCTTCAGCGCCAACCCCTGTCTGGGCACGGGCGATGGCCCGCCCGAGCTCGCGTGGGCAGGCGGAGTGAGGGCGCAGCTCTACGCCAACACCGGTAACCCCGGACCTGCTCTTTCCTCCCGCTGGCCCAGCGACCAAACCTCCCCGCGCCAATGCGACGCATCAGCGGTGGCCGGATCAGACACCGCCGATTGCGCCTACGACTACGGCTGGAACGCGGCGGCCGACTCCTACAGGACGGCGGCCGCCGCTTATGTCTCCCTGGGCCTGGCCCCGGCGGGCGCGACCAGCACGCCATCCCCAAACATCTGGTGGCTCGACGTCGAAACCATGAACAGCTGGCGGCCCGACACCAGCCTCAACGTCGAGGTTCTCATGGGTGCGGTCGCGTACCTTCAATCGGTAGGCACCGCCGGCATCGGTTTCTACTCGACTCAATACCAGTGGAACGAGATCACCGGCGGCACCTCTGACTTCTCTGCCTATCCGAGCTGGGTTGCCGGTGCCAACTCCGCCAAGGAGGCGGTAGGCATCTGCAGCGCCAAAGGCTTCACCGGGGGCCGTGTCGCCCTCGTTCAGTATCCCGCCGGCGACTTCGACGGGGACTTTCTCTGCCAGGGCATAGCGGGTAGGTAGCATGTTCGGCTAGACTCGGGCTGCGGGCCACAAGCGCCAGCCGTCATCCGGTCCGCGCTGCGAGGACTCACGACGGCCGCGACGGCCGCGACGTCCGTCGGGCCTCGCGCCACTTGAGGGACGAACAGCTCCGAAGCCGCCTCTGATAGGTGCTCGGGATGGTGAAAGGGACGGGGTCACCGATGAGGTCTTTCCTGTGCGGTCGCGCAACCCGGATCCTGGGTCTCGCTCCTGCAGCGGTTCTACTTGGCAGCCTGTTCTCCGTGTGGGCCGGGCCGCTCGCCACGCCGGTTGCGGCGGCGAGCGGCGACTGGGCGCAGTTCCGCAACGGCCCGACACATCAGGGCTACAACGCCGCGGAGACCACTCTCTCGCCGTCCAACGTTGCCGGAATGAGCGCTGCATGGACTGGCCTCCTAGGCGGCACTGCTTTCACCTCGCCCGTGGTCGCGAACGGCGTGGCTTACATCGGCGCGCATGACGGCAAGCTGTATGCCTTTGCGGTCGGTTGCGCCGCCGGCGGCGGGATTTGCGCACCGCTGTGGACGGGCGCGACCGGCGATTCCATCCACTCCTCCCCCGCGGTCGCAAACGGCGTGGTCTACATCGGGTCCGACGACGGCAAGCTGTATGCCTTCGACGCTGCCGGGGTCACCGGCTGCAGCGGCAGCCCGAAGACGTGCGCGCCTCTTTGGACGGGGGCAACCGGCTGGGGTGTCACCTCCTCCCCCGCGGTCGCAAACGGCGTGGTCTACGTCGGATCGAACGACTACAAGCTGTATGCGTTCGACGCGGCCGGGGTCACCGGCTGCAGCGGCAGCCCCAAGACATGTACGCCGCTTTGGACGGGGGCCACCGGCAGTGTCGTCACCTCCTCCCCCGCGGTCGCAAACGGCGTGGTCTACGTCGGATCGAACGACTACAAGCTGTATGCCTTCGACGCGGCCGGGGTCACCGGCTGCAGCGGCAGCCCCAAGACCTGCACGCCGCTCTGGACGGGGGCCACGGGCAGTTGGATCGGCTACGCATCCCCCGCGGTCGCCGACGGCGTGGTCTACATAGGCTCCACCGACGGCAAGCTGTATGCCTTCGACGCGGCCGGGGTCACCGGCTGCAGCGGCAGCCCGAAGACGTGCGCGCCTCTTTGGACGGGGTCGACCACCGATATCATCTTCTCCTCCCCCGCGGTCGCAAACGGCGTGGTCTACGTCGGGTCGAACGACGGCAAGCTGTATGCCTTCGACGCGACCGGGGTCACCGGCTGCAACGGCAGCCCCAAGACGTGTACGCCGCTTTGGACGGGGGCCACCGGCAGCTACATCGAGGATTCGCCCGCGGTCGCAAACGGCGTGGTCTACATCGGGTCCGACGACAACAAGCTGTATGCCTTCGACGCGGCCGGGGCCACCGGCTGTAGCGGCAGCCCCAAGACCTGCACGCCGCTCTGGACGGGGGCGACCGGCAACTACATCCGCTTCTCCTCACCCGCGGTCGCAAACGGCGTGGTCTACGTCGGGTCCGATGACAACAAGCTGCATGCGTTCAGTCTCCAAGTCGCCCCCACCGGCGCCACATACCACGCCCTCACGCCAACACGCATCCTCGACTCCCGCGATCACACAGGCGGTCTGGGCATCTTCAGCTCCCATGTGGCCCAGACGTTTGCGGTTACAGGCCATGGCGGCGTACCCGCCGGAGCCACTGCCGTGACCGGCAACCTGACCGTCACCCAGCAGACCAGCGCCGGGTTCCTCTACATCGGCCCGGTGGCGGCGAACAACCCGACCAGCTCGACCCTGAACTTTCCCCTCGGCGATGACCGAGCTAACGCGGTCACGGTGGCTCTCGGTACCGGAGGCACGCTCAGCGTCACCTATGCCGCCTCGACCTTGGGTCCCACCGCTCAGGTGATCTTCGATGTGACCGGCTACTTCACGCCCGATGCGTCCGGTGCCACGTACCACGCCCTCACTCCCTCGCGCATCCTCGACTCCCGCGACCACACAGGAGGCCTGGGCATCTTCAGCTCCCATGGGGCCCAGACGTTCCTGGTGCGCGGCGTCGGCGGGGTTCCGGCCAGCGCCACTGCCGTGACCGGCAACCTGACCGTGACCGGGCAGTCCAGCGCGGGCTTCCTGTACATCGGTCCGGTGGGGATGGCCAACCCAACCAGCTCGACTCTGAACTTCCCACTCGGTGACGACCGGGCCAACGCGGTAACGGTGGCTCTCGGCGGGGGAGGCACCCTATCGGTCACCTATGCCGCCGCGACCCTCGGTCCCACCGCGCAGGTGATCTTCGATGTCACCGGCTACTTCACACCCGATCTGACCGGCGCCACGTACGTACCACTCACTCCGGCCCGCATCCTCGACACGCGCGATCACACCGGCGGTCTGGGCATCTTCAGCTCCCATGTGGCCCAGAGCTTCACGGTGACAGGGCATGGTGGAGTCGCCGCCGGCGCCACTGCCGTGACCGGCAACCTCACGGTCACTCAGCAATCCAGCGCCGGGTTCCTCTCCGTTGGCCCTGTCGCTCAGAACAACCCGACCAGCTCGACCCTCAACTTCCCTCTCGCCGACGACCGGGCCAACGCGGTAACGGTGGCTCTCGGCACCGGGGGCACGCTATCGGTCACCTATGCCGCCGGCACCCTGGGTCCCACGGCGCAGGTGATCTTTGACGTGACCGGCTACTTCGCGCCCTAGAGCGGGATGGGAGAGCAGGGGTCGTAGAGCGACGTCGATTCCCGAGTGGGCTACGCGATCAGGTCATCGTGGCGCTAATGGCGTCGATGAAGCCGTTCCGGAAGGAGGTCTTTCCGGGCAGCCCTCCGGCGTCGGAGCCCACTGCTGCCCCGAAAAGACAGCGCCATCGAGTTCGGGGATGGCGACCTTCGCGCATGTCAGCTCGTTGAGCCGCGCGACGCTGCCGATGTGGTCCAACACCGGGTCGCGCTACCTGATGTGGGCTGATCCTGCGACAGTCGCCAGAGGGCTGGCGTCGATGGTCATCCGGACGCGGGCCAGCAGCAGGTTCGGGCTGAAGGGCTTCTCGATCAGGACGATGCCATCCTTCAGGCCACCCTGATCGGCGATGGTCTCCTGGGCGTATCCCGTCATCATCAGGATCTTCATCGCCGGCCTTAGCGCGGAGATGCGGGCCGCCAGCTCGGCGCCGTTTCCGCCGGGCATGACCACGTCTGTGAGCAGAAGGTCGATCGTGCCTGGGTGATCCGCGGCGATCGCCTCAGCCTGTTCGGGCCCCTCGGCGGCGAGGACCGCGTAGCCTTGCCGCTCGAGCACCGAGATAGCCAGCTTCCGAACGGAAGCCTCGTCCTCGACGACGAGGACCGTCTCGTTGCCTCTCTGCAGCGCCGCGACCGGAACGTGCCCGGCAGCCACGCCTTCGCCGACGGGGGCCTGAGGCAGGCAGATCTCGAACGTGGAGCCGTGCCCGGGCTCACTGCGCGTGTCGATGCTGCCCTCGGATTGTCGGACGATCCCATAGACGGTGGCCAGCCCCAGCCCCGTGCCCTTGCCGACTTCTTTGGTCGTGAAGAAGGGCTCGAAAAGGTGGGCCTGCGTCTCCGGGTCCATGCCGGCCCCCGTGTCGTTGACGCTGAGCATGACGTGAGGTCCCGGCCGGACGCCTTCGTGCGTCGCGGCGAAGGTCTCATCGAGTGTCACGTTGCGGGTCTCGAGTGTGAGCGTGCCCCCGCGGGGCATCGCGTCCCTGGCGTTGACAGCAAGGTTCACGAGTACCTGCGTCAGCTGGCCCGGATCCGCACGGACGAGGCCCAGGTCCGGGTCCAGGACGGTTCTCAGGAGGACATCCTCGCCGATAAGGCGACGCAGCATGCTGCTTACCTCCTCGATCGACTCGTTGAGGCTGAGCGCCCGCGGCTGGAGCACCTGCCGCCGGCTGAATGCCAGCAGCTGGCGCGTGAGCGTGGCTGCCCGCTCGCCCGCCAGAAGGATCTCGTCCACCTCCTCGACCCTCGCGTCGCCGGGCTCCAGCTCGCTGCGGAGTAGCTGCGCGTTTCCGGGGATCGCGGTCAGGAGGTTGTTGAAGTCGTGGGCCACGCCACCCGCGAGCCGGCCGACGGCCTCCATCTTCTGGGCTTGGCGGAGTTGTTCCTCCAGCTTGACCTTGTCGGTGAGATCCATCGCGAGCACGACACGGGCGGGCCGACCATCCCAGACGAGCTCATGCGACGTGACCTCCACCTGGATGATTGAGCCGTCGGCGCGGAGATGGCGCGCCGCGGAGGTGGTGGGACGGGCTGCCTTTTCGGCGCTGAGGAGGGCGACCAGCGTGGATATCTCCTCGGGCGGACGGATGTCGGTGATGGTCATCGCCAGGAATTGCTCGACCGACCAGCCGTACTGCTGGACGGCTGTGTCGTTGACCGCCAGGAACCGCAGGGTCTCCGAGTCGTAGATCCACATCGGTTGAGGGTTGCTCTCGAACAGCTCGCGATAGCGTCGCTCGGAGGCCAGTATTGCCTCCTCAGCCGCCTTCCGAGCGGACACGTCCAATAGGAACCCGATCGTCGCGGGGCCGTCGGGCAGGACGATGTCGTGCGTCCCCACGACAAGGGGGAACTGCGATCCGTCGGTCCGGAGGCCGACCGTCTCGAACTCTTCAAGCAACTGCTCGCCGCGAGCTCGACGCTCGACCCGGTCGATCAGCTCCTGCCTGTGGCCGGGCGCGAGGAAATCAGTCACGGACATCGTCTGGACGTTCGACTGACCGATGCTGAATATCGAGCGGACGGTGCTGTTGACGAGGACGATCAAACCGCGTCGCGCGATGGCCATGCCGGCCGGGGAGTCCTCGAAGATGATCCGGAATCGCTCCTCGCTCTGGCGAGCAAGAGACAGCGCAGACTCCACTCGCAGGATCACGAGCACAACGATGGCTCCCGATGCCACCAGCCACACAGGCGTGTAGGCGTTAGCTCCGGACGCGGCCTCCACGGCCAGGGTGACGGGCAGGAGCAGCAATGCTGCGGCCAGCAAGAAGCGGCGCGCGACGTTCTGCTCTATCCAGTCCGTACCTTCGCCGGCCAGTTCCCTTCGGGCCGCCGGATGCATGGCGGCCGCCGCCCACATGACCATGGAGATGAGCCAGAAGGCGTCGAGCGGCGACGGATCCAGGGATACGGCCGTCAGGCCGAGCCACAGGCTCAGGACGTCGGCCAGGAACGTGGCCGTCAGCCCTGCCACGAGTAGGCGGAGCACCGGCGATCGGAGATTACCGGATAGCGCGACCCGGACCGCAACTGCCAGCAGGGCGATGTCGGCGATCGGATAGGCGACCATCAGGGCCACGTCCAGACCCGACCCGGTGTACCCCTGCAAGGAAGGCCGCACGATGAACTCGAGGACCGCAACGGTCACGACGGTCGTGACGATGAGCGTATCCAGCACGGCTGTCCGGTCTGAGCGGCCGCGAACCAGGAGAGCAACGCCGGCGATGAGCAGGGGGTACTCGGCGAGGTAAAGCACGTCGGCGATCGAGGTCGCCGGCGACACGTTCTCGACAAGACTGAGCCAGTACCAGAGGACGTCGCCGAGTGCCAGCGAGAGCATGCCGGCGCCGAAGAGCGCCCACGCGAGAGGCCTCCCCGGTCGATTGAAACGGAGGCTGGCGAACACGGCGGCCACGGCCACCGCCTCGGTTGCAATGTAGACGACCGCTCGCTGGTACGGGTCCAGGAACGGGGCGTAGTACAGACCGACCGCTGCGGCTCCGAGTAGGAGGATTGCGAGCCACGCCCGCGAGACACGTTCCGCCGGGGCGGCGGGGAAGGCGTCCGCATGGCGATGGCCGGAGTGCCTTGCCAGCGCGGCGGACCGGTCGCCCATTTCGCCGTCTCCAACCCGCATCCGGCCCTCTCGCGCCGGAGGGCCAGCGTTCGTTCGTCGTTGGCGCCGGCCGATGCCAGCTGACCATAGTCGCGATGTTCCCCTGGATAGTCATCGGTCGGTCCTCAGCCCGGCAATAGCCAGGCACGGACCTCCGCCGGGCCGACCCCTGGGGCATTTGCCCGATGTCGGAGGGCGGTGTTACCCTCCCTCCGAGACGTCAGCAAGGGGTAGCGACCCCCACCGCCACGGGAGACGAGTTCTTGCGGAAGCCAGCGGCCACTGCGATGGCCACGCGGATCCGGAGCGCACCTCGCGCCAGCCGCAAGCAAAGTCGATTCGGCGCAATTCAGCTTCTGATGGTGGGCGTTGCGGTCGCCACTGTGGCGAGCCTCTTGCTCGTGGCCCTGCCGACCAAGCAGGTGGTGGCGGGTGAGCAGCTTCCGACCTTCGCGCCCCTGGCTCCCCAGGCCGATGCCAAC
>Ga0182010_10000940_pt1 | contig 16096 bp, 14 predicted proteins | sample 611E1MmetaG_FD_120488 | JGI IMG/M metagenome (GOLD analysis project Ga0182010, IMG submission 120488) | Permafrost microbial communities from Stordalen Mire, Sweden - 611E1M metaG | ecosystem: Environmental > Terrestrial > Soil > Wetlands > Permafrost | place: Sweden: Stordalen | collected...
ACCAGGCCGTGCCCCAGCGGTGGATTGCACAGGAGAGGTTCTGCCCCTGCCGCGACGAAGACGGGGCAGCGGTCAACTACGGCGTCTACTTGATTGGCGGGAAAGCGGCAGGTCTCTTCTGCCGCATCCAGGCGGGGGCTACGGATCGGCGGGCGGTTACCGCGCCGGTGCTGGTCGCGGATGGACTCGACGAGAATTGCTGGGCGAGCGACGCCGTCGCAGGCATGCGTCGGCCTGAAACTCCCTTATCGGTGAGGTGCCCATGAACAAGAATGGCGGCAGCGACGGTCGCGTCCATTGCAGATATCGCGACGATGGCCACGGTCCGCAAGAGCATGAAGCGAATAGCGTCGCGTGGTGGCGCGAGGCCGCTGCTTGTGCTCTCGATCCGGTCTACCGAATGGCGCTTCTGCGTCGTTTCTCTTTCCTTGGTCTTGGTTTGGGGACACTGGGCTGCTCGGAACTAGTCTGGCTGTCCAGTGCCCATGGCGACCAAGACCTAGGGACAACCCAGCAGAGTGAGGCCGAAGATGAGGGCGAATTTCCCCGGCCCTGGTATTTCCCAGGGGCGGTCGAGACCGACGTACGCGGGTCTGACCGCTGGACGGCGTTGATGCCCCAGCTTGCCGCCAGGCTTGCCCCGGCGCACGACCTACTCTTGCCGTTTTACCGTCCAACCTTGTTTCAGACGCTGATGGTCGAACAGGGCAGCGATCTGCGGGGGGTGATCACGCCGATCAATTGGCCTGATATGTGCCGGGCGTATTCCCGCGGACACAGTCTCCTTTCACTGTTCGCGCGCAGGGGTCTGCCCCTGGACGCGGCGATCATCATCGATGCGCCCGGCCCCGAGGCAGTCGCGGCCGGGGCGGCGCTGGCCGAATGGTTCGAGCCCGTATTCATCTTCGACAACTGGCCGCACGCACGCGGCGTGGTGCCATCGCACCTCACGCTGGCGGCGACACTCTACTTTGCTCCGCTGCTTGTCGACCTCAAGAGCACACGGCCCGTCCCTCGGCCCCCCGTCTTCATCCTCGACAGCAATCGCTTGGCCGCCTACATCGATGCCCCAGGAGCCTTCGACAATCGCTACATGGTCGAACTGCCTGACGCGCAGGCGTTCGAGCGGCTGGGGATTCGGCATCTTTTCTACCTCACGGGTCGAGCGCGCGAGACCGAGCTCGACGATCTGAATGGTGATTTTGTCACGCTCGCCAACAGCGGAATCGACATCAGACTGCTCGCGCTGGATGATTTTCGGCGCGCCGACGGCGAGCAGGCGTGTGGCGCCGAAGGCGACCAGCCCTTTCTCTTCGGCGGCGATGAAGAGACGGACCAACAATTCTGGAATTGGTACGCTCCGCTTTCGCCGCCAATTTCGGGTTCGTCCCCCATTCCCCCGCCGCCTTGGATGTGGCCACGCACCCACTATCGCCCGACAGGCCGGCCCACCTTCGTGGGCCGGCCACCGCCCGTGCCGGGCGGCCGCACGGGGCCGGGCAGCGCCCAGGGGGCTCCGCATCCTCCCTGGGGTCCTTTCGCTCCGCACTATGGCGGCAGTGGTGGTGGGCGCAGTGGCTCGCTCGGACGCTCACATGCCTCCTCAGGATCGTAGACTGTTGGCGAGACGTGGAAGTGGCGTTTTCCGTTCCGAATTCGACACGATCCGCTCAACGAAATGGGGCTAAGCTGGGCTTGCTGTGCGCTTGACTCTCAAGCTTGCTCTCGCACTCCTGCCCGGCATCTTGGTCGTGGTCGCCGCGTCGGCGTATCTGGAGATGCGCAGAGACGTGGCAAGTTTCGACATCGATTCTCGGCAAGACGACATGATGATCGGCAGGGTCGTCACCGTTGCCGTGGATAGGATCTGGAACAGCAGCGGGCACGACCAGGCGGTTGCGTTTGTCGGGCGCGCCGCGGCCGGTGGGCACACGAGCCATCAGTTTCGCTGGCTGGAAGCTGGGACGCTGGAGCGCGAGGGAGGCGTGCCCTCCGGTCTGCCGCCTGGATCCATAGCCGCGCTATCCAAGGGCGAGGAAGTGGTGCGCGAGCAGAGGGAAGTGTCGCCGGGAATGTTGTTCGTCTATGCACCCCTGCTTCGCAGTGGCCAGCTTGCCGGCGTGCTTGAGATCTCGGAACCGCTCACCAACAAGCGGCGATACGCCGAACGCATCGGGGTGAGTACCGTCGTGACGACCATCTCGCTCGCGGCCGTTTGCTTGCTGATGACCACGGTGCTTGGCGCGTGGCTGGTGGGACGCCCGATTGAGACCCTGATCGACAAGGCCCGCCGGGTCGGGGCGGGTGACTTCTCCGGCCCGTTGCAGGTCCGCCACGCCGCCGAGATCGGCGAGCTGGCGACGGAAATGAACCTGATGAGCGAGCGCCTGGCCGACGCTGGCAGACAGCTCGCCGCCGCGACGACCGCGCGCATCGCTGCCATCGAGCAGCTGCGCCATGCCGATCGTCTGAGCACGGTGGGGAAGCTGGCCTCCGGCATCGCCCACGAACTCGGCACCCCGTTGAATGTCGTGTCAGGACGCGCCCAGCTCATTGCAGAGTCGGTCCAGGCCGCGGATGGAAACCAGATCGGCGCGGCCACAACCTTGGATGTAGCTGACAACGTTCGCATCATCGTCGAGCAGACGCGGCGGATGAGCGCGATCATCCGCCAGCTCCTGGATTTCGCCCGTCGCCGAGGAGTCCAGAAAGCGTCGTATGATTTGCGCCAGCTCGTGGCCCAGACTCTATCGATGCTGCAAGCCCTTGCCGAAAAACGAGGCGTCACCTTGCTGATGGAACACACGACGACTCCGGCGTCGGCGCAGGTCGATGGCTCTCAGATCCAGCAGGTGTTTACCAATGTCGTGGTCAACGCTATCCAGTCCATGCCCAAGGGGGGCAAAGTCACCATCTCGCTTCGACCATCCAGCGCCCAGCCGCCGCCGGGCGCAGAAATCACGGAAGGGGAACGATTCGAGATCGCCGTGAGAGATGAGGGGGACGGCATCGCCCCTGATGTGCTCCCCCATGTTTTCGAGCCCTTCTTCACCACCAAGGCGGTGGGAGAGGCCACCGGGCTCGGGCTGTCCGTCGCCTACGGCATCGTGCAAGAGCATGGCGGGTTCATCACCGTGGAGAGCGAGCTGGGTCGAGGGAGTCGATTCGCCATTCATTTGCCGCGGGGTGAGTCGTGAGCGGGCGTATTCTGGTGGCCGACGATGACCGAAGTATGTGCGAGCTGTTGCAGGCAGGGCTTGCGCGGCGCGGATTCGAGGTGACTTGGCGCACGGACGCCGCTGAGGCGTTGGCGGTTATGTCGGAAGGCGACTTCGACGCGATCGTCACCGACCTGAACATGCCCGGGACCAACGGGCTTGAGCTCTGCGAGCGAGTGACCGCCAACCGGCCCGATGTGCCCGTCGTCGTCATCACTGCATTCGGGAGCCTGGATACGGCTGTCGCCGCCATCCGTGCCGGTGCCTACGACTTCATTACCAAACCATTCGAAATGGATGTACTTCGCCTGACCCTCAATCGGGCGGTGCAGCACCACCGGCTGCGTGACGAAGTGAAGCGACTGCGCAGGGCGGTCACCGAATCGCGTGGCTTCGGCGAGATCTTGGGCAGCAGCCCGCCGATGCGGCGAGTGTTGGACTTGGTCAATCGCGCGGCGGAATCAGACGCCACGGCGCTCATCACCGGCGAAAGCGGTACTGGCAAAGAGCTGATTGCGCGCGCTCTGCATCAGCACAGCCGCCGCCATGATGGTCCCTTCATCGCGGTGAGCTGCGCCGCCATGCCTGAGACGCTGCTCGAGAGCGAGCTGTTTGGCCATGCCCGCGGAGCATTTACCGACGCCAAAACTCCGCGCACCGGCCTACTTCTGCAGGCAAGCGGCGGAACCCTGCTGCTCGACGAGATCGGCGACATGCCATTGGGGTTGCAGCCGAAACTGTTGCGGGCCATCGAGGACCGGCGCCTTCGTCCTCTCGGCGAGAACACCGAGCGGCCCTTCGATGTTCGATTGGTGTGCGCCACCAATCGTGACCTGGAGGCCGACATCGAGGAGAAACGGTTTCGCGCTGACCTCTTCTATCGCATCAACGTGATACACGTCGAGCTTCCGCCCCTGCGCGCACGCGACGGCGACGTACTGCCGCTGGCCCAGCACTTCGTACAGCACTTCAGCCGAGTTGTTGCGAAACAGGTTGCCGGCGTTTCAACCGCCGCAGCAGAGAAGCTGCTTGCCTACTCATGGCCCGGCAATGTGCGCGAGTTGCGGAACTGTATAGAGCGCGCCGTGGCCCTGACGCGCTTCGAAGAGATCGCGGTCGAAGACTTGCCGGAAAAGGTCCAGAACTATCGCCGGTCGCGCGTCGTGGTCGATCTTGACGACACCGCGCACCTTGTGAGCATGGAAGAAGTAGAGCGGCGCTACATCCTTCGGGTGCTGGAAGCAGTGGGAGGTCAGCGTACAAAGGCGGCACAGATTCTGAGTCTCGACCGCAAGACCCTCTATCGCAAACTTGAACGCTGGGGAGTGAGCGAGTGAAGATCCGGGTGGACCGACAGGCGGCCATATATCGGCGGTGACCGCCAGGCCACCGCGTTCACTCGCGCAGGGATCTCTTCCGCAAGTCCCTGCACCACGGTCTGGCCAGCCTGGGCGAAACCGACGTCGCCGCCACGCTCGCGACCGCGGATGCCCGATGGATCAGCGAGGGAACCGGACCCCACAAGACGCCTGCAGTAGGGCCAGGTGGGAGCTTACGCTACGCCATGGGCCGGCAGGGCCTACTCTGGTCAAGTCCGGAGGGGTTTCAGGCGATCCCTCAGAGTGCACTCCTTCCCGCTCCCCCAATGGTGGATTCGAGACGAATCCAAGAATGAGAGGAATCCATGGCATGGCGAAACCAAAAGGAAACCGGACCCGCGGTGGACCAGATTGAGAACGTGGTCGGACGATCATGCGTTGCCCGCGGAGATCTATTTGCCGATGGGGCGTTCCGTGTGGATGGGACCATCGAGGGCTCGGTGGAATCCAAAGCTGCCGTGGTGGTGGCCGAAGGCGGAACCGTGACGGGAAATGTCCGCGCCGCGGACGTGGTCGTGGCGGGAAAGGTGCACGGCAATGTTCACTCTTCGGGGCATCTCGAGATCCTGGGAACGGGCTCCATCGAGGGTGACATCGAGGTGACCAGTCTGCGTATCGAGACCGGCGGCGTGTTTGCCGGCACCAGCCTCATGGGCGGCAAGGCCATCGGGCCGAAGATGGAACCGAATAGCTCCGGAGACACTCTCAAGCTGAATGCGCTCCGGTAGCCCCTGCGAAGGGGTCAAGTCATGCCGACCGCGCCCAGCATCACGGCTGCCCCCGAGCTGACGCGCATGCGCAGGGAACTCGCCCGCAAGCGGCGCGAGCCCATTCGCATCATCATCGCCACCGATCCCAACCGCCCCGTCCGCACGCTCACGGTTCCGAGGACCCTGCCCGCGGTGTTGCTGGCATCCTCCGCAATCCTGGTGCTCGCCGCCATAGCCCTGAGCTTCAGCACCTGGTCGATGAGCGACACCGTCGCCGGCCTCCGAAAGCGGGTACTGGCCATGGTTCAGCTGGCGGATACCATGGCGCTGCACCCCGAGGAGCTGCTCCCTCGATCCACGTCGCAGCATGGCACGCCGGGAGAGGCTGACGGCCTGGCCGGCCACGTGCGCAAGCCGAGCCGCAGCCAGGGACGCTTCGTGATCGAGGCGCTCAACAGCGGAGAGCGGGTCGAAGTCGTCCTGGATCTCGCCAGCGGTGACATGGAGGAAAGCTCGTATCGCGAGGTCAGGCGGTTGATGCGCTGTCGGCGCACGGGCGCCGAGACCCCTATCGACCCGCGCCTGGTCGAGCTGCTGTTCCGCCTCTCCCAGCGCACGAACCAAAGGATCCAGCTCATCTCCGGATACCGCGCACCGGCCTACGCGGCACCCATGAGCTATCACACCCGGGGCATGGCAGCGGACATCCGGATCCCTGGCATGACCGCCCTCATGGTTCGAGATCTGGCGCGAGCGATGGGCGTGCGCGGGATCGGGTACTACCCGCGCTCACAGTTCGTGCACGTGGACCTGCGCGACGAGCCGTTCTTCTGGACCGATCTCGGCACGGGTGAAGGCGGCTCCAATCCGGAGCTGGAGGGAGAGGGCCTCGAGCACGGCGCGGGGGCTGGGCTCGTCCTCGATCCGTGAAGGCTCGCTGTCAGCGAGAACCAGTCCCCTTGCGCGCCGAGGGTTTCCCCGGTCTATCTCCGACACGCTGGCTGGCGGCAGAAGCGGCGGGCAGATTCACGCAATGGGCGTTCTCCTTTTCGAGCGGGGCAAAAGCATCCGCATCTGGAGCGCGCCCGAGCGCCCGAGACACGGCCAAGTACTCGCCCGCAGCCCGGCACGCGTCTCCATGCCCGTGCAGGGCCCTGCCTAGCAAGCTCGCCGCCAGCAACGGTTTGCCCGCGAGTCGCGCCCGCAATCCCTCCACATAGGACCGGACCGGATCCGCAAGAGCGGGATCAGACTCGGCTGCGACACCCGCGTTCCCGTCCGAGAGCAGCGCCAGCGACGCAAGTTCGGAGGTCCAGTCCTGTTTGCGCAGTTCGGGCATGATCGCGCCCAGCGCCTGGATCCCGCCTGACGCCAGAGCCACGCGTGCCAGCAGCAGGGACGCCACGGGCGAGGACGACCGGGCCAGATTCCCGGGAGGGTCGGCCAGGTGGCCTCGACCGAGCTCGATAGCGATCTTCGCCCATGTGAGGGAGGGGAGATTCGCGCTGGCAAGTCGCGTGGCCTCGTCCAGGCACGATGAAGCCCGGTCGACCGCGCCCAGGGACGCGAGTAGCTGGGCCGCGCGCCCGAGAAGCCGTGGATCTGCGGGCCGACGACGCCCGGCAGAATCGGCGAACTCGACGGCCCGGCCGCGATCCTGGCTGCGCCAGGCCCGTTCGGCCCGCACCAGGTCGCACGAAGCTGCGACAAAGGGCGAGACTGCTTCGTCGCGCACACACGCCCCCTGCCAAGCCCCTGGGTCACTGCGGCTGTCGAGAGAAGGGGGACTCAGCTCGGCCAGGAGCAGGCGCGCGCGGCTCTGATCGCGCGTGCGCGGCGAGGCCGCCAGCAGAACGTCTCTGGCCCTGGTCCTCTCGCCCAGCTCCAGCTCGGACTCCGCCCATGCCACGCGCGCTTCGACGAAATCTGGCTCTCGCAGAAGCGCAGCCCGAAAGGCGTGGCTAGCTGCGACCGGATCACCCTGACGAAAGCGCACCCGGCCGAGCGCGAACTGGGGCGCCGCCTGCTCCTGCCCCAGGGAAAGCGACTGGCGCGCCAGGGGCTCTGCGCCCGCCGGATCGCCTGCCGTCGCTGCTACCAGAGCGCGCGACGCCAGCGCGAGCGAGCGGGCACGCCGGGAGGCCCGTGGGGCGCGCTCGACGACGTCGACAGCCAGAAGCGCGGCACTGGTAGTTTCCAGCCCGTATTCGCTGGCCAACATCGCGTTCGACAGGGCAAGGGTTGCCGCGTTTTCCGCGTTGTCCGGCATGTGGGCGGCCCCGCGCAGGGCCGCTGCGCGCGCGCAGCAGTCCTGGCAGTCCTCCAACGGCCAATTCGTGCTCCGCAGCCTCCCCAAGCTTGCGCCAGTGGCCCCGAGACACCAGGCGCACGCCGAGCTCGAAAGCCGCGGCAAGCAGCACGAGGAGGCCGAAAAGGATCACATGACGCCGGGTCAAGGCAGACAATCATTTCACGGTTTCGCTCGCCGACAACCTGCAGACCGCACGCTGGCTGGGATTCATGAGCCGTTTTTCCGGGGTCGAGCCTCATACTGGGTAGGTCGATGCTGACTTCAACTCATCTCCGGCTGATCCAGGCGCGTCCTTGCGTCCAGCCTCCCACGCTGGACCAGGCTTTTCGCGCCTATGCTCCGCGGCTGGCCACGCTTGCGCTACGCATCCTGGGCCGGCGCGACGAGGCCGACGATCTCGTGCAAGGGTGCCCTCTTGGGCGCGGCAGGCGCCTACGCTGCCCGCGTGCCGCTACGCTTGGAGATCGATCCGTGCACAGGCACCGATCAGGCGCTGGTGCGCCGGCTGGTGGCCCTGGAACTGGGCGGGACCCTCGACGACGAGCAGCCGTCCGGCGCAATGACCGTAGTGCGCGTGGACTGTCGGGATGCCCAGGTGTCGCCCGATCCAGCCACGAACACGGGCCATGCCTACCTCGTGCGGGGGGCAGCGGTGAAGAGATCAATGGGCCGCTAGCGAGCGAAACAGCTGCTGCGGCGGCCGAGAAAGTGGGATTGCCAGTGGGGGCTTCATTGAAAGCCCCCAACGGAGTGTCTACTTGAGATTGGGCACTTGGTCGCGTGTGACGGTCAGAGCGCTCTTGAACGCGGTGTTGATAGACGTGTTCGATTTCTGCGAGCCCGCCCATGTGTTGAAAAGCACAAACGGCGCGGAACTGGGGAACAGGGTGCTGGGATCCGGGAGCTTGCTGGATTCGTGAAGAGGAATGGGCATGGTCCCGACGACGGTCTTGACCTTGGCAAAGGTCGCGGAATCGCTCTGGTAGTCCGGACCCGAAAGATCGACCATGTCCTTGCCCGGGAAATAGGCACTGAAGCTGGTAGCGGCAATGCTATTGAGACCACTGAAGGGCATGAGCCAAATGATGTTGGTGAGTCCCTTGGTTGCGGTCAGATAATTGTACGTGTACTTCCACAGTGCAACGTACTGGGCTCCGGTCCCTTTGCTCCACCAGAACCAACCGTTGGGTTGTGCCTCGTGGAAGATTGCCAGGATGATGGGTACGTTGGCGGCTTTCATGACCCCGATTTGATAGGCGATATAGTTGAGCCGGTTAAGGAACGCTGTATTCTCCGCGGTTCCGGCCGTGACCGCGTTGTCTAGCAAGCCGGCGGGGGGAGTAGACTCGGCGCAGTTGGTGCCTGTGTAGCAGTCGTTCTTGTAGGTTGTGCCGGCTACCGGCATGCCCTGGTGGTAGCGGAACATGGAAATGCCACCCGCGTTCCAGTAGGCGATGGCGCGCGTGATCCCGCTAATCTCGGAGGTGTCGCTGCCACCAGCGGGGTAGAGGAAGTCGCCGCCCAGAATGGCCGGATACTTCAGGCCATTGGTGGCGTACCAACTGATGTCGCCCTCGGGATCGGCCCAACTGGTTTCTTGCTGCCCTGACACGATGTGGTTGCCGTATTGGCTGTAGAGGAAGCAGAGCAGATTCTTGGCCTGGGCCGTGGCATTGGGACTGACTGGTGACGCGTCGCATGAGCTGGTCGATGTCGAACCGCCCGTGCCCGTGTTGCCGGTCGAGGTCGTTCCGCCGCTTGGGGTCGTTCCGCCACTTGGGGTCGTTCCGCCACTTGGGGTCGTTCCGCCGGTCCGGGTCGTGCCGCCACTTGGGGTCGTCCCGCCAGTCCGGGTCGTGCCGGCAGTTGGGGTCGTCCCGCCGGCCGAGGTCGTCCCGCCGGCCGAGGTCGTCCCGCCGGCCGAGGTCGTCCCGCCGGCCGAGGTCGTTCCGCCGGCCGAGGTCGCGCCGCCCGCCGAGGTCCTGCCGCCAGCCGAGGTTCTGCCACCGGCCGAAGTCGCGCCGCCGTCCGAAGTCGCACCGCCCGCCGAGGTCGCGCCGCCGGCCGAGGTCGTCCCGCCGGCCGAGGTCGTCCCGCCGGCCGAGGTCGTCCCGCCGGCCGAGGTCCTGCCGCCGGCCGCGCTGATGCCACCGGTTCCACCTGTCACCCCGCCAGTCGTAATCGATCCACCAGTTTCCGGTTGGGGACTCTGTTCGCTATTCCCACAGCCAGAAGAGGCAGCCAAAGAGGCTGCGAGGGTCAAAAAGCAGATTTTCTTCATGGGACGTCTCCTTGCCAGACAAGCGGCTCCGGGATTTCTGAAAGCAGGACCCCGGCTATAGAGCAGAAGGGTGCGACATTCCGGGAAGCTTCTAGGGATTTGTGCGCAGGAGGAACAAGCCCGTTTCTCTCCATGCCGCATCTCGCCTTCGTCCGATATTTGTCTGTCGAGCGCGCTTTTGACATTGGGGATAACCCTCCTCGCACTTGCGGCCTGCGACAAGGGCGGCGGCCCGGGCGGCAAAGCCGGCGGGGCCACAGGCACCGGCGGCAGCGCGAGTGGGGCGACCAGCACGGCTGGCACGACCAGCGCGACTGGCAGTGCGATGGGCGGTGCGACCAGCGCGACTGGCGGCGCGACCAGCGCCGGGGGGTTCGAGCAGCGCGGGTACTAGCTCTTGCGCACGAAGTGCGGCAGAAGCGCTGGCAACTCAATGACAAATTCGACCACGCCGGCGAAGACACCGTCACGAAAGAAAGGCGTCTGATGGACAAGCTTTTTCTTTCCGGCCTTCTCGACTGTGTAGCTGTTCGCGCCCGGGGTGCGCAGCATCTCGAGCAGGCGTGACCGCGCAGGTTCCGGGTGACAGTCGATGAGGCTGCGGCCCACCAACGCGCGGCCGCCGTCCTTGGCGAAGGTGTGGCAAGCGCGTTCGTTCAGGTAGGTGCAAACGCCGGCCGTGTCGCACGCCACGACAGACACGGCCACGCCGTCCAGCCACTGTAGCTCGGGTGGGAGGTTCATGGACGCCTCCCATCGCTTTCGCACCGCAAACCGCACCCCGTCCATCGTCGCGCCGTGCTGCTTTTCAAACGCCAAACGCTCGACGGACAAGGTGACGTCGCTTTCTTCGTCAATCAGGCTGCGCGCCCGAAGGCTCTGGTCGGGCCCATACCCGAGCTGCTCGAACAGCCGTATGGATGCGCGGTTCGCCGGCAGGATGGTCACGTACACACGCGCAAGGCCCATCTCGCGCAAAGCCCACGCGTGCAGCATGGTGGTGAACTTCCGGCCCAGTCCCCTGCCCTGCAGATTGCGCGCGCCGTTCATGATGGCGTACTCGGCAGACTCGGAATCAAAGTGGCGAAAGTCCGCGTCCCCAACCAACACGCCGTCTTGCTCGATGAGGAACAGGCGGTCCCCTCGTTCGCGCGACTCGGTGTAGTGGGCAACCACCTCCTCGACGGACATGTCGTCTTCATGGGTCAGCATGGCCCGGTTGTGCTCGTCGTTGTAGTAGCTCGAAAGCTGGGCCGCAGCGGCGCGCACCTCGTCCGGGTTTGGCTCAAAGGCTCGCAGCAAGGTCTGGCCGTCCCGGTATTCCACATCGTAGAGAGCAGCGGACATGGCGCGCATGCTAGCGGAAGAGCGGGTCGAATGGGAGCCGCGCTCGTCCCTGTACAACACCGATGGCCAGATCTTCTCGGACTTGGGCATACCGGTGGTGCTCTTCATGGAGAACTACGACATCAACCGCACCGGGTATCACGACACCGATGACACCATGAAGAACATTGACCTCGACTACGCCTCGGCGGTCGCAGCCATCGCCATCGAGAGCGTGGCGGCCGCGGCCTGCGATAAGCGGTAGACTGGTTCCACTGGCGCCCCACTTGCGCTAGCTTTCCCCTTGGTGAACGAACTTCCGGCGCGCTTCGGGCCGTATGTTTTGCTGCGCTCGCTCAGCGGGGGCGGCGTGGGCGAGGTCTTCCTGGCCATGTCCGGCCCGCCGGATCTCGAAACCCTCTGTGTGGTCAAGCGCATCGTGCAGGAGCGGCGGGGCGACCCGTCTTTTCTGCTGCGTTTTCGCCATGAAGCCGATATCGCGCGCCGCCTGGTCCACGGCAACATCGTACGAACCCACGCGGTAGGCGAGGTCGAAGGCGAGCCCTTCATCGCGCAGGAATTCGTCGACGGCCATGATCTGCAAGAACTGCTCGACCGCGCCGCCAGCGAACGGCGGCCGATTCCGGTCGCCGCTGCCGTACAAGTGGCGTGCGAGGTGGCGCACGCTTTGGCCTATGCGCACGACTTCGAGGGTCTGGAGCTACTCCATCGCGACGTCACGCCCGGAAACATCCGCGTTACCTACGCGGGTGAGGTCAAGCTGCTCGACTTCGGCGTCGCGCGCTCCGAATTGGCTGCGGGCCTGACCGTGCCCGGTGAGTGCTGGGGAAAGCTGGCCTTCATGTCGCCCGAGCAGGCGCGCAACCGCCCCCTTGACCGACGCACCGACATCTACACCCTCGGCCTGGTGCTGTGGACGATGCTGAGCGGCCGCCCCGTGGGGACCGTCCTCGACGGCGACCGCGTGGTCGCGCCCTCGCCAGACAAACAGCGGCTCCTGGACGACATCCTCAAACGAGATCCACCCCCACCATCGCGGCTGAACCCGGCCGCGCCCGTCGCGCTCGACGAGGTGGTGGCACGCGCGATGGCCAAACGCCGCGAGGGCCGCTTTGCCAACGCGGCAGATCTGGCGGCCGCGCTGGCGCCGTTTGCCTCTGTGGTTCCGTCGGGCGCGGCGATCCTTTCTGAGCTGCTGCAAAACTCGTTCGATGCCAAAGCCGAGCGCGCTGAGCGAGCCGAGCTGGTCGCAGCCGCACAGCGAACCCTGCGCGCTGGAGCCGCGCCGGCCGCCGCTTCCAGGCCGCCGGCCGCATCGATAGCCGACGTGGCTGCCGCGCCGGGTGGGCGCAAAGCGCGCCGGATGGCGGCGGCACGAGCCGCCGGGCGGGGCTGGCGCGCAATTCTGTGGACGGGCCTGGGCGCCATCCTGGTCGTGGGACTGTTGGCTTACGACATCCTGCACCTGCGCCGGGCCACGGATGCCGAGGAGCCGTCTGCCGCGGTCGACGTGTCCGCCGCTTCATCCGCAGTCGCGGCGCCCGAGGCTGTGGCTCCGCCCCCGCCCGTGCCACGGCCCATTCCCCCCACGCAGCCAGCGCAGGTTCCGCCAGACCATCTTGCAGGTTCTCACTCGGCCACCGCGGCAGGCGAAGCAGCGACCCGCCCGCCTCGCCCCGAGGCATCCCTGGCGGAAAGAGCCGCCCTGCTCGATCGGGCCCAGGCTGCGTTCGACCAGGGAGATCTGGACCGCGCGCAAGGCGAAGCCCGCCGCGCCGCTGCTCTGGGAAACCGCGAGGCCGACATCTTGTTGGGCGCCATTGCTTTCAAGCGCGGGCATCTGGACGAAGCCGAGCGCCTGCTCAGCAAAGCCCTGGAGCGCGATCCAGGCAACCCGCGCATCGCGCGCCAGTTGCAGGTCGTGCGCGCGCAGCAGGGCAAGTAGGGGAGCTCGTGCGCCTCGCCCGCTTCGCCTCCCCCGGAGGGGCGGCAGGTAGGTCGCCCCCATGGGCCGGTTGACATCGGCAGCCAGGAGTGCAAAATTGCTTCTCAGCAAGCGCAAAATTGCCATGACCATTCTCCAGCTCGTCGCCCAGCCGCCCGCCACACAAGTCGCCGCCATCGAGAGGGGGCTGCCCAGCCGCGCCCTGCGCCAGCTGGTTGCGCTTCTCGGCGTATCGCAGAAGGTCTTGCTCGATGCGCTCGGCCTGTCCCCGCGCACGATCACTCACCGAGTCAACAAGAGCGAGCGCTTCTCCATGACCGAGTCCGAGCGTCTCTTGAGGGTGATTCGGGCGCAGAAACTCGCGCGCGAGGTGTTCTCTACCGACGCCGCGGTGGCGCAGTGGCTGACCACGCCGGATGCCGCGCTTGGAAGGCGGACTCCGCTGGCCATGCTGTCCACCGATGTTGGCGCAGGCCAGGTGAACAATCTGCTGCAGGCGATGATCCACGGCGTCCCCCTGTGAGGGCCTTCCGCGTCGTCCTGCAGCAATACGGCGCAACCGCCCAGGCTGCGTTCAGCGGCGCCAGCGGCTACGCTACCGACGGGCGCTGGCACAGCAAGGGACGCTATCTGGATTACGCGGCTGAAAGCCAGTCCCTGGCGGTTCTGGAACGGCTGGTGCATTACAAACGCTTCGACGCCCTTCACCCGCACGTCGTGTATGTGGTCGAGGTGCCTGATCCCTTGATCTTGGTCTGCACGAATCCGCCCAGGGGTTGGGACGCGTCGGATCTTTCCCCGGCTGCGCAGAAGATCGGAAACCGCTGGTATGACGAGCGATTGTCTCCCGCGATGAAGGTCCCGAGCGCAGTGACTCGCGGCGAATTCAATCTTCTGCTGAACTCGAAGCATCCGGCCTGGAAGTGGAACTGGGTTGTCCGGCGCACGCCCTTCGCCTTCGACGGACGGCTGCGGAGAATCGTGGAGGCTGCCGGCAAGGAGGGCGGCGCGGGCGCTGGGAAACCGCGGGGGCCCGCGGTATAGCGAGGCCATCCCCCAGGACAGCCCCGAGGCCTTCAACATCCTGCCTGGAGCCGGGCTGTTCCCCCGCGAACATGCCGAGAAGCTGCGGCGCATGGTTGGCTTTCGCAATATTGCTGTTCACAACTACCAAGCCCTGGACATCGTGCGCGAGATCATCCGCGCCACCTTGACGACCTTGCCGCCTTTGCCGGGTGGGCTTTGGGGTGCGCGGGGTTGCGCCTAGAATTCGCAAGCTAACCTCTTGACGCCATTGCAGAATCTCGCGATCGTGCGCGCATGCGTTTCCTTCGCGTCGGCGTGTTCTGGGTCATTACGTTATCGGTTCTAGTCCCGCGCGTGGCCGCGGCGGCGGCTCATCGCGTGGCAGTAGTTGAAGCAAGCACGAGCAAGGTTCCACGCAGCGAGGTCGCAGCCTTGCGGGCTGATATCGACGAGGTCGTGGGCTCGTTGGGTTCCGAGATCGTGCCCGTTGCCGAGGTCAAGGCCGCGGTCAATGGAGATTGTAATCAGCCCGATTGCGTGATCGCCATCCACCACGCCACCGGTGCCACCCATGTACTTCGCGTGGAATCGGTGTTCAAGAAGGGTGCGTTCACCCTGCAGCTCCAAATGTGGGACGCGAGAACCGGAAGGACGCTCAGCTCGGACGGCAAGAGCTGCGACATCTGCACTCTGCCCGACCTACATTTGGCCCTGCGCGAACAGGTCGCCACGCTTTGCTCGCGCGTGTTCGAGGCCGAGGACGCCGTGCTAGCCCCGCCGCCTGTCTCTCCCGTACCCCCACCCCCTCCTCCGCCACCGAAACCAGCTTTGCACATGACCACGCCGCCTTCGGCCCCTGAACCAGCCAGCTCTGCCGGCAAGCGCATCGGTCAGGTGGGCGGCGTCGCTCTCGTAGCCCTGGGCCTGGCTGCGGCGGCGTACGGAGGATATCTGCTGCATCTAAACGGCCAGTCCGCGTGCGCAACCGGCGAAACAACCCACTGCACTCTAAAACACGTCAGCGGCGGACGTGGTGCCGGCTGGCTGGCCGGGGGCGTCGGCGCCGCGCTGGTCGGTGGCATCCTCTTCTACTCCTTCACCTGGTGAGGCGAACCATGAATCTGCGAATCCACTATGTCCTTCCATTCTGCCTGCTCTTTGCCTGCGACAAGACCGAACGCGACTGGAGCAAGTGCAGCGGCAACGACGCTGCCCCATGTGCGCAGGGCTACACCTGTACCCCCGACTTCCGCTGCGTGCGTCCCGATGGTGGCCCGGCCGAGGTTCCGGCTGCACCAGCGGACGCAGGCGGTCGCGAGGTGGCCGGGATTGATGCGGCGCCGGCCACGGTGGACGCAACGGCGGACGTGCCCTTGGATGTCGCGGTGGACGCGGCTGCGGTCGACGCGCCGGTGGATGCGGCTCCGGTCGACGGGGTGGCCGACGCAGCGACCGGCGTGGCGGTGGAGGCGCCAGTGGATGCGCCTCGCGTCGACGCAGCGACGGGCATCACAGTGGACACGCGGCCGGTTGACCTCCCAGGAAGCTGCGGGAGCGACAACGACTGTCTTGCCAGCGGAACCATGTGCCTGGCTTTCAGGTGCGCCAAGTGCACAGGCAACAGCGACTGCACTGGCCGCGGAGATGGCGGGGTGGGCGGAAACGTTTGTGACCCCACCAGCGGCCGGTGTGTGGCTTGTGTGCAAAGCAGCGACTGCACAGCAGACCCCACAAAACCAGTCTGCGCGGCCAATCAGTGCGTCACGTGCACAACCAACAGCCAATGCTCTGGACGCGCTGACGGCGGCGTCAGCGCTGGCGTTTGCGACACGACAACCGGCCGCTGCGTGGCCTGTGTGCAAAGCAGCGACTGCACAGC
>Ga0182010_10000942_pt1 | contig 16083 bp, 11 predicted proteins | sample 611E1MmetaG_FD_120488 | JGI IMG/M metagenome (GOLD analysis project Ga0182010, IMG submission 120488) | Permafrost microbial communities from Stordalen Mire, Sweden - 611E1M metaG | ecosystem: Environmental > Terrestrial > Soil > Wetlands > Permafrost | place: Sweden: Stordalen | collected...
ATTCAATTATAATCCTGAAAATATGTATAAATACATGTACCCGGTTATCAGTTCTCATTTTGTATTAAGGAATAAGCTTTTTGATGATCTTATTTTGGAGGAAAATGAAATAATTCCTGAAGTTGAAGATTTAAAGGCCTTTGGCAGGGAACTGCACAATCTTGGAGTTCTTCCGGCTCCATTTCCTCTGGTAGAATTCCTGGACAAGGATCTTATTGATCAGTTGTACAGACTATACCAGATTAAAGGGCTCAGTTACGGTAATCTTAGTATCAGGAATACAAACCATAACCTTGAAGGTACTTCATACTGGATGACAGCCCGCGGAGTTGACAAATCGAACCTGAAGGGGATCGGAAAAGATATGCTTCTGGTCAAAGGATTCGACAAAGAAAGCGGTGAGATGCTCGTTTCAGTCCCTCCGGTATATGATCCAAGAATCAGAGTTTCAGTCGATGCCATTGAACATTATATGATTTACAGGGAATTTCCCAGAACAGGTGCCATAGTTCATGTGCATGCATGGATAGATGATGTTCTATGCACTTCTCAAAGCTATCCATGTGGTACAAGTGAATTGGCTGAAAATGTTGTTAAACTTTTGAAAAAGACATCTTCGCCGGAAAGAACTGAGGTCGGATTAAAAAATCACGGATTAACTATAACCGGTCCTGATATAGTGGACATTTTCCGGAGAATTTATGGCCGATTGAAAACAAATGTTCCAATGATGAATTGAGCCTATTCGATTCTAGATACATTTTTATAAGGAGATCCTGAAAATCCTTTAAAAAGCAGGGAGTGAATGCTGAAAAACTTAAGAGTAACCTAAATGAAATGTTTAAAACAATGAAAAAAGTAACTATAGTGATATTTCTTATGTTTATATCATTTATTAATTCATACGGACAATGGTATGTTAAAAAGTATCAGATCATTGATATAAATTTTCTTTCGAAAGTACAACTTGAGGAATCGTTACAAAATTCAAAAAACAAGCTTCTGTTTGCCGGATGTACTGCCGCAATGGGAGGAGCTGCCTTTCTTATTTTTAAATATCTGAAGCCGGGCATGAATGATGACCCGACTGTTATAGAGCAACTGCTTGGCGACGAAGGGGTTAATAAAGTCGGCATGATAACAGGCGCAGGATTACTTATCTGGGGCTCGATTGCCAGCATAGTTCATCTTGGCCGGATCGGGAGGATCAGATCGGTCATCAATAAAAACTATCCATCTGTTGGATCGCTGGAGATCTCACCTGCAATAATTTTAAACGGTTATGCTCGATCATATTGTGCAGGATTTAGCTTAAATTACAGTTTCTGAGTGAATAAAACTTAATTTTTGTACGAATTATTTTAAAATCAACCAAAATGAGAAATCATTCACAAATTCAAAAGATCAGCTGTAAATTAGTGATCTTCACGATATTTTTACAAATAACAGGTTGTTACAGCTCGAAATTTGTTGATAAAACTGATTTGCCCGTTTCAGGTGGGAATTATGTATTTCACGGTAAAAAATCAACCTATCCTCTGGTCAGAAATGCCATTATCTCAAATGGGATAATATCAGGTAAAGTAGATTTTGTTGAGGGAAATTATACAGGTGATGATAAGTTCCAGGTATATGTCTCAAACGATTCATTAATAAAAATAAATATCGATAACATTAGCGTTCCACTCGATGGCATAACGAAAATCAGCGTTACTGGCAATGATCATTACAGCTTCAATAAAACAAAGTACGACTATCGGACTTACTCCTTTAAAAAGGGGGATCCGTATAATCAATCCAGTGCTGGTTTTGCATCTCTGATAATCCCCGGTTTGGGACAAATGATATCAGGGGAAAGCGGAAGAGGATTATTATTCCTTACCGGTTTCACAGGTAGTCTGGTGGTTTCAATGGTGGGACTTCTCAATTATGCAAACAGTTATGAGGGACAAAATATGAAAGGACTTGAAGTTTCCATGGCCGGACTTATTGGTGCTTTATGCATCGATCTATGGTCCGTTGGTGATGCGGTAAGAGTGGCTAAAGTTAATAATTTAGCTCTGAGGGCTAAGCATAAAACCTCATATAACCTTAATATTAAGCCCTTCCTGAACACACCTGATTACGGTCTTAAACACAATATTCCAATTGGTCTGGCTTTAAAGGTAACGTTTTAAATTCCGTAGAAAATATCAACCAATGAAAAATCATTCACAAATTCAAAAGATCAGCTGTAAATTAGTAATCTTCACAACGATTTTACAAATAACAGGTTGCAACAGCTCGAAATATATTGCTAAAACTGATCTGCCCGTTTCAGACGGGAATTATTCATTTCACGGGAATAAATCAACTTATCCCTTTGTCAAAAACGCCATGATCTCAAACGGGAGAATTTCAGGCAAAGTAGATTTTGGCAAGAGTAATTATTCAGTAGATGAAAAGTTCAGGATATATGTCTCAAATGATTCATTAATAAGAATAAATAACGATGAAATAAGCATTCCGCTTGATGGTATTACGAAAATCTCAATCGATAGTAGGGCATACTCCTTTAAAAAGAGTGATCCATTTAATCCAATCAGTGCCGGTATTGCATCTCTGATAATTCCCGGATTGGGCCAAATGATATCAGGAAAACCAGGGAGAGGAGTACTATTCCTTACGGGTTTCACAGGTTGTCTGGCAGTTTCAGCAGTGGCATTTGTTAAGTTAGCTTACAGCGCCGGTGGAAATTATGGTGTGGACGTACCACTTCAGGTATTCAGAGCCGGACTCGTTGGCGCTTTATGTATCGATCTATGGTCCATAGCAGATACTGTAAACGTGGCTAAAGTCAATAATTTAGTCCTGAGAATCAAGCATAGAACCTCATATAACCTTAATATTAAGCCCTTCCTGAACACGCCTGATTATGGTCTTAAACACAATATTCCAATAGGTCTTGATTTTAAGGTAACGTTTTAAATCCGGCAGATAAGAATTACCAGATGAAAATATTTGTTTCCGATATGTTACAAGATTAATACCTCTATTCATGAAACCTTTAACTCTGATTATAGCAGGACTATTTATTCTTAACCTTATGACAAATGCCCAATACAGAGGTAATAAAACAAAGTATGATCTTAAGGGTTACCATTATCAGTTTGGGGATCCTTTTAATCCCGGAGTGATGGGGTTTGCTTCTTTGATTATACCCGGTCTAGGTCAGATTCTGGAGGGCGAAACAGCCAGAGGATTAGGTTTTTTTGGAGGCTTTGTTGGTTTAAATATTATTAAATACAGAATCAGAATGAGGCCTTCCATTGGATCTTCAAACTACGCAAAATCACTTAATACAGTGCGTTATGCATTGGCGGGACTTCATATCTGGTCGCTCTTTGACGCTATTCATTTCGCCAAAGTAAACAATATGGTTTTCAGGGATCAGAACAAAACCACATTTGACCTTCAGCTAATGCCATACCTGGGATCTTATGACTATTACACGCCTAATAATGAAGTTCCTGTTGGCTTAACTCTATTAATAAATTTCTAAAGATTTGCTTTAAGGAATGGGAAATCCGGAAAACAGTGCATCTGATAACGATATATTAAATATATGGATCCAAATGCACCTGAGCATATAAATCCGGAACATAAACAGCATAATACCAGGGCAAAATGGTAATTGACATTTGACCGTGGTCATTTACTATCCACAAGCATTGGAAGATTCTTTCCGTTTGTCATGAAGATCAATTTGGCATTAGGTGAATTGGTAATGGCTTTTATCATTTCATACTGCAACAGTCTGTCACTTAGTCCTGTGCTTAATATTTTCTGATAATCGGCAATACCCTGTGCCTCTACTCTTTTCCTTTGAGCTTCCTGTGTTTCCTTTTGCAATACAAATTGCATTTTTTGCGCATCCTGTTCAGCATTTATTTTTGATTCGATTGAGGCTTTTACTGATGCAGGAAGTGTTATATTCCTCACCAAAAGCTGCTCCAGCAATAAACCCCTTTCTTTAAAGTTTGTTTCAATAGTTGCGAAGATCTTTGACTGAAATTCATCTCTTTTAGTGGAGTAAAGAGCAACAGCATCATAATAGACTGCATTATCCCTGATTTTTGTTCTGCAGATCGGACGAACAAGGACATTCCTGTAATCAGTTCCAACCTCCTTTAAAATTCTGGGTGCTTCTGTTGGAATAACTTTGTACAATACAGTTAGGTCAATCACCACTTCGAGACCGTCTGCGGTCAGTACACGTATAGCATCATCACCCTGCTTGGCTCCCTCATCCTGCACTCCGGACATTGTATAGTTTTCGGTTCTGACATCGAACATAACTACCTGAACCAATGGATTAATAATGTTTAATCCGCTTTCAAGGATATTATTGCTGACTTTTCCGAATAACTTCTGAACGCCTACCTGGCCGGGTTCAACCTGAACAACACAAGCAATTGACATTCCGATAAGGATGACAATTACACCGGCTGTTTTAATCATCGATCTGTATTTTCGCAACATCGGTTCATCAGCTTTAGCAGCTACAAACCCGATAATGAGAATAATAATACCTACTACAATTACTGTCATGATTTTAACATTTTAATTTTTAACGATTAAGATTTAAGGAAGATATAAAGGTAATCAGAAAAACCAAATAACAGTGGCTTCTTGCTTTTAATGAACGAATGAGAAGTATATCGTGATCTCAATTGTCGATTAAAGAAGCAATACGATTGTGAAATAGCTCTCCTCCGAATAAGCATCAATAGTACTCAAAGATAGAAATCCCGAGTAACTCATTGTTACCTTAAAGTCAATGTGGTATGTAATACTGCTGGTACAGCACCAATACGTGGCCCACCCCAATCGGTTTCATCACCATTGCGGATACGCAGAAGTTTGAAAACCCCGTTTTCATAACAGCCCTCTTCTACTTTAAGATATTGCCATGCTTTTCCGGCATTAACGCCAAGAGGCTTAAAAGTAAAATGGCACAGACTTCCGATCAGCACAAATTCGTTTTCACCAAGTTGAACTATCATTGCTTTCCCAATGGGATGGGAATTTGTTTTCTCAGAACGCCACCCTGAATCTCCGAACGAGATTACAGCCTGCCATGATCCCAGGGCAATTGTCTGTGCAGCATGATCCTCTTTCTCAACGACAGCTTTGATCTTTCCTTCAAATGCCCATTTTGCCAGTTCTCTTATCATTGGGCCGGCCATGGCATATTCCTGACCAACCGGAGCCAGACGTTCTTCTGTTTCAGATTTCTTTACGCCCTGATAGTTATCATCTATTCCAAAAGGCGAAAAACCAATCCCTCCGTGTGCAAGCACAGCATAAAAGTACCGTGCAAATTCCTCGTTGGAGCCCGTTTCCGGTACAAATAAAGTGTTATCGGGCCGGTCGTATAGTTCAATCACTTTTAAGGCCTTTTCACTTTCCTGCAAATAGATATCAGGAGCGACAAGATCAATAGCCGGAGCAGCTGCCTTCCATATGGGGATCACATTGTCGGTGGCACCACCGCTCTCATAAGTGGTTGCGCTCGGGTTGGTCAGAGGATCACGCAACGCTGCATTAACATATAAAGGCAAAGGATAAACAGCTTTACCGGCTGCAGCAACATATCCAATATAATGGGCAACAGACCAGGCATGAAAATACTCATCAGCGTCGTTTCCAAACACCTCTTTCCACGTACCTTTTGTTACAACAGACTTATTAAGAGCCTTCAGGATTCCGGGTTTAAGCAATTCAGGAGGCACGTTACCTTCAAACAGTTTCTGGGCAGACGGAGAAAAATCCCTGACGCTTCCCCATGCTCCCGGTTCATTTTCCACCTGCACCATAAGAACGGTGTGCTGCGGGTCAGCTTTCTTCAGATGACCCATTACCTCTGCGAAAGCTTTTGCGTCAGCTTCCATCGCTGCTTTGGTGTGTGGCGAAGGCGAATCAACTGGTTGTCCGTTACGGCCGGTGATGTTGGGATATTTTACAGGTTCACGTTTCATCCATTCTGGCATGTAGTGACTGCTTCCGTTTTTCCAGGAAGCGAACCAGAGTAGTACAAGATGCACCTTGTGCTCCCTACCTTGTTTAAGAATGGTATCAACCAGCGAAAAATCGAACTTCCCGGGCTGTCCTTCAATCTGTTCCCAGTAAATTGGAACTTCAAGAGTGTTGGCATGCATGGATTTTATAGCACACCATACCTGTGGCAGCATACCGGGCCAACCACTTGAGTTATGAGCCTGGCCGCCAAGCATTAAGAAAGGCTGTCCGTCCACTATAAGGGCATGATGCCCGTCTTTTTCGATAATCTTCGGTATAGTTCCGACATCTGTCTGACCCCAGACCGTTGCAACGAACAGCGATGACAGTAATAATGCCACTGCCCTGATTTTCATAATTTTCATTATTACAATTTTTTTCATTTTAATATTATTCCTGATTTATCATTTATCATCTTATAGAAACTGTAATCATTTTGTCACAATACTGGTCAGGGAAAGCCCGGGCGCAGAGGCAATAACGTGAATTTCTCCCGCCGGCTCTGTCCGTTGTATAGTTACAAGCAGACGACCCTGGTATGCATTTCGCTTATTGGTTTTGAACAGTCCGTCATAAACCAGTTCGCCGGTGTCAAGACCAAGAAGACGGCCTGTACCTTCGACATTCACTGTGACGGCATCAGTTGCATCAATCACATTTAAACCGTTTTTGTCGGTTACCTCAATTTCGAATAAAACGAGATCACTTGCGACTGGCAGGTTTATCAGGGTGATCTGCAGCTTTGCCGCCGTACCGGTAGTAACAAGTTTGGATTCTGCTACCGGCAGGCCTTTGGTATAACCAACTGCTTTAAGTTCTCCGGGTTTAAATTCCAGACTCCAGTCGGCTAAATAAATGTTGTGAGATACAACCTTTCGCCCGAGCGAATGATTATTGAGAAACAATTCGACTTCATCGCAATTGGCAGCAGCCCGTACTGTGACATTTGTTTTTGCCGGCCAGTTCCATTTGAGCATTGCAGGCTGGAATTGCCAGGAATTTTCTGGTTTCTCCCCGGTGAGTACGAATAGCTGCAACGCTGGATCTTCCTTCCAATACGCTTCACGCTGATAGAACCCAGGCCTTTTCCCTCCGGCGATATCTATGAAGCCTGACCTGTTTCCCCGGCTTGGGAATTTTCCTGTTTCTCCAAGATAGTCAATGCCGGTCCATATAAAGTCACCGATAACATATTTATTATCTCGGACACCCAGCCAATAATGGATTTGACTGCCAGTCTCGGTTCCCAGGAATACCCAGTGAGGAAAACGTCTGTGTTCGGGAACATATGTGCTGTCACCATAAAGCCGGTCGATGTAATTGTAACCGGCAATGTCGAGCTCTTTCATGAACCCGTTTCGCGAGGAAACAAAAGACTGGTCACAGGCGGAAGTGGCCGGACGAGTGGAATCTTCTTCGTGACATATGGCTATCAATTTTTTTGCCATTTTCCATCCATCATCATTTAACTGGTTGGGGATTTCATTGCCAATGCTGTAGAGAATCACACATGGATGATTTCGATCGCGCCGCAACATAGAACGAAGGTCCGTTTCGTACCATTGGTTAAAATAGAGGTGATATCCGTATTTTGATTTGCCACGGGAGTTCTCAGTATAGTTGTAAGGCCAGTCGCGTGTCCACTCATCAAAGGCTTCGTCAAAAACATAGAAGCCAAGCTGATCACAGAGATCGTAAAACTCCGGAGCAAAAGGATGATGGCTCGTTCGAATGGCATTGCAACCCATTTCTTTCAGGAGGCTAAGGCGATAAGCCCAAATTGCAATTGGTACAGCATTCCCGAAAGAGCCGGCATCCTGATGCAGGCATACGCCTTTTAGTTTGGCTGATCTACCATTTACGAACAATCCGCTGTCGGGATAGAATTTAAGACTGCGAATTCCGAATGTTGTGACAGTCTCATCTAGTTTTTGTCCTTCGAGCATCAATGTGCTGCGTAATTTGTATAGGATTGGAGTTTTGTCGCACCAGAGACGAGGTTTCGGTACCATTACCTTTTGAGTTGCTGATTGACCCGGGTGCATGCTTTGAAGGGTAAGTTTCGATTCACTGCTTGAAATAACATCCCCGTCAGGTGACAATACACTGCTTATGAGCCTTATTTCCTGACTCACTGGTTTTGCTTTCCAAACATCTCTGGACCAGACCTGTTGCTCCTGGTATGTGAAAAAATTAGGATCAATTATATAATCGGCCTTAACAATGGCTTTCTCAGAAGAAATCTCAGGCGTAGTGATGCTGATACCACCATCTAGCCGGAAATGTGTATAACCGGTGCTGATTAACCGTACATGCCGGTATATGCCTGAACCAGCGTACCATCTCAGGGCCGGTTCTGACGAATCATCGACACGCACAGCTAGAATGTTTGGCAATCCGTCTTTTTTAAGATATTCAGTCAGGTCGTAACGGAAACCTATAAAACCATAGGGCCTGCGCCCAAGGAACTGACCATTTATCCATACTTCGCTATTCATATACACACCATCAAATTCTATAACGACCTTTCTTGTCGTGTCGGGAAATGTAAATTCTTTCCGGTACCATGCTATGCCGTGCGAGAAAAAGCCTCCATTTCCTTCGCCAGCAGGAGGTGGGTTAATTGCGCTTTCGATACTCCAGTCGTGGGGCAGGTCAAGAATGCGCCAGCTTTTGTCGTTGAAACCGGGAAGCCTGGCATCAGGATCATCTCCCAGCCAGAAGCGCCAGTCTTTATCAAAAGGAATAATCCCCCGTGGTTCAGACCCGGATATTGCTGATCCAGAAACATCAGATTGTTTACCAAAAGAAGTTCTGTCAGCACTCATGGGCTGTCCTCTTGTTATGGTCAGGCAGAAGCATGATATGATGCTAAGCAGTACTGAACGTAAAAACAATGAGTGAAAAACCCCGAATAGATTCTTTTTTATATTCATATTCTATTTTCTGGTTTTGTTTTTTTTTATTTGGCCAATTACTCTAATGTATATTGGTGTTGAAGCTCATTTTTGTTAATTCCTTCCGATCAGAAATTGAATTTATTCGAACCTGTACACATTATATGTACGGGGTTGTTGCAACACTTCAAAAACAGTAGTCGCTCCGTTCACATAACCGGATAACTCCCTACCTGATATAAGATCGTAAAGTTTTACGCCTGCTTTTTTAATCACTATGTTGCATCTTGTCGGGTAGGGCTGATACGACTGGGCAATAAATGTGTTATTGTTGTACACGAATAAACAGATCTGGCTGGGGCTGTCAAGATAAACAGGAATTTCATCCGTCATAACTCTTCTGATCTGAGAAAATACCTCTTTGGGAAGATGGTACAGATCATCAAAGTTCTCAGGTATTGTCAGAACATAAAATCTGCCCTTTTTCAATCCCCTGACCTGCAAAAGCATGGAATACCGGTTATTGCCCTTATAAATTGCCTGTATTATATCTTCGGTAGTTACCAGACCATAAGCCAGCTCAGGAATAAGAATTTCAGTGTCGGAGTTGTATAAATTTGCAGGCTCTTCATCCATGAACCTTCGTAAAGTAAATTGGTTTACCAGCGCTTTCCGTCCTGTATACTCAACTTCAATAATTTTCTCAATCCCTTTTCCCTGAAGTGCCTTAAGCAAGCCCGATGTTATGATAACTGTTTTGTCTTCATTAAGATGTTTCGTAATCTTACCCACGATATCAGGATCAAACTTTGCATGTTCGGTCAGAAAAACGGTTCCCCTGTCATCAGGAAACTCAGGATAAAGATCAATAGGGATTCCAACCATGCCCAAGTAATTATGAAGATACATTTCGCCAGAAGAATGATAAGGTTTGTAAGCGGCAACACCGTAAGGTTCCCCGAGTTTTCCGAGAAAAGCATCAAGTTTATCGAAAGTATTACCGGCAGCCTCAGCTATAAGGCTGAGCATCTTTGTTTTCCCGTCGGCATCTTTGATTGTTTCAACTAAACTTCCATAGCTCCAGTGAATAATTGCCCGGGGTTTGGCAAACAATGTGTTTTCAAGTTGTTCGGTGTACCGATTTAAAGTCTGACGTTGGCCTACATCAACCCAGCCTCCTCCGAAATTGCCCGGTTTGATGTGTTCAAAGTAACGCATTATGCCATAGCTCTGGTATGGCTGAAGGTGCTGAACAGTGTTTTCAGGGTCCCTTGTTTCTGTTCCGGCACGTATTTCATCGAAAACCTTTGGTTGCGATTCGAGGTTATATCCTGAGAACTGATATTGTTCATACCAGTTTGGCGGCTTGAAAATCAGATGAATTTTCGGATTAACGCTTCGGGCATTTTTTACGACAAGATCCTCTCCAACCTCCTTCATAACCTTAAGACGATATTCTGCCCAGGTAAGGTCTCCCTTAGCCTTCTGACACAAGTCGCACTGGCAATTGAAAATGAACAGGTCATCGAATATAATCTCATTGAAAAGGGATGCCGTATAAGCCACAATTTTCCTGAACTTTTCACGGTCCTCCGGATTTGAGTAGCAGAAGCCGTTGAGACGGTCGCCGGGAGGACCTGCGACAGAGGCCATAATACCACCGGACACTTTGACTCCTTTTCCGGAGAAGAAGGTTTTTAGTTTCTTAACATCCGCTTCCGGCAATATTTCATTATCCCTGTAGGTCTCGACATAAACTTTACTGATCCTGATAGAACGAGTTATAAGATTCCAGCTCTCTTCAAGCCATTGAGGATCAGCAACCATTTTTTGCTCATCCTGAATGCAACAGAAAACCTCGACATCGAAGTTTCTGTATGCTGTTTCATTTCCTTTCGCTTCAGTTTTATCCTGAGCGGAAGCGAATATAACTGCCTGTGTAAGAATCATAACAACCAGGACAGAGAATTTGACTCTCCAGACAGAATTTGCTAGCTTTTCGTTAGACATGTTTCTATTATTAAATAGGTGAATTAAAATTTAACATGAAACTTTTTTCTATAATTATCAATTTTTTATACCCGATTAAAAATCATTTAAAGCCTTTTAATACATAGGATAAATCTTTTCTGAAAAAACAGTTGGTTCAGGAGAAATCCCCTGAAGTGGTTTAATCAAAAGATTATCGAACATTGCTACGTTACTATTCTTGTTTTCACTTCCTGTAACAAGTCCTGCCATACCTTCCGTGAAGGCAGAGTCGGAGGCCATGAGAATCTTAACTTTGTCCACAAATCCTGTAATGGAAGGCCCTGAAAATCTCAGTTCAATGTTGTGCCATTGGCGAGCTGTAATACCTGATGCTTTTCCTGTTGCAAGAAGGGTGCCCATTTCATTATTCTTTTCATCCTGCTTTGAAACATACAAGGAACAGATGCCATCGGCCGAAAGGCTCAGATAATAGCCGCTTGGTTTGCATCCCCAACCTGAACCGGTAGCAATAACATGACCCATAATTCCTGCCCATCCATCGTTATTAACATAAACATCGGCGCTGACTTCATAATCTTTCCAATTCCGGTCACCGATAATAGTATATGGCATCCATTCCGGAGCCCAGCTTTGTGCTCCGTCATTAACGACCTGACGCAAACATTTGCCCTTATTATCCGGACGTTCTGCAATCTCGAATACTCCGTCAATATCGGCCGTATAGTGTGGCAGGTAACCAAAGGATTTCGGATCCTTATACTCCTCAAATGTTTCATAGTAAGGTAAAGGAAATGATTTGGAAGACATGATATTTTCATAAGAACCCTTCTGCTGTCCTACAGTTGTCGAGATAGAGTATATTGACTGAGGTTCGAGAGATATTTCAAAGCAGCCGTCAACGGGAGTTAGATTGTCAAGTTTTACAAACTGATCCTGAGCATTGCTTCTCCAAACGCATAGTTTGCCCTCAGATAAACCACCTGTGACTTTAAATTTAATTTTCTGACTCGCTTTGGCATCTTTGGTTTCAGCAATGATACTATAATCAGTTCCGGGAGATTTCAAAGTTACATAAGTTCCACCATCCGGGAGTTTACCGCAGGCTCCATTTAAATAATTCCAGCCGGGCCGACAAAACTGACCATAATGAGCATATCCCCATAGAACCGGTCTTATGAAATAATTTCCTCCCCATGGATCACGGGCGACAATTATTGCAGGTTGTTCAGGAAATGGCTCTATGCTGTAGGTTGAAGCAACAAGGTACCAATTTACGATCATAGTCACACCACTTTCAATGAAGTTTTTATTAAACGATTCTATCATACTTATTTCACAATCGAAACCGTCTTTATAAACATGCTCTTCAGTGTTCCAGATAGGTTTGCCCAGGTCTCCGCCTAACTTAATGATATCGGGCGGTGTGGCTATCCAGCTCATTGTGTGAGCGCTGATAATATCCACAGAATGTCTCAGTACTGTATCTGTCTTCATATCCCTGGCCCAGTCGAATTTGTCTTTTTGCCAGTTGTCAAAAGCATGGATTTTTACTCGCGACAGTCCGTTTTTATTTAAAGTCGCCCTGAACATTTTTACAAAATTTTCATTTACACCTTTTTCGTTTCGACAACCTATTGCATCCAGGTCGAGCCCGTAGACACATTTAAGACCCTTAATCCATTTAACATAATAATCGCACATATCCTGCGACCAGAAATTGTTATTGCCGATCCACCTCGGACATCCCCAGGCGTTTGCATCGAGTAAAATTGAAGAGTTTCTTTTTCTGGCTTCTCTCATCAGCCACCATTCGTAACCTCTGTTGTAGTTTTCATCAGTTCTTGAATGCATGTGACTTGACTCTGATCCCTGAGTTGAATTGCCGTCACCGGGAACCTCAACCAATAATGCTGAAATGGAAGCTCCAAAATCTGGTTTGAATAATAAATCAAGTATCTGACTTCTCTGGGGTTCGGGGTAATCTTTTAATAATACAGATGTAGCTCCGCCTCCGCTCACAGCTCCGATCCCGTCAAATCGTTTGACATCGGATCTTCCATCGATGTTAATAGTCTGACCGTCAATTGTTATTACAAACAAGCTCAATATCAGGCTTAATAGAACTAACGTGAAAGAAATACCGGATCTTAAAAACCTTAATAAAAAAGTTCTGGTATCCATTGCCATATAAGTAATTGGATCTGTTTTGAAAATTTATAAGTCACCGCCTGTTCCTGCTTAATGGATTTAAGGAACTTTACGAAATTACAGAAAAATATACATAATTGGTGACTAAACCCCGATTTAATTTATCTTAAAACGTCACCAAACCAGATCTGAAAATTGGCGGTTGTCAACCATTTGAATAAGCAGGCTGCTCCTTATTTGCCATCCCCAGGTAAGCTGTAAAAATTGCCCACAGGATGCTCTTTTTAAAGGGTCCTGGCACAGGATAAAAAGCAATAATAATGAAACCGGCCAATGACCAGAGATTTTTTAAGGAAATATTGTACCTGATTTTTAAATTCTTTGCGAAATCAAGTTTTAGAGTCCATAATATTAATATAACCGTGATTAACATAAAAGAAATTACCATAGCTGAAAGGAAAATGCCAGATGAAGAATTTATCCAGATTTTCCTGAATCGTACCAAGGCAATTATATCTGAAATCATGTTGACCAATATTGAAAGCAAACTGACCAGATTACCACGCAGTATCATTATTAAATGGTAAGAGGGTTGTATTTCAATATTAGTTACTGCAAATATTCGTAATGTTGAAAAAAACGCTGCTACGAACGATATCTGAACAGCGATTGATCCGACTGCATCATACGGATCAACATTGAAAACATTGACTTCAGAAAGGCGTGGATCGTGTTTACAGAAAAAGAAAAGCCAGATAAAAACAACAGATAAGAAGAAGACGAAAAGAGTGTTGAATTTTATGTTTTTCAATAACATAATCTGGCCAATGGTTGATTTGTCCAAATTAAGTCATTGAATTATCTTATGCAAAGATGAAACCCTGTTCTTTCTAGGAATCAGTTGCCTCTGATGACATATTTGGTAACCAGCAGTATCTCTGAAGCCGACAGACTCGTATTAGGACCCATACTGCTTATTATACTCTTCCACTGTGTTGAAGAAAAATTATCAGGAGAATAAAGTCCATGGCATCTGCCACAGTTGTTGATATACAGGGTGCGGCCCTGTTGTAGGTCCATCAATGTTGCGCTTGCAGTGACATCGACACTTGTAGGCGTATATAACGAGCTTGAGTCGGTGCTGCTCTTGGAACAACTTTAGATAAATGGAAACAGAAGAACTGAAAGAAGCAAATAATGGTATCTCATCCTTTTCATATCTCAGATATATATGTTAGCAATGCTTCATTTATTTAAAAGATAACTGAAGACCAATTCAAATATTGTAATACGAACCAAATAATATTTAATTATTTAGATAATTGAATGAGTTAAATAGTTAATTATCCGTGCTGCTCTTTTGTTTCACATGATTTAAACTTTTTCCTTGCTTTTGTGTTAAATAAGTAACTTGATGATAAAAGTTAAAATAAGTTAAACTTTTAGATAATGATAAGGCTACGGGAATAAAACTAAAGATGAATATGTCTTTATATCGACTTTGTTTTTAGAATAGCCAACTATGTAAAACTAAAATACCAAAAAGCTAAGCAATTATCTGATTATAAATACTAACAGATCAAAATTATAAGAAATGAGTAACAGACTTTCAATTTTAATAATATCATTTTCCCTGAGCATCGTTTCCGGATGCTATTTAAATGCCCAGCAAAAAGTCTGGAATGTTGATGATTGCATACAATATGCTCTTGAAAAGAATATACAGGTGCAACAGGCTCAGGTCAGCAGCAGCATAAGCAATGAAAACCAGATGCTGGCAAAAGCGTCATGGTATCCTTATCTGAGCAGTTCAGCAAGAGAGAGTTACAACTGGAACAATATTGTAAATTCCACAACCGGAACTAATACTTTCAAAGGAACGGATGGCGTAAATATTTCTGCAAGTTCTGCAATAACAATCTATAACGGGTCCAGGATTCGTAACAATGTAAGGCAAACTGAAACCAATTTTGAAGCTTCTCAATACAATATCGAGGTCATTAAAGAAACTGTGAGTCTTAATGTGCTGAACGCCTATCTCCAGGTTCTCTATTCGGAGGAGCAGGTCAAAAACGATACAGATCAGATTGCTTCATTGGCAGAACAACTGAACCTGGCAAATGAGAGACTGAAGCTGGGTGCTATAGCAAATTCAGATTATCTGCAGGTAAAATCACAACTGGCCACAGAGAAACAGACTCTTGCAGCAGCTCAAAGCCAGCTGGCTATTAACAGAATAGCGTTGATGCAGATAATGGAGTTTCCTATAGCCAGTAACTTCCAGATACAACACCCGAATCTTGACAGCCTTATCAATCAAAAGAGGCTGCCTGATCCTGTAGAAGTTTATCAGACTGCACTGGGGATAAAACCGGAAGTGAAAAATGCCGAACTTGTCAAAAAAAGTTTCCAGATCGGTATTGATCTGGCAAAAGCCAATTATTATCCTAATCTTTCTGCAAGTGCAGGTGTATCAACTTCCTACTCGGGTTATCAAACGAGTTATTCAACGAGCTACCGGCCTGGAACCACATTCGGGGATCAGCTTAAGAACAATGTCAGCCCGTCCATAGGTCTGTCAGCTTCAATTCCAATATATCAGAACAGGCAAGTTAAAACAGGGGTTGAAGTCGCAAAGCTTAATTTAAGTAATGCAGAACTGAATGAACTGAATACCAAGGATCTGCTCAGGAGGGCCATTGAACAGGCATGTCAGAATGTAGTATCAAACCAGATTGAGTATGAGGCGAGCTCTGAAGCGTATCAGGCTGTAAAAGAATCTTACGATGTAGCCAGTGAAAAGTATGACAGGGGGTTGATGAGCTCTGTTGATTTTCTGATTCAGAAAACGACCTATATTACATCTCAAAGCACATTTCTTCAGTCAAAATATGCATTGATATTCAGTTACAAAATACTTGATTTTTATGCAGGTCAGCCTTTATCATTCAATAATAAGAATAAATAAAAAATTAAATAATCAGAA
>Ga0182010_10000945_pt1 | contig 16031 bp, 12 predicted proteins | sample 611E1MmetaG_FD_120488 | JGI IMG/M metagenome (GOLD analysis project Ga0182010, IMG submission 120488) | Permafrost microbial communities from Stordalen Mire, Sweden - 611E1M metaG | ecosystem: Environmental > Terrestrial > Soil > Wetlands > Permafrost | place: Sweden: Stordalen | collected...
AGCAGGCGCTGAAGAACCGGCTGGAACCAATATTTGAACCTGTATTCAATGACTGTAGTTTTGGATACCGGCCGGGGAGGTCGGCGCACGACGCGTTAAGGAAAATATGGCGCGAACTGATGGCTGGATATCAATGGGTAGTGGATGCTGATCTGCGAGATTATTTTGGTAGTGTGGATCATGAGAAGCTGATCACGATGGTAGCTGAGCGCATAAGTGATGGACGTGTGCTGAAACTTATACGACAGATGCTCAAATCGGGTTATGTGGAAAATGGTAAACGGCTGCCCACCCCGCAGGGAACTCCACAAGTGGGAGTGATAAGCCCCTTGCTCAGTAATATCTATTTGACGCCGTTTGATGACGAAATGATCCGGAGAGGACACAAGCTCACGAGGTATGCTGATGACTGGCTGGTGCTCTGCCGGACACGAACGGAGGCGCAGCAGGCACTCAATGAAGCGACAGAAATCCTGAAGGAATTGGGGCTGACGCTACACCCTGAGAAGACAAGGATAGTGCACATTGAAATGGGCTTTGAATTTTTAGGCTACAAGCTCAAGAGAGGCAAGGGCCTCAAGCTATCAGAAAGCAAGCTCTCCAAGAAGGCCAATGCTCAAGGCATATATGCTGTTCCCAAGGAGCAGTCCGTTAGACGATTTATGGAGCAGATACGACTCATGACTCAGCGCAAAGTACCCCTTTCCCTCAAGGAGATTATCGACAGGATAAATCCTACTATCCGGGGCTGGGGAATGTATTATCGCAAGGCCAATGTGCGTAAGCTCTTCAAACGTGCATGGCATCAGAAGCTCGGGCAACTGGGGCAGATTGAAAAGAGAAGGGTGAAGCCCGACTCGACTCAGTTCGTGATGAAGCTCGTTCGGCGGGACATAAAACAGGAATGCTTGGGGCGATTGGCCATACCCATCGACAACCTCAATTTCTCGAACCGCCCGGTGCGGACCCGCATGCCGGGTGGTGTGGGAGGGGTACGCCCTAAGGGGCGTCCCCTATCCCGATCAAATGATAGAAGCTAGCTGCGATCAGAATATGCATCAATTGGCCATAGACGTATTGAATTCACGCTGCGTCGCAGCTCCACTTATCGGAGAGACCGGCATAAACTCTCTGTCGCGAGGACGGAAAACCCTAGGCATAATACAAAGCGATGATGTGCCACAATCTTTTATACCCAAGCTGATCGAGCTTTACCAGGCATGGTAATTTCCATTTGATCGTATGTTAAAATCCTATAATTTCAATAGCATTAACCAGGCCATTGCCGATTAAAGCGTGGCGACACCATCAAGCCCGTGCTGAGAATTGGCACATTTGCATACGAAAACCACGAACTGTAATATGGCTTGGAATACACTTCATCAGAGGCGCATAGGTTTGCGACTCTCTCTTTCAATCAATCGGAATGACTGTCAAGTGATGCTATCCGTGTCAGACATCAGCTGACATGCTGCATCGTAACATCCTACAATATTATCAGACAATAACGGATAGGCTTAAATCCTATGACAGAATATAGTTATATGAATCTGCTAATAAATCTAATTTGTTGGGCAGGATCTGTATGGAGGCGCCGAATTGTGACTGAAGTATATAAGGCACTCAGATTGAAGATGCATCATAATAATGGAACCTTATTTGCCGCCCCCTGGGAAGAGAGGGATAAAGGATTGCAAAGATCACAGAATCTGCTAGTCGTGGATGATTGCAGGGAATTACTGCATATTCTCGGAGAATGTTTTGCAGTATATGCAGATGGCTATAATATTTTGACCGCCCCAGATGGCAGGGAAGCGATTAAGGTCCTGCAATCAGCTCCAGTCGAGATTCTTTTGACTGACCTGCATATGCCGGGTATGAACGGACTCGAACTCTCCAGCTTCACGAAAAATAATTATCCAGGTACTAAAATATTCACCATGTCCGGGGACGATAAGATCATATCTAAGAATGGACTCAATCATCTGGGTATTTCTGCGCACATCAGAAAGCCGTTCAGCATTGACGACCTGATGTCAGTGGTTTTGGAGGGACATATAGCCTGAGCAGTTACTTGACCGATGAGGTTTCACGAAGCTCAGCAATTCGCCACCGCCTACATATCAGCTAATAGATTTTTACCTGACAGGATTAAGAATTCATATGATGATGCAGAGAAAATATGTCATATATTTTACGATAGTTATTGTTATATCAGGTCTGTGCTGCGCTTTAGCTGCGATGGTTGCCGGCATTGGAAACCGATTCGGCTGGTGGGATTTTCATACAGGCATACGGTTTTTGAAATGGGCTGCCTATGGTGAAGCCGCGATGATAGCAGGATCGCTTATCAGCCTTGCAGTTGCAGTATTTAAGTCTAAAAGTGCAATACTGATGTCTCTGATCGGAACCATAATAGGCCTTACAGCCCTAGCCATTCCAGCATCCATGTGGATGATAGCTCATCGCGTCCCCCCCATCCATGACATCACGACCGACACGGAGAATACGCCGAAATTTGTCGCTATCGTTAAGCTGCGAAAGGATGCGTCCAACCCTGTCGAATACGGGGGGCAACAGGTTGCAAAGTTGCAACGTATGGCATATCCTGACATTGGACCACTCATAATAGATGATTCTCCGGCGCGCGCTTTTGAGCTTGCATTTGAGACTGCACAAAAAATGGGCTGGGAGATAGCCAATGCTGATACTGATAATGGTCTTATTGAGGCCACCGCAACCACCTTCTGGTTTGGATTTAAAGATGATGTAGCAATACGTATCACTGCACAGGAACATGGCAGCCGGATCGATGTGCGCTCGGTCTCGCGTGTGGGCATAAGCGACATCGGCACGAATGCAAAACGGATAAGGACCTTTGTAAAACTGTTGAAAAAAATTCAATCGTCACATTTTTGAAAAAAGAGGGCGCAGATCCCGTTGTTGTCTGTTTGTGGCTACCATGTTACTTATTTAATTTCGACTTCATCCATTTAATCGGTATAAACATGGAGACCCTTCGCTGATATGATCGGTATTTCTCTCCGAATTCCAGTATGAGTTTATTCTCTTCCAGATATGTTCCTACGATCAAATAGAATGTGAGTATTGCATTTACGAGAATTGCAGAAATGTCCAGTTGCCTTGCCCAAATAAGAAGAATAGTTGCCACATACCAGGGATGTCGCACTATACTCAATACACCCGAAGTGTCCAACTCACCGGCACCGGTTATCTCCTTGTTTGCGGCTCTTTCTCGAATCTGTTTGAATCCCAAGAGTTGACCTGCATCATAGCGGGATGCTCCACTGAAAAACAACAAAGCAGCGGTTCCAAGTAAGAGAACCTGGATTATACGCATATATCCATCCCAACGGAATATCGGTCCAGTTCGCAAGAAAGACACATACAAGACTACAGGGATCAAGGTTAGAGCAGAAACCACATTGAAGAACACTCGATAAAATCGAAATGCAGGTCCCAGGCGCTTATGAAGATATTCTGTAACTGACACCGATATCATTGCACTGTGCAAAAAGCACCATGCAATAACGAGAATGGAAAGGATCACGTATTTCATGCCATTAATTGGAGAATATTATTTAACGAATTTTTTCAACTCTCCGGGATATATTTTGCGCTCACCGGCAAGCGTTGCCCGTTCTGCCTGCTTCCATTTTCCGGGTTGAGCATTCGGACCTTCCTTTGAGACCTCTGTTGGTAATTCATCTGCTATTATCGGAGCGCGTCGGATATCGATATTCTTAACGGAACAGCTGAATTCGAGAGAGATGCCGTTAGGGTCAAATGTGAAAATGGAATGTATAAATCCGTTATCTATCACCTCTGAAACCCATATGTCGTTTGCTTCAAGCTTTTCCTTTAGTTCCCACAGCGCGTTATCATCTTCAACTCCTATCGCAACATGATCAAAAGCGAAAGGTCCTTTTGCCACTCTGCCGGCATCTTTCTCTCCGATTGGCTCGACATCGGGCCATTCAAAAAAGGCTATGAGATCATCCGCTGATACTTCGAAGAAATATTGGCGATATCCCGGCTTGCCAAGTGCCGCAACGAGTCGCATGCACAATAGATCACGCCAGAATCTGACAGTCGTGTTTATATCCCCGGTTGCAAGTGCAAGATGATTGATCCCGCTATAGTTCATCGGGCCTCTTTCAATTTGATCCGATCAGGTGAGCACCCTAGTCCCAGAAGCAGTGCAATCGATCGAGCAAAGGCTGACAGTGTTTCGTCCCGGGCACCCATGACTATATAATTATCCCATCTTTCCAGTCTGTTTATAACTTCGTTTCTGTCTTTGACTACCTCGACCGACTTGCCGTTATTGTTAATCCCCCTTGCGAGATCGTGGCTCGATATGTCCTTGCCGGCTGTTCCGCCCGCATAATAGATCGGCAGCAGTATCAGATGATCTCCGTCCCTCAATCCATCTGAAAAGGCCGCTATGTAACCGTCTTTCATCATCTTCGTAGGTCCGAAACCGTGAGGCTGAAATATATAACAGATACGCTCCCGCAACGGCTGAGCCGCAGACATCAGGGCCGATATTTTGTGTGGGTTGTGAGCATAATCGTCGATGACCAAGTGCGTGCCGTCATCGAGATGAATGTCGAAGCGCCTTTCGATGCCGGAAAAGTCGGGCAGCACTTTAGCAATATCGTTGTGCTGAATACCCATTTCGGATAGCATGGCGATGCAGGCGAGGGCGTTGGAGAGATTATACTTGCCGGGCATGGAAAGCTCGAAGGGTTGTCCTCCAAGCGAGAACTCGGATGAGAGTGAATGGTACGTAATAGCAGAAGGAATGTACTTTGCTGGGGTTGAGAGGCCGAATGTGAAAGCATCATTCCTCCGAGGCGAGGAAAGGGCCGCAAGGTTGTGATCGTCCGCATTGATAACGATGATCCCCCTTGTATTGTCCAGGAGTGCGTCAAACATCTTTGACGTTTTATCAACGGCATGGTGATCTAGTTCCAGGTTAAGGACAAGGGTATGCTCAGGCCTGTAATCGACTATCGTTCCGTCGGACTCGCATGCCTCGATAACTAGGAGGTTGGAAGCTCCTGTCATCGAATTGCCGGCGTTGGATGGGGTCTTGAACTGTTTGACCCTGCCGCCCCCGATGAAATTCGGGTTAAGACCGAGCCGCGACATCAAGTAGGCGAGCATGCCGGACACCGTAGATTTCCCGCTGGTGCCGGCAACGGCAATGGTCCTGTATTCAGAGACTATCTGCGAAAGATAATCAGGCCTCGTCTTGATTCGGATGCCTAGAGATTTAGCCTTTATATATTCGGGACGGTCGTGTTCTACGGCAGTGCTGAAGACAACGAGATCGAGTTCGCTGCTGATGCCGCTTCCATCCTGGGGCAAAATCGTCACTCCCTTATTCTTGAGGGTCACACACGCCGGATGAGAAGGGTTTTTTTCAAAGGCTCGGTCAGAGCCCGATATGATGTGGCCCTTGTCCGCCATGAAAGCAGCGATGGCTGACACCCCACTGCCGCCTATGCCTGAAAAAAAAATATGGAGCCTATTGTTTTTCATTCGCTTATATTCTAACCTGTGGGCGATAAAAAAATAATCTTTTAAAACGAAAGATACTATTTCTCAACGGCAGGCAAGCTGATAACCATTTTCCTGTTTATAGGTATTTCAGAATATACTATAATAGTGACTGAAATATTCAACCGGAGGTCTCAGATGGAAAAATGCAAAAGATTGATATCAGCTTTTCTTATCATTTTGGTGGTCCTGGTGCTGCCTCTTGCCGCTCATGCAGCCGGTGTAAATAATATTGGGTTTAAAAAAGACCTCTCACCGGCACTCAAGGAGCGTTTCGGCGTCTGCGATGAATTCCTTGATGTTAAATGGATCGATAAAATGGCATTGGTCGGTACTCTTAAGGCCGACGTTTACAAAAATAGTATTAGCGAAACGAGATATCTTATCGTCCGTCTCGAAAAGCCCGGATCAAAAGCTTTTGCTGCAAATGGGAATGGGATCTTTTACGAGATAGACGAAAAGCAGTATGCAAGCCATGAATTTGAAAAATTCCTGCTTGGGGCGCATTATGGCCTCAGCCATGAAAGAGTTTTTATGACTGCTAAGAAAGGAAAAAAGACGGACCGTTTCCCGCAGGAACCGCTTCCTTTTGAGGCTTTTATAAACCACGAGAGCGATTTTCCAAACAGATCTTTTTCAAGTTTCACTAAAACTGTCTGTGTCGCCTACCCGGAGGAGAAGAGAGCCTTTGTTATAGAGGCCAAGAAGCCCTTTATGAACTCTCCCTTTGATGATAAGACTAAGCAAGCCTATGACGACGTAGCTCGTAGTGCGCATGAGCAATGCGGAAAACTAAAAGAGGTCGGAACAATAACGGACTGCAATTTGAATTATCTGAAGGACAGCTATGCACTGGACGCAAACGGAGATGGAAAAGATGATTATGTGGTTCTGCTGACCGATGGAAAGACGGCGAAGGGGCGGACACGGCGATACCTGCTTCTTTCCGGAAAGGAAGGTTACGTCGCCGCAGATGTATCGGGCTGTCTTGGAGAGGGAAGGTTCTTTTACGGTTTCTCCGATGGAAAGTCATTCCATCTCGGCAGGTGCAGCCGGTAATCCTGCTGAATCCGATACCGAAAAAAAACGCAATATCATCGGCCATGCTGATAATGTTCAGGAGGTCACGCTCGTTCCGATCAAGAGGGATTGTGAATTCATCTCCGTGGTGGCAGGCGATAACGGCCGAATATTCCCGCGAGAGGTTCCAATTCTTTGCGAGAATACTGCCGGTGACACAGTGGTTGATGCCGCATAAGCCGTCTTCTGCAACGCTAAAAGAGATCGTGCCTCCTTCTATGAATTTCACCATTTCAGAATACTTATCCGTATAAGCAGTTCTCAATACAAGTTTGCCTATATCGTGAAAAAGTCCCGCTGCAGCAGCATTATTCTCATTGACCAGGCCACTCTCTTTCGCCAGAATTGAGGCGATCAGTGACACACCGAGAGAATGAGCCCAGAGTTTGCAATCGATATCATGAGCTTTCTTGTAAAGTTCATGAATCGCAGCGCAGAGGACGACCATCCTTACAGCGTTGAAACCTATAAGTGTTAGTGCCCTGTCGAGCGTGTCAGTATGCCTTCCTCTGCTAAAAAAAGGAGAGTTTGCCACCTGTAAGGCCTTTGCTGAAAGCACCGGGTCCATCGAAAGGGCTTTCTTAATCTCGGACAGGTCTGTGTCGGGCCGGCTGACAAGGGTATAGATCCTGAGGGCAACCGGAGGGAAGCTCGTAGCGTCAATGATATCGATAATCTTCTTGTCGATCGGTTTTGCCGTCATTGCCTTGCCTGTATCGTGGTTACACATATTATAAATTAAAACCGCGACATAAGGCAGACTTAATATGACCGCACAATAAGGACATTGCTGCGGGGCTTGACGAGCAGCTGATGATCGGAGTTGAGAGCAATAGTCGTGAAGGCCGTTTCCTAGTTTCTTCTAACGAATAGTTCTTTGGCTGCTTCTCCCGTGCTGCTCAATCTGTGAAACAGCGGACAGCGTCTGAATGAAGTTTTATAACAGTACTTATCCATTTCAGCAATGCTTGGTACATAGAGTTTTCTCGATGCGTCGCAAAGTCCGATTGACGTCTCTTTAAAGCACGGGCAGTTCATGGTTAGCCTCCTTTTGCGGCAGCCTCAAGTCAGCAACCGCCGCTGTTAAAGAACAATATAAATGATAGGGACCGTCTGCGGTATAGGGCAAATACTGAATTTTATGTCGGATTTAAAGCGGAATTGCGTAAGAGGCGCTCCTACAAAAGTTTCAAAGAAATCCGGAATTTAACAGATGATGAAGCAGGTCGGGGGCATTCATAAGTGATGGATGATATGACGAAATGGGAGAGTCAAGTGGGGATTATTAGCCCGTATATAGGGAGGCGAAGGCAACTATTATTAGTTTTTAGTGGTATTTTCTGTATACTTATAGTATAAAAAAAGAGAGCAGTAATATTAGTTTCATTTCTCGAAAGAAGGAAGCATCGAGGGGAATAATAAATGGGAAGGCGAGGATGATATGAACACAGGAACCGAACATGCGTTTCCGGTGAAGGAAAAAATACTTCAACTGTCTAATCTGCCTAGTCTTGCTGTTGTCAAGTATCAGCTTATCAAGGCGCTCAATAAGGACAATACCTCGATTGAAGATATCGCCGAGATCATACGGCACGATCAGGCACTCGCCTCCCGAGTGATCGCGGTGGCGAATTCCGCATTTCTTGGATATCCAGGAAAGATTAATGCGATAGAACAGGCGGTTATGCTGCTGGGCTTCGACCTCGTACGGAGCATATCCCTGGCGGCTTCCATCTTCAATGTCTTTGCGAGTCAGTACGGCAACTTCAAGCAGATGTGGGCCCATTCGTATGTAGTCGCCAATATTGCTGCGAGCCTCTGCAATAAGGTGTCCGGAAAAGACAGAAGCTCCTGCTTTCTGGCAGGATTGCTTCACGATATCGGAAGGTTAGTGCTTTTCAGGGTCATCTCCGACACCATTATGGATACCGAAGTCCATGACCTTATAGCAATGAAGGGAGAGGCGCTCATACAAGCGGAAACGAAACTTTTTCAGTGCACTCATATGCAGGCAGCCCAATGGTTCCTTGATAATCTCTGTTTTCCCGAGGAAATTATAGTCCCGATCACAACGCATCATTCTGTCCGGCGCGAGGAACCCCATAAAAGGTCTGCGGACATCATATTCCTTGCCGAAGGTATGTCCGACCTTATCTGTCCCCAGGTTGTTCATGACGGCCAGTGGACCGATGAACACCAGAAGATGTTTCTCGAAAACGGGCTCGTTGAAAAAGACATCGATGATTTGAAGGCGATTGTCGAGAAGGAACAGTCTGCGATAGCGACATTCTTCGATCTGTAGAGCTACCCGATCCAGATAGTCTTTTTGAAGTCCTTCATTCCCTCGACTATGTGGTTTGTAGTCCCGCGATAACCCACTTTCAGACTCGATTCGAGACCGAAGTATTTGAGGCAGGTGCCGCAACTAAATATCTCGACACCCATTGATTCAATTTCTTTAATCACTGGAAGAAGTTCTTCGTCAATTGTGGTAAGCTTTACAGCGGCATTCAGGAAAAATATTGTATGCGGCAGCTCTTTCGTAACCCTGATGGTCTCGAAATAGCCTTTCATGAGAGTCCTGCCTAGTACCTCGTCCTTGCCCATGGTGTCTGAAGCTACAATCAGAATTATGTCCTTCTCGGGTTCAGTAGGATGTCCTTTAGCGGGTTCGGGGGTATCGCAGATGTAACCTTTGACGAGCTTCACACGCCAATGCCTCTCTTCCTTGAACGATTCAGAATAAAGACCGTTTTTTGACGCGAACCTTTTCAGGTTGCTGACCGAAGCATCATTATCGACAAGTATCTCGACGGATCCTTCAGAAATCTTCTGCAGAGCTTCCTCCGCCATTATAACGGGCTTGGGGCACCCGATGCCTCTGGCGTCGATCTGGGTTACGGTTTCCATAGAAATAATTTACAGTAACCCGCATCGAATAGCCATTAGTTATTTTCTATAGCAAGATAGAGTTCCATAGGAATTACCTTACGCACAAACGACGTAAAGCCTCACCTTTCATGCGGGAATATAAGTCGTATCTTTGATTTTGTGATTTGTGGCTTGACAATCTTTGATCTAAGATTTGACAGATCAGCGTAAATATTGAACATGTGGAAGTCAGCAAACGGCACGATTGAGAAGCAGGGGCGTAATGTGAAAGCCAGGTCAGGACTCAATAAGGCCATCGTGGACCAGGGATGGTGAGAGCTAACGCGCCAACTCAGCTACAAACAGCATTGGCGTGGAGGCATCCTTGTCCTCGTGCCACAGCAGTATACGAGTCAGCAATTCTCTAAGTGCAGGCATATAGAAGCCGATAACCGGCCTTCACAGGCAGTGTTTTATTGCCAAGGTCTGCGGGGATACTGAGAATGAGGATACCAATGCAGCAAAGAACAGACTAAGGGAGGGACTCTCCCGGCTCGCCTGTCCTGAAAAGGGTGTCGCTCACATAGGGCATAGATAAACGCGTCCGTTAGACCGCTCGTTAAAGCAGGAAATAAGGTCTCGGCTCGTTGCACAAGGCGCTCTGCCCTCGGGAGTGTCGGAAGCTGAGAATCCTCGCCTTTCAGGCTGGGATTCTGTCAATTCCTCAGTTCCTTCTCTTCGAGGCGTGCCTTCAGGAGCTCTCCGAAGCTGCTAAGGCCGCTTTCAGATTTAGATCCCTTTGCAGATGACTCCCGATAGCGCTTCAGATCAGCCTCTTCTTCTTTCTGGATGACGCCCTTTCTGCTCAGTGTCACTTTGGCATTTTCGGCATCGACATCGATGACAAGAACCTGCATGGAGCTTCCCGGCATGAAGGTTTTGGTATGATCCGTACCCCTTGGTGTGCCCATTTCAGAATTGGGAACCAGGCCGGTTACGCCATCAGCGATCTTAACGAAGATCCCGAATGGCAATACTTTTTCTATGACGCCGTCGATCACTTCACCGGCAACTGGATAGGTGACTTTCCTGGGTTCGGCCTTTGGCTGTACAGAAAGCGATATCTTCTTCGACTGCTGGTCGACGGCGATGACATAAGTCTCGATGGTCTGACCGGTCTCGACCACTTCTTTCGGGTGATTGATGCGTTTGCTACTGCCGAGATTGGAGAGGTGGATCAGCCCGTCAATCCCGGGCTCGAGATTGACGAACGCCCCGAAGGGGGTAAGCCGAACAATGGTACCGCTAATTTTAGAGCCAACGGGATAACGCTCCGTAAGCCCTTCCCACGGATCGGGGAGCATGGCCTTGATGCTCAGCGTCAGCCGGTTCCTTTCCCAGTCGATCGATATGAGCCGGACCGTTAATTCCTGGCCGACCGACAGCGTATCCGAGGGCTTATTGGCCTTTGCCCAGGATATCTCGCTGGTAGGAATGAGACCTTCGATGCCGCCTATGTCTACGAAGGCTCCGAAATTCTGAAGAGAACTCACTCGGCCGGTAATTTCCTGGCCGACCTGGAGAGAGTCTTTGAGACGACCGACTATCGCCGCCTTTTCTTCCTGGAGCACAACGCGCCTCGACAGGACTAAGGTACGGCCTCCTTCCTTGAATTCAATAACTTTGAATGGGAAGGCACTGCCGACATAGAGACCGCCTTCGCGGCCTCCCTTTAGGTCGATCTGAGAAAATGGGCAAAAACACTTTACTCCATCCACGGAGACTTCAAAACCGCCCTTGATTTCTCTCTTGACGTCGCCGGTCACGGCCGTGCCCGATTCGAACGCCTCTCGGATCTGGGCAAGCTTTACAGTGGAATGGCCGCGGACCAGCGTGGTCAGCTTCATTGCTCCGTCCACAACGGAAACAAAGTGTGCTTCAACCTGGTCTCCCTCCTTGATCGAAATGGAGCCGTTGTCATCCCGGAACTCTGCTATATCTATAAAACCTTCGCTCTTACCGCCGAGATCGATATAGACTACTTCGCCGGATATGCCGACTACCCTGGCTTGAACCTTCTCACCCGGTGCGAGCCTCGCCTTTCGTGTAGTACTCTTTTCGAGCATTTCTGCGAAGCTCTCCTGCCCTGCAACGTCATTTTCCTGGGTAGCCTGTGCTTCGGCTCCAATTACTTCATTGCTGTCCATTGCCTAACCTCTCATTTATTTTTGACACAATCGGAATAGTGCCTGTTTCTTATAATGGGTCATCCTTAAAAAGGGGAATCTACCAGTGTAAAGGATTTGAACATATAGAGTCAAATCCTGATATGGGATCACGATGTCACGGCATTTACCTTAAGCATCCGGTAAGTTATAATAGAATCAGTGGACTGTAAAACACAAAAAAAACATCCCTGTCCTGATTGCACTTTTTGTCAACGCTGCAGCGAGAGTAGGTGCAACATGTGTCGTCCTTCCTGCCCCGGCACGAAGGAGAAGAAAAAGAAAAAGGACAAGACGCACCGCCCTTTATTTCTGAATTTCTGACGCAAATCTGCATCAAAATAATATGAATATTAGGGGGCTGCTGATCATGAAGGCGATTGTATTCAACGAATAGACTCCTTATTGTTTGATTTGTCAACTATCAGTTACAACCGGCAATTGATTGCCGTTAATTAAAATCATAATTGGATTGTTGCGAGGTGTGTGAAACGATGACTGCTCAAAAAATGGAATTCAAGACCGAGGTCAAGCAGCTGCTAGATCTCATGATTCATTCGCTGTATTCCCACAAGGAAGTATTCCTGAGAGAACTTATTTCGAACGCTTCAGATGCGATCGATAAGGCACGCTATGAGGCGCTGACCAGCAGCGACATGCTCGAAGGAGAAAAGGAGTGGAAGATCAAGATAACCTCTGACAAGGATGCTGGCACGCTTACCATCAGTGATAACGGTATCGGGATGACAAGGGATGAAGTGGTGGAAGCTCTTGGAACCATCGCCCATTCGGGGACGCGCGAATTCCTGAGATTCCTGCAAGAGAAGAACATAAAGGACAATCCGGAGCTTATAGGTCAGTTCGGTGTAGGCTTCTACGCATCGTTCATGGTTGCCGACCGGATCATTGTGCTTACTAGAAAGGCGGGTATGGTCGGATCAAAGGGCGTAAAATGGGAATCTGAGGTGGACGGCACCTTTACGGTGGAAGAGGTTGATAAGGCCGGCAAAGGAACCGATGTCGTTCTCCATCTGAAGGATGACGACAAGATGTATCTCGACGAATGGGAGATCAAGAGTGTCGTGAAGAAATATTCCGACTTCATCGAGCATCCGGTAGTGATGGAAGTCGAAAAAGAACAGGACAGTGCGCTAGAAAAGGGCAAGAAGATAAAGGTCAGGGAAGAAGAGATCCTGAATTCTTGCAAGGCCCTCTGGCTCAGGGACAAGGCGGAAATAACATCGGATGAATATAATGAATTCTATCACCATATATCGCATGACTTCGGCGAGCCGCTCAAGGTAATTCATTACCGAGCTGAGGGTACGTCTGAATTCGTAGCTCTTCTTTTTATACCCTCACAAGCCCCGTTCAATATCCTTTATCAGGATTACAAAATAGGCCCGGTGCTCTATGTGAAGAGGGTGCAGATTATGGAACATTGCGAGAACCTGATCCCGCCTTATCTCCGCTTTATAAAGGGTGTTGTGGATTCTTCGGACTTGCCCTTGAACGTATCGCGTGAAATTCTTCAGAACAACAGCCAGGTCGAGATTATAAAAAAGAATGTCACGAAGAAGGTCCTTGATCTCCTGGGCGAGATGAAGAAAAACGAGTACGACGGCTATGTCAAGTTCTATAAGGAGTTCGGCCGGATCCTGAAGGAGGGCATACATACGGACTTTTCGCGCAGGGAAACCATATCCGACCTCCTACTCTTCCCGTCCACGAAGACAGATGCAGATTCCTATACAACCTTTGAGATGTATGTCATGAACATGAAGGAAGGGCAGGATGATATATACTATATCAGCGGCGTGTCGCGCGAAGAGGTGATGAAGTCCCCTCACTTGGAGGCGTTCAGGGACAAGGAATATGAGGTCCTCTTCATGCTTGATGAGATTGATGACCTGATATTCGGTGGTTTTGAGTATAAGGGCAAAAAACTCAAGTCGGTCCTGAGGGGCGACATTCATCTCGACAAGACTTCCAGGGACGAAGAAGAAAAGAAATTTGGCAAGCTCGTCGATTTCATAAAGGACCATCTTAAGGATGACGTGAAAGATGTGAGGCTCTCAGGCAGGTTAAAAGACTCTGCATGTTGTCTTGTTTCTGATGAGGGCGATCTGGACCCGAAGATGGAGAAGTTTCTGAAGTCAATGGGACAGGAAGTCCCTGCAGGTAAGAGGATCCTCGAAATCAACCCGGACCATTCTCTCTTCGAAGCCATGAATAGGCTGTTCGAAAAAGAAGGCGGGAGCGCGCTCCTGGGTGAATATGCGGGACTTCTTTATGACCAGGCCCTAGTTATGGACGGCGCACGGCCCAAAGACCCAGTTGCCTTTTCAAGGTCGATGTCGAAGCTTATGGCGTCGGCGTTGAAGGATTAATCCAGGCTACTTTTGAAAAGGGGGCACTCAATGCCGCACAAATCCGGAAAAAAGACGGTCCGCAAGGAAATCACCTGGAACCTCACCCCCCTTTTCGAGGGCGATGATTCACCAAAAATCGGGCGAAAGAGGAAGAAACTCGATGCGGAATGCTATCGTTTCATAAATGCATGGCGGGACAGAAAGGACTACCTTGAAGACCCGGCGGTCCTCGGGAAGGCCCTGGACGAATACGAACATTTGATGCGCTTTTACGGCGCAGATGGTGACGAAGGCTATTATTTCTGGCTCCGCACCCAGCAGGACCAGAATTCTTCCGAGCTCAAAGCTAAATTCAACAAGATCGAAGAGTTCAGCAGGAAGATCGAAAATGATATGCGATTCTTCCAGATGCGCATTAGCAAGATACCCGTGCGCAGGCAGAAGATATTCCTCGATCATCCCGATCTCGCAAGATACCGCCATTTTCTGGAAAGGGCGTTTGACGAAGCGAAATACCTGTTGAGCGAGGATGAAGAGAAAATCCTCAGTCTAAAGGCTTCGACTTCATACAGTAACTGGGTAAAGATGACATCCTCTTTTATCGTTAGGGAGGAACGCGATGTGCTTGACGATGATGGATCAAAGGTCCGAAAGACCTTCTCGGAGATTCTGAGTCTCATGAACAACAAGAAAAAGAACGTAAGGGATTCGGCTGCGAAGGCCTTCAACGATATCATTGCTAAACATGCTGCGGTAGCCGAAAACGAGATCAATTCGATTTTAGCCAACAAGAAGATTGATGACGAACTTCGGGCCATGCCGAGACCCGACCTGTCGCGGCATATCAGCGATGATATGGAGAGCGCGGTAGTCGATTCCCTGATCGGAGCGGTTGCAGGAAGGTTCGACATCCCTGTCCGTTTCTATGAACTTAAAGCAAAACTTCTCAAGGTAAGAAAACTGAAGTATCACGAGAGAAACGTTGAGTATGGAATGGCAGATAGAAAATTTGTCTTTGACGATGCGGTCAATCTCGTCCGAAAGGTCTTTTCAGGGCTCGACAGCGAATTCGCGCGCGCACTCGACTCATTTCTTGGCCAGGGACAGTTCGACGTCTATCCGGCAAAGGGCAAGGCGAGCGGCGCCTTCTGCGCGCATCATCTCATCTTGCATCCGACTTATATTCTGCTCAACCATACCGACACACTCAACGACGTGCTGACGCTGGCCCACGAACTCGGTCACGGAATCAACAATGAAATGATCCGCAAGAAGCAGCATGCCCTCTATTTTGGGACGCCCCTTTCTACGGCTGAGGTGGCGAGCACCTTCATGGAGGATTTTGTACTTCAGGAGATACTGCGGGAGGCTGACGAGGAGATGCGGCTCGCGCTCATGGTTATGAAGCTGAATGATGATGTTTCGACAATCTTCAGACAGGTCGCCTGCTACCGCTTCGAACAGGAACTCCATACGCAATTCAGGCAAAGAGGGTACCTGTCTAACAAGGAAATAGGAGTAATCTTCCGGAAACATATGGCCTCATACATGGGAGATTATGTCGAGCAGACTGCGGGTTCCGAAAACTGGTGGATCTACTGGGGGCATATCCGGTCTTTCTTTTATGTCTATTCCTATGCGAGTGGTCTTCTGATATCCAAGTCGCTCCAGAACTACGTAAAAAGTGATCCTAAATTTATCGGCAAGGTGAAGATCTTCTTGTCAGCGGGCTTGTCAGATTCACCGAGGAATATCTTCGGAAAGCTCGGCATCGATATCAGTGATGCGGGATTCTGGGGCAGGGGGATCGAGGAAATCGAGAAACTTCTCGATGAAACGATCTCGCTGGCAAAGAAGTTGAGGAAGATCAAGTGACGTTATTTTAAGAAAGTAT
>Ga0182010_10000946_pt1 | contig 16019 bp, 9 predicted proteins | sample 611E1MmetaG_FD_120488 | JGI IMG/M metagenome (GOLD analysis project Ga0182010, IMG submission 120488) | Permafrost microbial communities from Stordalen Mire, Sweden - 611E1M metaG | ecosystem: Environmental > Terrestrial > Soil > Wetlands > Permafrost | place: Sweden: Stordalen | collected...
AAAAGTAACTGAAGCTATTTCTGAGGCAGGCATTGTTGCAATTGTTTCATAGGTTGTATCAATTGCACTATCATCTAAAACTATTAATGCGGGGACAAGTACAGATTTGCCTTTGTGAAAGTAACTTATAGCACGAAGATAAATCGTCTTATTAACCCTGTTAATTATAGCTGGATTGTATTTGAATAGAATGTCCTCAAAGCAATTTGCAGCTACGAAATCCTTACTGTACATTGTTGAGGTACCTTCGGATTGGAACATTTTCGCGTTTTTATCAATATATACTTTCGAAGGTTGTTCCGGAGCTTTTATATTTACTGGCTCAATCATTATTGCATTGTCTAGATCTATAGCGGGTTGCTTTTTACTTATTACCGGCAAATCTGAGGATAAATAACCTGGTGCAGGTGTCAATAACTTTGCTTTATCTGTAAAGGATTTGTTTTCATGAAATACTATTCTGACAGAGCTGTTGTTTTTAGCGGGATCATTGTCGGGAAGGATCATGATTTGCCTTACATTTACATCCAGAGAATCATAAAACAACACAGCTTCTCTATTATTTCCTGTCGCAAGAGAGACGCTGTCCAGCCCTTCTATGGAAATCAGTTTAATATATGACCTGCCTTTTTTCTGGGATCCCGGATTAAGGATTTTCAGGTAGTCATAATTAACTAATTCCTTTTCTGCATTGTCAGGGACAATTTTTTTAGGCGAAAATTTCCTCCATCCGTATGTCATAAGAAGTATATCGATAGATTTACTATCAATGTTTTTCAGTCCCCGGTATTTTATTTTCAAAGGAAGGTTATCGTAAAATTCTTTGTCATACAGATAACCAGACTCAATTTCAGACAATGGGATTTCATTATTGTAACCGGTCATTGAATCAATTACTGCAATTGAAACAATTGAACTTATGCTATTTCCCATATCATCAGTTGTATTGACAGTCAATTCTGTTTCATCACCACGTCTAACTGAGGGGGAAGAAACTCCTATCTCAATATTCATTTTTTTGTTATCATTCAGGAAGATCAACCTTTCCGCAACAGGGTTTAATTCACGATCGTAAAGTGAAATAAAGGCCGTACCTGAAGGTAATTTATCGGTCTGAATCCTTTTTATGAATAATGTATCCAATCTGACATCTTCACTGAATACTAAAATATTATTCATCGTCATAGTCAGAAAATAAGATATACCGGCAATTTCTCTTCCTTTGAGAATAATATCAATTATTCCATGGTCAACATTATTAACACGCATTGTCACACCTGATTGCTCAGGAGCAGGCAATGGCCATTTCAATCCCTTGAACTCTTCCCCTGTAATAGTTGCAAAATAATAATCACCAGGTAATGGAGTGAATTCAACAACTCCCGGACCATATTCCCCGGATCTGAATCCGGTCATCTCAACGCCTCTTTGGTTTTTTATAACTCCTGCAACTTGGAGATTTCTCCCACTTGATGTAACTGCATTGAAGGCAAGGCGTTGCTGAATACCAGAAATAAAAGTACCACCCTCGGGCAGGAATGTCAGATCCGCAGTCGATTGAGGCAGAGATACCTGATGAAATGAAGAATCTCTATCGTTACTTCTGGTTATAGTTTCATTTTGGGAAGATCGTAAGTTGTCGATTTTGATCAAAGCTGTAAAAGCAAATTCCGGGCTGTAATTCATGTCATTGCTGGTAAATGCCAGAATTGAATAATTACCCGGGGGAATAGCTTTCGGGATTTTTAACCATCCGGATGCTGTTGAATAAACTATTCTGAATCTTGCACTGTCAATTGTGACATGATTTGAATTCAGAAGAAGAGTATAAAGAGCACTGCTTTCTGTTTCAAATACTCCTGTCCGGCTGTCCCTGATATATGCCTTAAATCTTATTGTATCTCCTGCATGATAAAGATTTCTGTCCAGATGTAAAAATAACTTGTCAGCGGGAATATTCTTCCCTATCTGGTTTAAGATACCTGTCATTTTCTCTGTCAGACTTTGAGAGAATGAGCTGGTAGAAACTACGAAAAGAAACAGCAACTGTAAGAGCTTTTTCATTGCAGTTAATCAGTCTTACTAAGTTACAGATTATTCTGCCAAGTGCAAGAATTTAAGCAGATATAACCGAGCAGAATCAAAGGCACGGATTGTAAATCCCCGCCAGCTAAGGGGGGTTGGAGGTACCGGATTTTTAAGGATCCGTTCGTCTTATTTTTCTGTGCAGCAAAGTATTTTAATTAGCGTCTATTAATATATAAAAGACTAATCATGAAAAACTGTTTCAGAAATCTGTCAAAAAATGAAATACAATAATCTAATATGCCTCAGTTATGTTAAATAATATTATCAAACACAGTCTCCGGTCATTTAAAAGACAAAGATCCTACAATATCATTAATATAACAGGCCTCTCCATAGGATTAGCCTGCAGTCTTCTGATCGCACTTTATATAATCTACGAAGTCAGCTATGACAGATATAATGTCAGGAAGGACAGAATATACGATATAGCTCTGAATTTCAGAATAGGCGACCAGGAATTTACTGAAGCTACAACGTCATATCCTGTAGGTCCCACATCACTCAGGGAAATTCCCGAGGTGGAGGATTTTCTGAGGATGAGAAAAATGTATGGAGCTGCAAATGTGACATATAATAACCAGACCTACGATGAAGAGAACATCGTTGAAGCTGATTCGTCATTCTTTAATTTTTTTTCCATCCCTGTATTAAAGGGTGACCCTGCAAATCTCCTTAATGTTCCCCGGAAAATCGTTCTCTCCAGCTCGATGGCAAAGAAAATATTCGGAAGTGAGAATCCGGTTGATAAGATCCTTAAAATAGGGAAAGATACTATACCCTACACTGTGTCCGGAGTTATGGGAGATATTCCTGGCAACTCGCACTTCAAAGCCGGTATGCTGGTGTCAATGCTTTCAGATTCACAGGCAAACAGTCAGGAATGGGGAAGCAATAACCTGAGCACTTATTTGCTTTTGAAACCAAATACCAACATTAAAAATATTAATGAGAAATACCCGGCACTTGTTCGTAAATATTTCGGCCCTGAAGTACAGCGTTTTCTGAACATCTCCTTTGAAGAATTTCTGGCAAAGGGAAACATATACAGATATTATCTTCAGAAACTTACAGATATTCACCTTGATACCTCAATTAAACCTTCCTTCCTGGCACCAGGGGATCCTAAATTATTAAGAATTTTAGGCACTATAGCTTTGCTGATACTGCTTGTGGCAGTAGTAAATTTCACAAATCTTTCTACAGCACAGGCATCTGCAAGAGCCAAAGAGGTTGGAATAAAAAAACTCGGCGGTTCTACTAAAGGAATGCTTATTGCACAGTTCCTGACGGAGTCCGTTATCATGTCATTTGTTTCTACAATTGTTGCATTAATCATCATTAAACTGGTACTCCCATTTTTCAATGAAATGCTTGGCACAAGTCTCATGCTGAGACTCTCAGATGCATGGTTCATTGTACCGGTTATGATCCTCTTCGCAATAATAACAGGAGTTCTTGCTGGCAGTTATCCGGCTTTCTTTCTCTCTTCTTTCAGTCCCTACAAGGTGCTTAAAGGAGGAAAAAACAACAATCAAAAGGTTGGGCTCAGGAAAGTGCTTGTCGTACTGCAGTTTACTATTTCCATCTGCCTTATTGTGGGGACTCTGATAATGTACAGGCAGATTGTGTTTATGACCGAAAGAGATCCCGGCTTTGTAAAAGATCAATTGGTTGTGATTGACAATGAAGAAGCACTTGGCGCTAATGCAAAATCATTTAAAGAATCCCTCAGGGGTATCCCGGGAGTTGTTTCGTTGACCAGCTCCTCCTCTGTACCCGGAAACAGCAATAATTTTAATGGTTATATGCTGGAGGGAAAAAAGGATGAGACTATAATGATGTGGACAGATCTTGTGGATTATAATTTTCTTGAAACCTACGGAATACAGCTTAAGTCAGGAAGATTCTTTAATAAAGAGTTTCCTGCTGATGCCCAGGCCTGTCTTCTGAATGAATCTGCACTGAAAAAATATAATATAGATCCCGAAAAATTAAGAATATTGGGTTATCGTGACTCCGGCAAAGTGGATTATCACCCAATAATAGGGGTGGTTAAGGATTTTGTATTCGAATCCCAGCGGAACCAGATTGCTCCTTTCATATTCCGGCTTAAGTCAGAGAATGACAGGTATGGATATATAACTGTCAAAATTTCTCCGAAAAACCACATGGAGACAATTAAAAAAATTGAAACCAGCTGGAAAGAGTCTACAACCGGTGATCCGTTAAAATACCACTTCGTTGATGATATTATGAGACAGTTGTATGTGAAAGAGCGTCAGAATGCTCTTATTGCGGTTATATCTTCCCTGCTGGCAATTTTTATCGCGGCTCTCGGATTATATGGGCTCACCTCGTATACGGTGGAACAACGTACCAAAGAGATCGGTGTGAGAAAAGCCATGGGTTCTTCAGTGCCGGGTATTTACTTCATAATATCCAGGGAGATAATAATTCTGATATCAATATCAGCTCTTCTCTCCTTCCCAATAATATATTATGTGTCGGGTAAATGGCTTGAGAGCTTTTATTACAGGATAACCCCGGGTCTTATTGCCTTCCTTGGGGGATTGATTATTGCATTGGGAATTGCAGTTCTGACTATCAGCTATCGTACACTCAGGGCAGCACGGGTAAATCCTGCTAAATCATTAAGGTATGAATAGATAACCGGATTCAGTCGACTACCCTGATCAGATAAAGATAAATCAGAATAATCCTATTTTTTTGCCGGTACAGCTGCCTTCTTTGCAGCATCTTCAGCTTTCTTTTTTGCCATAAAATCGAATAATTCCTTCTTATCCATAGGCAGATTAGGGTAAGCATTTATCCATTCTACAAAAGCTTTATCATAATCTTCAGGCTTTACATTAACAAAATGCTCGTTATCATATTCGAATTTTTTAGTTCTGATGCAGAAATGGCTGAATTCGTCGCTTAAAGCAACATATTCACCCGATATTACACATTCTGCAACCAGATGGGGAGGAATGAAAACTACACCGGTCGTTTTGGCAAGCACTACATCTCCCGGTAATACTGTGACACTTCCAATCCGAATTGGAGCGTTGACGGTAGAAACCATCATCTGCTTAATAAAGGAAGGATGCGATCCTCTTATCCATCCGTTAAACCCTTCAATGTCACTAAGACCTTCCACGTCTCTGACTGATCCGTTAAATATAATCCCCCGTTTGCCTTTCTTATAAATAGCATTCCCAAGATTGTCACCAATCAGGGTACCATCTTTCATCTTTACATAACTGTCGGCGACATAAACATCGCCTTCAGTCAGGGCATTTATAGGAGCGAAGTTCGTTACCGGACTTGTAAGGTTTTCCTTCTTGCCAATTGTCTGTATATATGCATCATAATCTTTTCTGAGAGGCATGAACTGGGCTGTAACAACACGGCCGGTCATTACCTGATCCGGATGAATGATCTGCCAGCCACTTTCCGATACACCTGCAAAATTTTCGAATTGATTTTCATATCCTTTTTCCTCAAGGAAAGCCCATACCTCTTCCATAGAAATTTTTTTAAGCCTTTCCAGGAGGGCATCCGAAACTTTGGGTCTTCCGTCAGGTGTCCGATCTCCTGTCCATTCAGGAGTCAATGCTTTAATATCATCGGCTGACCATTTTACACTTTGTGACCTGACTATTAAGCTCAATGCAATAAAGGCAAAAATCAAGATTGTCTGTTTTTTCATGATAATATATTTTAAAATTTAAAATTGAGGCTGCTGTAGAAAGTAGTTTAACTGCAGCCTTTAATATTAATAAAGCCAATTTCAGCTCCAGACTCTGTCGTGAGAACGTTTCTCATTCCACTCTGGTGTAGGGGCAAAAAATCCCTTATCATTCGGGTTAAGATGCTGCTTTACCACATCTTCGTTCAATTCAATTCCCAATCCTGGAGAATCGAGTGGAACATTTGCAAAACCCTTGGTAATCATAGGCTGCGATCCGGTCATTTTTACCAGGCTTTCCCACCAGGGAACATCAATGTTATGATGTTCACAAGCTAAAAAGTTTTGTGTAGCAGCACAGCAATGAACATCAGCCATAAATGAAACAGGTGTGCCGGCCTGATGAATTGCCATCGCTACTCCCATTTCTTCAGCATAATCTCCAATCCTTTTAGTCTCGAGAAGACCGCCGGAAGTGGCTAAGTCGGGATGAATAATATCAACAGCATGAATATCTATGAGCGGTTTAAAATTTTTCAGCAGATAAATATCTTCTCCTGTAAGAAGAGGAGTTTCCAAAGCATCTGACATAGTTTTCCACTGGTCAGTGAGCTCCCATGAAATAATATCTTCCATCCAGGCTAATCTGTATTTCTCCAGGGCTTTCCCTAAGCGGATTCCGTTATTTAAATCAAAATGGCCGTAATGATCTGTAGAAAGCGGAATTTCGTAACCAACCATATTACGTACATTATCCACGATTTTGGCCAGCTCATCCAGTCCTTTATCTGTTATCTGTATCTGTGTGAAAGGATGTTTTGTATTTGCATATGAAATATATTTTCCGTCCCATTGTCCAATGGTGCCATTGTCCTGCCAGAATTTCTGATTAACCAATGTGCCTGGGATATTTACCAGTTCTCCGATGGATAAATCCATTTTTAGCCATGTATAACCCTGATCTTCCGTACGATACTTAATCAGTTTTTTTTGTTCTTCCGGCGTTTCAGCTTCAGGGGTATCGGCATATAATCTTATTTTGTCCCGGTATCTGCCGCCTAAGAGCTGCCAGGCAGGTACTCCGTAAGCCTTACCGCATAAATCCCACAGAGCCATCTCAACTGCACAGACACCTCCTGCCTGCCGGCTCTCACCACCAAACTGCTTAATAATTTTAAATATCATTTCAACATTACATGGATTAAGACCAAGAATCCGGCTTTTCAACATCAGTGCATACCTTGGATCGGCAGCATCTCTTACCTCGCCCAAACCATATATACCCTGATTTGTATCTATACGGATAATGGCAGTACCTCCCATGGCGCCGGTTAAAGCATAACGCATATCGGTAATCTTCAGTTCAGAAGGACTTGAAGAGCGTTGAACCTTTGAAGTTGTCTGAGCAATAGTATCTTCTATCGACAAATTCATCAAACCGCCTAAAGCAATGCCTCCAAGTGCAGCTTTCTTAAGGAAATTACGCCGGCCGTTAGATGTTGCAGGATTAGCAATTTCAGCTTTTATGGCTTCAGATTCTGCCCTTTCCTGTTTTCTGTTTTTATCAGCAATTTGCTGGATAATACTCTTCATAATATAATACGGATTAAATTATTGCAAAATTAGTTGGTATAATCCTGTAAAAATACCTGTTATTAACTTCATTATGTTAAAGTTTATTAAAAGGTTCAGGTATATTACTCAAAGACTGGTCTATCGGACCAACTTTAAGTCCAATTCTGTACGTATCGTAACCAATCCAAACGGGATAGCCTTACCAAGTTCTGTTACATTATTCAATATCAAATTCCCTGATGCTTTTAATTGATTCTCCTTTGTAAACAATTTCTGCCTCCAACCGACACTTCCCTTTAGTATTGGGTATATTAACCGGTAGTTCGATGATTTTTTTCTGAAGAGCATTGAGACTAAAAAAAACAGATTGTTTTTTAACTAAGTCATTACCATTAAGTATTGTCAGCCTAACCGAATCTTCAAAATTTTCATAGGTATCATTAATAAAGTAAACGGGAATGTTTAATTGTTGTCCGGCTTTAACATTTTTTTCCCAAAAATCAACCATTAAAACTACCGGTGAGAATGCCGGTTTTAAATATTTATAAAAATGAGGTTCAAACACAAGATTTTTAATATCGATAAAATTATCACTAGTCTGTCCACGCGGTTTTTCTGAACGGGAATATCCAAGTCCGCAAAAATACATCACAGCTCCTGCTTTTCTGTGCACTCGCCAGTATTCAGTCACAATACCCAGATTTTTTGCAAATATTTCAAACCTTTTTTCCGGAGTGTCTGCCTCAGGAAAAACATTTGCATAAACATTATCAGTAAGAGTGGTTGTCGAACCGTTCCTGTTCAGCCAAAGCCAATCATATTCATTAATTATCACAGGATTGTTATAAGGTTTTCCTTCAGAGGATGGAGAGTTGGCGTTAGGATCATTTCCAGGTACCTGAGGTTTGCTGAGCAGCTCTTTAAGAAAACCCTCCTTATCCGGTTTCTTTTCCATATATCTCGAAAAAAGGTATGGGTGAGCTTCAATCGCATCCTGATCCGAGGCGGGTGCCGCCCACCCATTGTCCCATGGCCGATTTGAAAGGTCGGATTTACGCGCAATTAGAATAGCCTTTGCAGTAGTATCGTTTACTGATTCGTTTTGTGCATCCCAGACCGCAACACAGGGATGGTTCCATCGTTCGCGCATCCATTCGAGGTATTCGCGCGAAAGCTGTTTTGAGTTTATACCTCTCAGTATTTTTTCAAAACCACCCTTGCCACCTGTCCAGACAGGATATTCATCCTGGATTAAAAATCCAACGCTGTCAGCAATTTCGTACCATCTTTCAGGTGGAAAGCCAATGCAATACCGCATACTGTTCAAATGCATCTCCTTAAACCTGTTATGCAGCGTTGCGACCCATTTTGAATCCCATGGCAAACCATTCCTGTCAGGATCTTCAAAAAACCGGAATATACATACATTTGTACCCCGCATATAATAGGGTTTGTCGTTCAACATGAAAACTCCGTCATTCTTGTTTGCATAGAAATTTCGCATACCAAAACGGGTATTTTTGTTATCTCCGGAGGTACTGAGCTCAAGATCATACAGGAAAGGATCTTCCGGTGTCCATAGCCTGCATCCATCCATTTTAACAATAAAATCAACTTTTGTCTGAGCTGTTTTAATATTATGATCCCCGGTGACGGAACCCTTTACAATCACCTTCCTTGAAAGAGCTTCCCGTACCATGTATGAAATATCATTATTGCTGACGATGCCGTCTGTCTGAATTTCAGCCACAACATGCAACTGTTTGTTTTTTATATCCGGAACAGATTGAATATTAGATATAAAGGGATAATCTGACAAAGTAAGTTTCACATTATCATAGATCCCCGGGATATATTTTATTTTCTCGAAATCGAAGCCATTTGTCACTGTGTCCGGAAGGTTATTCCTGCAACCAACAGCAATTACCAGATCATTTTTCTTGTCTTTTTCGTTGAGAAATGGTTTCACATTAAACAGCAGCGGGGTAAAATTATAAACATTCTCACCAACAAGCTTTCCATTTATGTAAACCCATGTATGGTAATTTGCCTTGTTTATTTTCAATTGAATGACACTGGGTTTCAAATCATTGAGTGAAAAAGTCTTTTTATACCAGTAGATACTATTGTTATAAGCAGTATCCTGATCGTCGATTTTAGGATCCGCCATATCAACCAGGCCCGGTACAGGAATTTTAGCATCAAATGATCGCGGGAATTCAGCCAAGGAGTTTGTTTTGGCAATCTCCCAGATACCGTTTAAACTAATTTCCTGCCTGGTATTATTTGTTTTCCGACAACTTACCAGAATCAGGGTAAGCAGTAAAAAGATAAAAATATTTTTCATTTATGTTGGTTTTAGCGGTGGAATTTTGAAGTTGGATTTTCTGCTGGTTGTAACCAGAAAGATATATCAGTGCTGATGAAATAATATGCACTATCAGCTACATATTTCCCGTACTTTGTTAAAAATATCTGTCCCACAAATGAACCATCCATCCAAACTTCACCATTAAGCTGCCGGCCGTGCCAGAACAGACTATCGGAAGTGCGAGGATAGCCGTCAAAGCTTCTTCGAATCTGTTCTGCAGCCATTTTATACTTCTTAAGTCCGGTTTGTTTATAGGCCCAGACAACTATCGCTCCGGGCATTATGATGTCGAGACTGTTACCATCGAACTGTTTCATATAACCGCTGCTGTCAACTGCATCATCGACAAATTTCATTATGTAGTCATAATATTTTTTATCGCCTGTCGATTCCCATAATTTTTCAATTCCCAGAAGCATATATCCCTGAGGATAACACCAACTTCCCCAAGGGAAATCCATCGGATCGGGATACCTTTCCATAAATGTTTTTGCAATGGCCTTCGACCAGGATACTCCGGTTGCATCATTTCCGTTCATACAAGAAACAGAGCTGAACAGAATTATTAAACATATAATTATTCTGGAAATCAAAGCTTTTGCTTTCATTGATCAAAATATGAGAAAATAGTACTCTCTGTTGAATGGATACTTAATTACCAAATATGCATATGAATGTTTGTAAGTCATTTCCAAACTATTCCTGCCTCATCTTCAATCCAGTTGTATTTGACCTAAAATTACATAATCTTTTTGCATGAGGAGTGATGCATCGTAAACTATTCCAGCGATATTTATCCGTGCATATTTTTTAATTAATGTTGAAAATTGTTTTACTAATGTTAACTTTGGTAAGACCACCTGCTATCATGATTAACAAATCACAACCTGATCCAATATGAAAAATTCATTATCTTTTACAGGGTTAATCCTGTCCCTGCTTCTATTTATTTTAATTCATTCCTGCAAGAAAGATAAGCCAACACCACCTTCTGTTGCAACAATTCCTGTGACTGAAATTTCATATACAACTGCTATTTCAGGAGGTAATGTAACAAATGAAGGCGGATCTCCAGTAATTTCCAGAGGAATCTGTTGGAATACTTCAGTTGATCCGACAATTTCGAACAATAAAACAAGCGAGGGTCTTGGTACGGGAGCATTTATAAGCAATATTGCCCAGCTTAGTTTCAATACAAAGTATTATGTAAGAGCATATGCAACAAATAGTGTTGGTACAGGTTACGGAAATCCCGTTGTGTTCACCACTCTACAGGTAGAGGTTCCAGTTTTGACAACATCAGATATATCTTCCATTACACAAACAACTGCAGCTTCAGGTGGAAATATTACAGATGACAAAGGTGCTTCTATAACCGCAAGAGGAATCTGCTGGGGAATAACTGAAAATCCAACAATTTCTGATGCAAAGACTTCTGATAATTCGGGCATTGGTACGTTTACCAGCTCTCTTACGGGATTAACAGGAAACACTGCATATTATGTTCGGGCATATGCAACAAATAGTGCTGGCACGCAGTATGGTAACCAGGTTAATTTTAAAACCAGCCCGCTGATGCCTACAATTGCAACAGAAATAGTCTCTTCCATTACATCGACTTCTTCCAAATCCGGAGGAACTGTCAGTAGCGATGGTGGTGCACCTGTAACATCCCGCGGTGTATGCTGGAGCACTTCCGGGGAACCAAAAGTTACGGATGGTAAAACAGATAACGGAACCGGATCAGGAACATTTACAAGTTTTATAAGCGGATTAGATGGCATGACAACCTATTATATAAGAGCATATGCTACTAACATTGCCGGGACTGCCTACGGCAATGAAAGAAGCTTTAAGACATACGCAGTAAATGATATAGATGGAAATGGATATAATTCTGTTACAATCGGAACACAAATCTGGATGGCAACAAACCTTATGACTTCAAAATATATTGATGGCGAAGAAATTCCGTTGATAACAGATAATACAGGTTGGTCAAATCTGACAACACCGGGCTTTTGCTGGTATAATAATGATGCTGCTACTTATAAACCTGCTTACGGAGCTTTGTACAACTGGTATGCAGCAAATAGCAGCAAACTATGTCCAACCGGATGGCACGTACCTACAGATACTGAATGGAAAAATCTGACAGATTACCTTGGGGGAAATAGTGTTGCAGCAGGAAAGATGAAAGAAGAAGGAATAACCCATTGGACAAACCCTAACACCGGAGCGACTAATGAAAGTAATTTTACTGCTCTCCCGGGTGGATATCGTGACAGATCCGGAATTTTCTACTATACAGGGAATTATGGTCGCTGGTGGAGTTCATCCGAGTATGATTCACAGAGCGGTTGGGGAAGAGGCATGGGTTACAACGAAATCAACATAAGCTTTTATGGATATATCAAGCAGATTGGTTTTTCTGTCCGGTGTCTGAAGGACTAATTAACACTCTATCCAATCTATCTGTCTCTGAGCCAGGGATATCAGCTTTTCATCACTTTGAAGAATAACTTAAGGACACATAAGGCTCATTAAAATGCGTCACCCTTTTTAATTAATATCTTGCTTCTTCCGCCATCAATCAGATTACTGCCTGAGAAATTTGAGATCGTAAGGGTATTTACAATATTTTGTTCATTATCCAGATAAAAAGGGAAATTACCAAAAGAATTGGTATGGATTATATTAGATGCATTTATTATATTAAGTCTCCCTGTTGAATTAGACATCAGGGAGGCAATCCCATCCGTATTAATTCTATTAAATTGTAATGAATTGATATTGCAATTATTCTGAGTTTTAAGCAATACACTCTTATTCTCAGTTTCTTTCTGTATTCTTCTTATTGACACATTGGAAATGCTGAGCTGATTTATCGAAGCACCATCTACTAGTATATGCGATATCACAGAATTTCTGGAAGTGTCAAGACTATAATAACCATCTAATTCCAGACTTCCAATTACGGTGTTCTTACCTCTTATAAATACAGTTGGTTCCAGGGCAGAAAAGAATTTTCGCTTTACATTCTTCAGAATAAACTGTTCTACATTTGTACTCACATTGATGCAACTTTCATTCGGCATATTTTCGGTTCCGGGGTAAATGTCAACATCAAAATCTTCCACATTTATTGTCCCTATATTACCAGGTCCAGCCCAGGTTACAACAGAAGGATCATGCTGATAATTATCAACAACCATTGCGTAACCTTTAGTATGACCCTTAATATTTCTTATTGTGATACGGTCGACCCTGCTTTTGCCACTTAGAATTCTTATTCCAAAGAGCGAACTGTTCAATGTAATATCATCAATCAGTATATCCGAAATTGGTCCGGCTGCTGCCTCGGAATAAAAGAGATCTTTGGTAGACCTTCCTTTCCTGTCATTTTTGCCATTATACCAGTACAGGTAAAGATCATCAGCATTAAGACCTATAGCGTCATCATGCGAATTAATTATGCAATGCCGTATAACTCCATACTGTGAATTGCCATCTATATGCAAGCCGTCATTATTTATCAATGGATCCGGACCTACGTCTACAATAATATTCTCATATAATACATGGGTCACATTCGCTGCCGCTAATGCATAAGTTGCCGGCTTGTAGAGAATTGCATCCCTCACAATAAGATTATCCACACCATAAAATCTGAAGCAGCCGACCAGACCGCTTATACTATCCCCCTTACTCTGTGCTCCACGGGGTATTTCCGGATTGTAATAGTTCCCATTCCATATTCCTCCGCTTATGATGATATTAGAATCTTTAACAAAACCAAATGACTGACTTGAATTAATAAAAATTGATTTATCGGAGTGATTTCTTAAAATGGCACCACATCCTGCGTTGGCAATAATGGTTGTATTACTGTATATTGTCAATCCGGTAACTGAATATTTACCATCCCAATAGACAGTTATCGGTGAGTTTTTTGCTTTATCAAGGACATTTTGTATTACAGATGTATTATCTGTACCAAATTTTATACTGTTCATTCCTATTTCAGCATCAGATTTCGCTCCATAAACTGATAAATAATAGACATTTAGAGGCAATCCATCTCCTTTAATGGTTGCACGAGTCAGATCATTGGGTTTATTCCCGGTTTGAGAAAAACCAGTATTAAATACCATTAATAAAATTAAAACCAGAAAAGTCTGCTTCATACGATCTTATTTTTAATAATTAATAAGTTCTGAAGGAACTAACTGAAATTATCTGTAAAAATAGTTTCTTATTTGCAATATTTATTTAAATATCTATATTTTAAACACTTACACAAGATTGCCCTTATATACAATTATACAAAGAATAATTGAATTTTTCAAGATTTAAGTGGAGAATGAATAGGAAAGAAAAAGTCAGATAAAAAGAATAATTTTACTGTAGAAATCTGCCATTTAATTAAGAACAATGAAAAAGCCAGGAATATTTACAACCTCATTTGCAAGTGTCTATCCGTTGTACATTCAAAAAGCTGAAAAAAAGGGCCGCACGAAGGCAGAGGCAGATGCCATTATTTGTTGGCTGACAGGATACAATCAACGAGCATTGCAGCAACAAATCGACAAAGGCATTGATTTGGAAACCTTTTTCACACAGGCACCTCAAATAAATCAAAATGCTTCAAAAATTACCGGTGTAATCTGTGGCTATCGTGTAGAAGAAATCGAAGACCAACTCATGCAAAAGATTCGCTATTTAGATAAACTGATCGACGAATTGGCTAAAGGAAAGACATTGGAAAAGATCTTAAGAAAGTAGAGGTATAATGCTCACAAAAACTTGTACCTGCCTTTAAAAACTGCGTTGCTCGATAGCAAAGGATTTTCTTATCGGCCAATTGTGTTCAATGTCCCTTGTCTTTGCTCAAATGGAGAATAAAAACCCTGAGAGCCATTGAATGGCAAGGGGCCGAGAATATTATTCCATTTTGACATCTGCAAAGTAACGCCTACTGAAAAATTTCCGAAATTATAATTTGATCCAATGGCATAACTGCTTTTTGGGAGAAAGAATGGAGAAGTACCTGTAAGTTGTTTTATACCGGTACCATATACAGTCAACTGAGAATTAATATGATAGCTAGCTGATCCAAATACAGATAATTCGTTAAATGCCCCATTTATCGTACCTTCAGGACTCAAATTCCCGAATGCAGAATAATAGTGTCCGGCAATAATTCCTCCTTCAACCGACAACTTAGGAGACAATGGAACGGATAAAAAAGGAGATAGTGTAAAACCTGTGACAGTACCCAAATGAGGAACATATATAAAGGTACTTCCCACCGAATAATGCAACTTGGACTTTAAATTTACATTTTTGGAATTATACATACCAAGGCTATCGCGGTAATTGATTTGCTGCGAAAAAGCCTGAATAGAAAATAGTGAAACCAGGCCAACTATTAAGCTCATGTTATATTTGTATCCAGACATGGTTAATGATAATCCTTATTAAATAGTCAGGCAAAATTAACGAGAAAAACAATAGTATCGCTATTATAATTCAGTTAAGTGCAATTTGTGGGCATTGTAATTATTGATTTTTCTGTTTAATTATTCCTTCATCATATATAATATGAACGACCTGAGTCCTGCCGGCAGGGATATTTAAATACATACGATCTCTCTCAGATTTAACAGGTTGCCCATCAACCATCTCAAATAGTGTGAATTTCTCTGAAATGCCAAGTTCCGTAAGGTTCAATGTTACAGCACATGAAACATCCTGATTACCATTGTTCCTGACAGTAAAAAAGATATTATTTGTATGTCCGAACCGTTCAATTCTTACAGATGGTGATTTAGTGGAGGCTTCCGTGACCGGTTCCCATCCCGCCGCTGAAATCTGTTTAATAATTGGAATATATTTTTTGAAAAAAGGACGTCCATTCTCTACCTTTTGCTTATCCTGCCAATAAGGATCGCTCGAAGCATCAACACTGAAAAAAGAAGGGAAAAAACCATAAGCCATCATTTTCTCAAAATAAATCTCATATCCCTTATAAGGGGCATCAGTAAAAGCCTTATCATTCATTCCTTCATTTAAAAGAAAAACAATCGGCTTTTGAAATGATATGGCCCGTTTGAAATCAAGAGCATCAATATTGTGATCATCGGAAGAATACCAACTCAATTCAGCGCCGAAGAGGTCAAGATTGGCAGCTGCAAAAGGATTCCAGCTGTGACCATTCCCCATTGCCAGTTTTCCCTGAGAATGCATCTCATCGGCAATCTTCTTCATAAATTCAAATTCTGAAGCAAAATT
>Ga0182010_10000947_pt1 | contig 16011 bp, 14 predicted proteins | sample 611E1MmetaG_FD_120488 | JGI IMG/M metagenome (GOLD analysis project Ga0182010, IMG submission 120488) | Permafrost microbial communities from Stordalen Mire, Sweden - 611E1M metaG | ecosystem: Environmental > Terrestrial > Soil > Wetlands > Permafrost | place: Sweden: Stordalen | collected...
GGCCAGGGCACCCGACCCCAGCTGCGCGACGAGGCACAGCTGGACTGGGTGCGCCGCCAGCGCCAGGACGTGCCGTTGATGACCAGTGTCTGCACGGGATCGCTCGTCTACGCCGCCGCCGGCGTGTCGGCGGGCATCGACATGGCCCTGCACCTGGTGATGCGTCTGGCCGGGGTCGAGCGGGCCCGCCAGGTCCGTAGGGCCATCCAGTACGACCCTGCCCCACCCGTGTGAACCACGTCGCCATGGGCCGGCCCACCGGGCCGGTCAGCGGAGCCGGTAGAGGTCCTCCCCGGCATCGGGCACCACCATGGCGTCGGGATCGGCCTCCCAGGCGGCGAGGTCGATCAGGTCGGGATCGAGGTAGTCGAGGTTCACCGCCCGGGCCACGTCCTCGGGGATGCCGGTGGCCAGGGTCACCGTGAGCCGGCAGCGCTCGCCCGCAATTTCGTCGTAGGTGCCTGCGCCGCGCAGGTGGGTGGCGTGGGCCAGATCGCCCCAGTGGAGATCCTCGAACCGGTCCCACTGCTTGGTGAAGTAGTCGCGGCAGTGGTAGCCGACCTCTGCGACCTGGGGGTGGGCGGCGCTGATCTCGTGGATGTGCGGCGCGTAGAGCACCACCTGGCCGCCGTCGGCCACGACCGGCTCGACCTTGTAGAACCCCTTGGCCCCAGTCCACAGATCGCCGTACCGGGTTGGGATCAGCGACAGCACGCGCTTCACCGGCGCGTCGAGGTAGCGGATGTGCGTGTCGGCCGATACGTCGGCCGCCGCCGCCCAGGCCGCCGACGGATCGCCGAAGGCCACTAAGTGGAGGGAGTCCGTCCCGGACCTGGTGACGACGCAGAACGCCAACCGCTCGCCGGGGACCATCGACGTCGCCTCGTCGATCAGGGCCCGCACCGGGGTCACACCCCGGGTGCCGATGATCCGGGCGCTGGTGATCAGCGCACCCAGCCAGTGGGACAGGTCGATCAGCTCCCGGTCCGCCACTCCGGGGAAGAGGTACTTGTTGCCGCCGGAGAAGCCGACGACCTCGTGGGGGAGGACCGGACCGAGGATGAGCGTGACGTCGTGCTCGACCACGGCACGGTTGATCCGCACCCGGGCGTCCCGGCGGAGCATGCCCTCGGAGAGCTCGGCGATCCGGCCCGCGGTGATGGTCCCGACATCCACGAGCTCGGACGGGTCCCACCAGGCGTGGTTGCGCACCTCCATCGAGGGATAGCGGTCGGCCAGGGCGCCGGGCTCGTACCCCAGGTGGGCGGCGAGTGCCTCCTCGTCCATCGCCCTGTGGGTACCGAGAGCCACCAGCACGGTCAGTCGCGTCACCCGACCGTGGAGCGCACCATGGACAGCCGACACCAGCAGGGGCAGCGGGCAGCTGCGGGTTCCGTCGGGGACGAGCACGCAGACGCTCCGCCCGTCGACGTCGGCCGCACCCAGCTGTTCGATGACGAACCCGCGGACCTGGTCGTCGGTGAGGACGCTGCGCGGGCCGCCGATCCGAGCCACCGAAGCCGTCGAGGTCACTGCGATGCCCGATTCCCCGACCTGTGCCGCCAGGACTCCGGTGGGAGAGGTGGCGGACCCCACGGTTGCGCCGGCCTCCCCACGGGCAGATCATAGGTTCGTGTCCGACGCCCTCGCTCCCCTCGTCCTCGGACCGGACCGGCTGCTGCCGGCGGAGCCCGGCGTGCGGGCGATCGCCCGCCGGCTCTACGAGTCGGTGGCCGATCTGCCACTGCTCTGCCCGCACGGTCACGTCGATCCGGCCCCCTTGGTCGACGACGAACCGTTCCCCGACCCGGCCGGGTTGCTGGTGACCCCTGACCACTACGTGACCAGGCTGCTGCACGCCGACGGTGTCGACCTCGAGGCGCTGGGAGTCGGGCAGGGGCCGCTGGCCGAAGGTGCGTCACGACAGGTGTGGCGCCACCTGTGCGAACGCTGGCCTGTCTTCGGCGGGACGCCGGTGCGCGTGTGGCTCGAGGCCGAGCTCGGGGAGATCTTCGGAGTCACGGTGCGGCCGTCGGCGCGGACGGCAGACGCCATCTACGACCAGGTGGCAGGGCATCTCAGCGAGGACGCCTACCGCCCGCGGGCGCTGTTCGAGCGCTTCGGCATCGCCCTGCTCGCCACCACCGACGACCCGTGCGCCGACCTGGCGGCCCACGCCGCGTTGTCCGCCGACCCGTCCTGGGCGGGCAGGGTGATCCCGACCTTCCGTCCCGACCGCTACCTCGAGATGGCCCGGCCCGACTGGGCCGATGCCGTGGGCACGCTGGCCCAGTCGGCCGACATCGACACCGGCGGGTACGCCGGCTACCTGCAGGCCCTCGAAGAGCGCCGGCGGTACTTCATCGCCCACGGCGCCACCGCCACCGATCACGCCCATGAGGACGCGCGGACCGATGCGCTGGCACCCGAAGAGGCGGCCGGGATCTATCGGGCGGGCCTGGCCGGGGAGGCGACGCCGGGAGAAGCGGTGGCGTTCCGCCGCCACATGATCGGAGAGATGGCGCGGATGTCGTGCGAGGACGGGTTGGTCATGGTCCTGCATCCGGGGGTGCGGCGCGACCACCACCGACCCACGTTCGAGCGGTTCGGGCCCGACGCCGGCCACGACATCCCGATCCGCATCGAGCTCACCGATGCGCTGCGCCCGTTGCTCGAGCGCTTCGGCACCTACCCCGGGTTCCACCTGGTCGTCTTCACGGTCGACGAGGCGGTCTGGTCGCGCGAGCTCGCCCCGCTGGCCGGGTTCTATCCCTCGGTGTACGTCGGGGCGCCGTGGTGGTTTCTGGACGCCCCCGACGCCATCAGGCGATTCCACGCGGCCGTGACCGAGACCGCCGGCTTCTCGCGGTTGTCCGGGTTCGTCGACGACACCCGGGCCTTCTGTTCCATTCCCGCCCGGCACGACATGTCCCGCCGCATCGACGCGGGGATGCTGGCCCGGCTGGTGACCGAGGGGCGGCTGGGCGAGGACGAGGCCGCTGACACCGCCGTCGCCCTCGCCGGCAGGCAGCCCGCCCATGTGTTCAAGCTGTGACGGCCACTCCGCTCGCCCGTTCCGCAGGTAGTGGGCGCCCGGCGCCGCCGGTCCGGCTGGTCCACATCGGACTGGGGAACTTCTTCCGTGCCCACCAGGCCTGGTACACGCAACGGGCGCCCGATGGCGCCGAGTGGGGCATCGCCGCGTTCAGCGGACACGACCGCAGCACCCTCGCCCGGCGATTGACCGCCCAGGAGGGGCTCTACACCCTCGTCACACGCGCACCCGATGCCGACCGGTTCGAGGTGGTGAGCGCTGTGGCGCGATCGCACACCGCCACCGATGACGACGCGTGGTCGGGGTACTTCCGCTCCCCTGCCCTCGCCGCGGTGACGGTGACGGTGACCGAGGCCGGCTACCTGCGGGCCGATGGGGGTGGGCTCGACGTCGCCGACCCGGCAGTCGACGCCGATGTCGAGACGTTGCGACGCGACATGACTGCCCACGCCGTCACCGCACCCGGCCGTCTTGCCGCCGGTTTCGCCGCTCGGCGGCAGGCCGATGCAGGCCCCATGGCCCTGGTCCCCTGCGACAACCTGCAGCACAACGGTGCGATCGCCGCCCGGGTGGTCCTCGACCTGGCGGCGCTGGTCGACCCGGATCTCGCGTCGTGGATCGCCGAGTCGGTCTCGATCGTGACCACCGTGGTCGACAGGATCACCCCGCGGACAGAGCCCGGGGACCTCCGCACCGTCGCCCGGGCCACCGGGTCGGTCGACAGGTGCCCGGTCGTCACCGAGCCGTTCCACGAATGGGTGCTGAGCGGCACCTTCCCTGCGGGACGGCCCCACTGGGAAGGTGCCGGGGCGACCTTCGTCGACGACGTGACGCCGTTCGAGCACCGCAAGCTGTGGCTTCTCAACGGCGCACACTCGCTCCTGGCCTATGCCGGGTCGGCGCGGGGCCACGCTACGGTCGCCGAAGCCATCGACGACGAGGTGTGCCGCCGGTGGCTCGACCAGTGGTGGTCGGAGGCGGCTCCCCACGTAGGTCAATCGGCCGATGGCGTCGAGGAGTACCGCACGGCGCTGCTCGAACGGTTCGCCAATCGCCGGATCCGCCACCGACTCGACCAGATCGCCGCTGACGGCTCACAGAAACTGCCGATGCGGATCCTGCCGGTCCTGGGTGCCGAGCGGTCCGCGGGCCGGGTGCCCGAGGGCGCCCTCAGGGTGCTTGCGGCGTGGATCTCCCACCTGCGAGGCGGCGGTGCACCGGTCGTCGACGTACGCGCCGGGGAGTTCGTCGAACTCGCCCGCGGACCCCTCCCCGACGCGGTCCGGCACGTCCTGGGCGCGTTGGATCCCTCACTGGCCGGCGACGAGCCGGCCGTGGCCGTCGTCGTCTCCCAGTGCGCCGAGTTCGAGCATGTGCGGGACGCCTGAGCCGCCGCCGGACGTTGGTCATCGTGGAGCCCGGCAGGCCCCGGGGGACCCAGGAGCGGGTGATCGGCGTCCACCCCCTGGTCCGCACCACAGGCTACGTTCCCGGCGTGTCCACTCGCCGCAACCCGATGGCCGGGATCCTCGCCGGCCCCATCGACGCCCCGCCCGCCGACCGGCTGGCGGCTGTCTTTCCTGCGGTCCCTGCGGTACCGGGCATGTCCGTGACCCATCGGGCGAGTGGCTTCACCGGCACCCTGGTGCGGATCGAGGGCGGCGGTGCCGAGATCCGGGGCCGCACCGGGCTGGAGCGGGTCTTCCGCCTGGCTCCGGGGGCATTCTCGGTCGAGGGCAGGGCCGTGAGCCTGGTCCGGGCGGCGTCACCGACGGCGCCGCGGGGAGCGGTGGCGGAAGTCACCGCCTCGGGCTCGGTGGCGGTACCCGACGCTCCCGCCCGGGTGGCCCGGGCGGGACGCCTCCTCGTCGAAGGGGTGCACGACGCCGAGCTGATCGAGCGTGTCTGGGGCGACGACCTCCGCATCGAGGGCGTGGTCGTCGAGCGGCTCGATGGCATCGATCACCTGGCCGGCACCATCGAGGTGTTCCGACCCGGTCCGGCCCGCCGACTCGGTGTCCTGGTGGACCACCTGGTCGACGGGAGCAAGGAGTCGAGAATCGCTGCCGGCCATCGCCATCCGGACGTGCTGATCACCGGCACGCCCTTCGTGGACGTCTGGCAGGCCGTCAAGCCGTCGGTGCTGGGCATCGACGGGTGGCCGCACGTGCCGAAGGGAGTCGAGTGGAAGTCCGGCGTGTGCGAGGCGCTGGGGTTCGGCGACGCCCCGACCACCTGGCGTCGGATCCTCTCGTGCGTGCGGACCTACGCCGATCTGGAACCGGAGCTGGTGGGGTCGGTCGAGCGGCTGATCGACTTCGTCACCGACACCTCCTGACCGGTCCGGTCGGGCTCAACCCACAGCCTGCGGGCGCTCCCGACGGGCGGTGACCGGCCTCGACCACCATCGACCGCTGAACCTCCACGCCGGGGGCTTGTCCGCGTGTTGGGCCACCACCACCGGAGGCCGCGGCCACGCCTGATCGGCGGCGGCGGTCAGCACGGCCACCACCTCGGGATCGATGTCCGCCCGGGCGGTCACAGCGGCATGTTCCCGTGCTTGCGCTTGGGCAGATCCTCGCGCTTGGACAACAGGAGCTCGAGGCTCCGCACCAGGACGCTCCGGGTCTCGGCCGGATCGATGACGTCGTCGACGTACCCGCGCTCGGCGGCGGCGTAGGGGTTGGCATAGGCCTCGGTGTACTCCTCGACCAGTTCCTTGCGGCGGCCCACCGGATCCGCGGCCTCGGCCAGATCACGCCGGTAGACGATCTCGACGGCGCCCTCGGGGCCCATCACCGCCAACTCGGCGGATGGCCAGGCGAAGGCGAGGTCGGCCCCGATCGACTTGGAGTTCATCACCACATAGGCACCGCCGTAGGCCTTGCGGGTGATGATCTGGACCCGGGGAACGGTCGACTCGCAGTAGGCGTACAACAACTTGGCACCGTGACGGATGATGCCGCCGTACTCCTGGTCGGTACCGGGCATGAAGCCCGGCACGTCCACGAAGGTGACCAACGGGATGTTGAAGGCGTCGCAGGTGCGGACGAAGCGGGCACCCTTCTCCGAAGCGTCGATGTTGAGCACGCCCGCCAGTACCTGGGGCTGGTTCCCGACCACGCCCACCGCTCGGCCGTTGACCCGGGCGAAGCCGCACACCAGGTTCATCGCCCAATGGTGATTGACCTCGAAGAACTCGCCGTCGTCCACGACCCCCTCGATGACCTTGATCATGTCGTAGGGCTGGTGGGGTGATGCCGGCATGAGCTCCGCCAGCTCGGGCGTGAGCCGTTCGGGGTCGTCGCCGGTGTCCACCACCGGAGCCTCCTCCAGGTTGTTGGAGGGGAGGAAGCTCAGGAGGTAGCGGACGTCGTCCAGGCAGGCCTTCTCGTCCGGTGCGACGAAGGCCGCCACTCCGGACTTGGTGGCGTGGCTCATGGCCCCGCCCAGCTCCTCGAGGGTGACGTCCTCGCCGGTGACCGTCTTGACCACATCGGGCCCGGTGATGAACATGTGGCTGGTCTCCTGCACCATGAAGATGAAGTCGGTCATCGCCGGGCTGTAGACGGCGCCCCCGGCACAGGGGCCAAGGATCACGCTGATCTGGGGGATGACGCCCGATGCCTGTGCATTGCGGAAGAAGATGCCCCCGTAGGAGTGGAGTGAGACGACGCCTTCCTGGATGCGGGCGCCGGCCCCGTCGTTCAGACCGATCATGGGCACCCCGATCGACTCGGCGAGGTCCATGACCTTGTGGATCTTCTCGGCGAATACCTCTCCCAGCGCCCCGCCGAAGACGGTGAAGTCCTGGCTGAACACGCAGACACGGCGGGCGTCGATGGTTCCGAACCCGGTGATCACGCCGTCCGTGTACGGGCGATTCTCCTCGAGCCCCATGCCGTGGGCCCGATGGCGGGCCAGCATGTCGAGCTCCTGGAAGGAGCCGTCGTCGAGCAGGTACTCGACGCGCTCCCGAGCCGTCATCTTGCCCTTCTTGTGGTGCTTCTCCACGGCCCGGGGCGATCCTGCACTGCGGGCGAGTTCTCGGCGCTCGGCCAGATCTTCGAGTCGGGCGCTCATCGGGAGATCCATGGTCCCCGAGGGTAGCGGACCTGCCGGGAGGGGTCCGTCCGGCGGCCGGACGGCCTCCCGCGCCCGGGATGCGCGAGCACCCGGGGCTTGCGGGCTCAGAGGGCGGTGTTCACCCAGTGGGGCCCGCACCACACGTAGGTCACGGGACTCGGCGCCCCCGCACCCAGATAGGCGGCGACACTCTTCCCCACGTAGCGCCGTTCGATCTCGGCGTCCCGCGTCCCGGTGAAGGAGTAGCGGTCCACCGTGTGCGCGGTACCGCCCGGACTGCCCGAACCGAGGGCGGGCTCCCGCGGGTCGGCGGTCGTCTCCCACCCTTCGATCCGATAGACGGCGGCGACCAGATCGCCGACGACGGTGACGGCCCACTGCGGCGAGCGCGGGGAGTCGAGGTCGATCCACCGCCGTCCGATGCGCCAACTGTGCCGGGTCTGCTCGTAGGACGGGTCTGCTCCCGTACCCCCGACCCGGAGCAGCACCACCTGGTGCCCCCGCTTGAACTTGGCCCGTTTGGCCAGGAGGGAACGAACCTCGGTCACCGGCCGGCGTCGGCTGACGACATCGGGGCCACAGGCCAGTCCGAGCGCATCCCCGGCGACGGCCTCGACCAGCAACGCCTCCTCCGAGCTCAGCCCGTAGCGCAGAATGTCGATGCGGACGGGCCGGCCATCGGACTCGACCTCCCTGATCCGCTCCAGCATCGGGTACCCGGGTGGGTTGCCGGCCACCTCTGCGACCCCATCGGAACCGAGTCGCGCCGCCCTCACGTGGTCGAAGCAGCGGTCGCCCCGGCCCCGGCCCACGCAGAAGGCCCGTCCGGTGCGGGGATCGACCAGGAGGTAGACGTAGGAGCGCAATTTTGCCGAGACCCCGGGGGCGAACCCCTCGTCGGCCTCGCCCCCGCGTTCGCGACCCGGTGAGCGCTCGGGGACAACCGATCGTCCGGGGGCCTCGGGTGACGCTTCGATCGGGTGGCCTGCTGCAGTGCTGATCGACCCCGCAGGGTCGGCCGACCGGTCCGGCACCAGGAAGGTGGTCGGGGCGGCGGCCGGGACGGGGATGGCCGGGACGGGGCGCGCCTGCGAGGAGACGACCGGAACTCCGAGGGTCAGGGTCGCCTGGGCCGCCGGGACGTGCACGTCGAGCGCCGGGGCCTCGAGAAGTTCGTCACCATCGGTATCCGTGGGCAGTGCCGCGCGGGCCGTGATGGCTGTGCTCATGATGGGGACAGCCTACCCCTGGGCGAGTCCGATCTACGTCATTCCTCGACGAGTTCGATCAACGTGCCGAAGGCCCCCTTCGGGTGCACGAAGGCCACGGTGGTCCCCCGCGACCCCGGGCGTGGGGCCTGGTCGATCACTTGGCCCCCGTGGTCCTTCACCGACTGGAGTGCGGCCGCGCAGTCGTCCACCCGGTAGCCGACGTGGTGGACGCCCTCCCCCTTCTTCTCGAGGTACCTGGCCACGGGGGAGTCGTCCCTGGTGGGGGTGAGCAGCTGGATGTAGCTGTCCGCCACCTTGATGAGTGCCTCCTCGACGCCGTCGGAGTCGACGCGCTCGCGGTGGACCACCGTGGCCCCGAAAGTCTCTTCGTAGAAGGCGATGGCGGCGTCGATGTCGCGCACGGCAATGGCGACATGGTCGACCTCGGTCAGCAGTGGTTCCGTCATGCTCCGTGCCTCCTGAACAGCGTGATCCGATCCTCGCCCACCTCGGCGCGGAACTCGGGGTCGTCGATCCCCAGGCCCTCCTCAGGCGCCAGGCAGAGCACGCCGATCTTGCCCTCGTGGAGGTTCCGATGGACCTGATAGGCGGCATCGCCCACGTGCTCCAACGTGTAGACGGCGGAGAGCGGCGGCAGGATCTTCCCCTCGCACACCAGCTGGTTGGCATCCCACGCCTCCCGGTAGTTGGCGAAGTGGGAGCCCTTGATGGTCTTCAGCTTCATCCACAGATGGCGGTTGTCGTACTCGATCATGTAGCCCGAGGTGGCCGCACAGGTCATGATGATGCCGCCGCGCTTGGCGGCGAACACCGAGGCGCCCATCGTCTGGCGACCCGGGTGCTCGAACACGATGTCGACGTCGTCACCGACCAGACTCCGGATGTCCTTGCCCAGGCGACGCCACTCGGACTCGTCCTGGGTGTGCTCGTCCTTCCAGAAGCGGTACCCGGCGGACTTGCGGTCGATCACGGCATCCACCCCGAACTCGTGGAGCAGCTCGACCTTCTCGGGGGAGGACACCACTCCGACCGGGGTGCCGCCGCCGTTGAGGACGTACTGCACGGCATAGGCCCCGAGCCCGCCGGAAGCCCCCCACACCAGGACCTTGTCCCCTTGTTGCATCTGGGCACCGTTCTTCGAGACGAGCATCCGGTAGGAGGTGGAGTTGCACAGCGCGTTGGCGGCGGCCTCCTCCCACGTCAGGTGCCTGGGCTTGGGCATCAGCTGGTTGGCCTTGACCACGGCCAGGTCGGCCAGGCCGCCGAAGTTGGTCTCGAACCCCCAGATGCGCTGGTTGTCGGCCAGCATCGAGTCGTCGTGCGCGCTCGGGCTCTGGTCGTCGACGTAGTTGCAGTGGACGGTCACCTTGTCGCCGGGCTTCCAGTTCCGGACCGCCGATCCGGTGCGGAGGACCACGCCGGCGGCGTCCGACCCGACCACGTGGCAGTCGAGCGCGTGGCGGGCGCCCCATCTGCTCTCCTTGCCCAACCGGTCGAGGAAGCCGAAGGTGGGCAGCGGCTCGAAGATCGAGGTCCAGACCGTGTTGAAGTTGATGGCGCTGGCCATGACCGCGACGTAGGCCTCGTCAGGGGCCAGCTCGGGTACCGCCACGTCGCCCACGTGGAGCGACTTCCTCGGGTCCTTTTCGGCTGATTCGAGGCCGTCGAACATCCCCACCTCGTCGCGGCGCACATGGGCGGCCCGATAGACCTCCGGAAGCGGAATGGCGGCGATCTCCTCGCTGGAGGCGTCGGACCGGATGGCTGAGAGGAACTCCTGCATGGGAAGCGAGGATAGCCCGGTCACACCACGCGGAACCCGGGCGGCCGCCAGAAGGCCGCCGCCCCGCGGCCGCTGCACCGTGTCGTGTGGTGGGACCTCCGGGCGAGGCCGTATCATGGTGATCTGTCGTCGTGGCGGACCCTTGGGGGGAACGCCGCCCTAGCTGGCCGGAAGGCCTCGGAGGTCGTCATGCCCGGAACAGTCATCGTCGCAGGAGCCCGCACCCCGATCGGCAAGCTCTCGGGGGCCCTCGGGTCCTTCGCGGCCACGGACCTGGGCGGCTTCGCCATCGCCGGTGCCCTCGAGCGGGCCGGCATCAAGCCCGAGCAGGTCGACTACGTGTTCATGGGACAGGTGATCCAGGCCGGAACCGGGCAGATCACGGCGCGCCAGGCGGCGACCAAGGGCGGGATCCCGCTGGACGTGCCCGCCTCGACCATCAACAAGGTGTGCCTGTCCGGCCTCAACGCCATCTACCTGGCCGACCTGCTGATCAATGCGGGTGAGGCGGACATCGTGGTCGCCGGGGGGATGGAGTCGATGACCCAGGCTCCGTACCTGCTGCCGGGGGCACGCGCCGGCTACCGGATCGGCGATGCCACGCTCGTCGACTCCATGATGTACGACGGACTGTTCTGCGCGTTCGACAACTGCGCGATGGGGCTCGGAACCGAGCGCTACAACGGCGCCGACGGCGTGTCACGCGAGCGCCAGGACGCCTTCAGCGCCCTCTCCCACGAGCGGGCCGCGGCCGCCATCAAGGACGGCAAGTTCGCCGAGGAGATCGTCGGGGTCACGGTGCCCCAGCGCAAGGGTGACCCACTGGTGGTCGACACCGACGAGGGCGTCCGCCCCGAGACGACCGCCGAGTCACTGGGCAAACTGCGTCCGGCCTTCGACAAGACCGGCACCATCACAGCCGGCAACGCATCCCAGATCTCCGATGGCGGTGCCGCGGTCATCGTGACGTCCAAGTCCAAGGCCGAAGAGCTCGGGCTCAGCCCGATCGGTGAGCTCGTCAGCTACGGCCAGGTTGCCGGACCGAGCCCGTCGCTCCTCCACCAGCCATCCCACGCCATCTCGGTGGCACTGGCCAAGGCCGGCCTCGCCACCGGTGACATCGACATCTTCGAGATCAATGAGGCGTTCGCCGCCGTGGGCCTGGCCTCTGCCGACGACCTGCACCTCGGCGAGGATGTGGTCAATGTCAACGGCGGCGCCGTCGCCCTCGGCCACCCGGTGGGCATGTCCGGCACGCGGTTGGCGCTGACCGCGCTCCTCGAGCTGAAGCGCCGGGGCGGTGGCACGGCGGCGGTCGCCCTGTGCGGCGGCGGCGGCCAGGGCGACGCGGCCATCCTGCGCACGCTCTGACGGCCCGGGGCGGGCAGGGCTCCTGCCCCACGGCTCAGTAGGGAGGCTTGAACAGGCCGACCAGGGTGCAGCCTCCAAGAGCGAGGTCCTCCCACCCGCCCACACCGATGGCCAGCACGGCCAGTGCGCAGGTCGGGAAACCCTGGGCCTCGAGTACGGCACGACCGCCGGGGGCTCCCCCTGCGGCCCCGCAGTCCCCGTCCCCGCCGACCAACTCCCAGATGAGATGGTGCATGGTGGGGTTGTGCCCCACCACCAGAGCTCCGGTCACCCCTTCGTCGATCTCCCGGAGGTACCGGAGCACCAGGTCGGTGTCGGCTCCGTAGAGCGAGCGGTACGAGTCGAGCGGTAGCGGGCGGCCCGTCGCCTCGATGAGCAGCTCGGCGGTCTGCCGGGTCCGCACGGCATCCGAGCAGACGGCCAGGTCGGGAGCGGGAACGCCGTCCATCCCGAAGATCGGCACCTCACCCCCCAGTCGCTTCCCGAGCGCGGTGGCGTCACGGCGCCCGCGGGCGGTCAGGGGGCGCTCCCGGTCACCCCCGCCCCACGGGGCATCGGAGGCAGCCTTGCCGTGGCGCAGGATCCAGAGGTGCCGAACCGGCGGCTTCACTGACGTCGACATCCCCTCATGGTGCCCCAATCGGAGCGATCGGTGCTCCCAGGGGGGCCCGCACCGCCCCACCCGGCGCCACGGCTCGCCCCGGGCCGGTCAGCCCTCCACCTCGCGGCGACCCTCGAGCGCCCTGCCGAGGGTCAGTTCGTCCGCGTATTCGAGGTCGCCGCCCACCGGCAGACCACTGGCGATCCGGGTGACCGTGAGCCCCATGGGCTTCAGGAGGCGGGCCAGGTACATGGCCGTGGCCTCACCCTCGAGGTTGGGATTCGTGCAGAGGATCACCTCTTTGATGCCTTCCTCCTCCACCCTCACCAGCAGCTCGCGCACCCGGAGCTGGTCCGGCCCGATCCCCTCGATCGGGTTGAGCGCACCCTGCAGGACGTGGTACTTCCCCGAGAACTCCCCCGTCTTCTCCACCGAGACGATGTCGCGGGGATCCTCCACCACGCAGACCGAGGCGGCGTCGCGGCGGTCGTCGAGGCAGATGGCGCACAGGCCGCCCTCGGCGACGTTGAAGCAGAGGGTGCACAGCGTGATCCGCTCCTTGACGGCGATGATCGCCTCCGCGAGCCGCAGCGCATCCTCGGGTGCCACCTTCAGCAGGTGGAACGTGATCCGCTGGGCCGACTTGGGCCCGATGCCCGGCAGCCGGCCCAGCTCGTCGATCAGAGACTGCAGCGGACCGGAGAACACCGCCATCTAGCCGACCTCCTCGGCGCCCGGAAACGCCTGGAGGACACGTGCCTCCGCCGAGTTGTCCACCTCGGCGATCTCCAGCTCCGTTTCGTCGAAGTCCGAAAGGTCCTCGGCGGGGTCGGAGTCCGGCTGGCCATCGTGGTCGGGTGCGGGAGCTGGTGGGCGAGCGGCCGGGGCCGGGCCCCCGCTGGCCGGGGCCTGCCCTGTCGCGGGGGTGGCCGGGCCGGAGCTCCTCGTGGTGGGCGCCCCGGTGGGTGCGCCACTCGGGGAACCGCCCTCCTCCGGTTCCGACCAGCTTCCGGCACCGGGATCGACCACCAACGTGAGGCCCACCGGACGGCCGAAGTGATCGGACAGCGCCGCCTCGATCTCCTGGTGGATCTCCTCGCATCGCCGGCGGTGGATCTCATTGGGCAGTCCGAACACAGCCCGATCGTCCTCGACGCCGACGAACCGACCGGCCTGGAACAGCGCCTTCGCCTTGGGTCGGAGGCCCACGATGATGTGATCGCCCCAGACCTGGACCAGCTGGTCGCGGGTCGGGAACGGGACCGTTGCCAATGGGGAAGCAGGCGCAGAGGGCGTTGGTTCGTCCCGGACCGGTGGAGGTACGGGCGCGGCGGGGGGAGGCACCGGTGTTGCCTCGGCCCGGGCAGGAGCCGACTGCCGGCGCACTGCACCCAACGTCTTCCGACTTGATGCCGTGGTGCCGGGAGGGGGCTCCTCGACGCCGGGGCTTCCGGCGGCAGAGGGCCGGGGACCGGCTTCGTGACGACCCGCGGCTCGGGCGGGGTCGGGCACGGAGGGTGCCGGTCGGTGGCCGGCCGCGGCCGGCCCGGGGTCAGGCGAGGGTGGCGGGGCCGAGGGAGCGGAGAGGGTGACCGGTGCGGCACGGACGGCGGCCTCGAGCCGTTCGATCCGGGCCAGGATGGACTCCGGCGAGTCGTCTGCCTCCGGGTGGGCCAACCGTACGAGGGCGACGTCCAGATTGACCCGGGGATCGGGCGCATCGCGCATGGTGACCTGGGCCCGCCCCAGCACCTCCAGGGCCCGCACCAGCGCCGCCAGCCCCACCCGCTCGGCCTGGGCGGCGAGCGACTCCCGCTCGGCCCCGGAGACCGTCACCAGCCCCGGTGCCACCAGGGCCAGGAACCCTTGGCGGAGGTGGTCGACCAGGTCGCCGGTCAACTGTTGGGGGCTGAACCCGGCGGACGTCAGGTGGGCCACCGCCACCAGGGCGCGGGTGATGTCCCGTTCGGCGAGGGCCTCGACGACCTCGTCGAGCTCGGGCAGGTCGTCGTCGACGGCATCGGACGCCGCCACCTGGTCGAGCACCGAGAGCGCGTCCCGGGCCGATCCACGGCCACGCCGGACGGCCAGGTCCAGCGCCTCGTCGGGAACGTCGAGGTGCGCGTCCTGGCGCACCTGGGCCAGCAGCTCACCGAGCGTCTCGGGGCCGAGGAGGCGGAACTCGAAGTGCTGGGTGCGGCTGCGGATGGTGGGCAGCACCTTCTGGGGGTCGGTGGTGGCCAGCACGAAGACGACGTGGGCGGGCGGCTCCTCGAGCGTCTTGAGCAGGGCGTTGGAGGCGGGCGTCGAGAGCATGTGGACCTCGTCGACGATGTAGACCTTCTGGCGGCCCGGCGTTCCCAGTGCCGCACGCGACACCAGGTCGCGCATGGCGTCCACCCCGTTGTTCGACGCGGCGTCGAGCTCGTGCACGTCGAGCGAGGAGCCTTTGGTGATCTCGACACAGGAGGCACACACGCCGCACGGCTCGCCGTCCTGCAGGTCGGTGCAGTTGAGCGCCTTGGCCAGAATCCGGGCCGTCGAGGTCTTGCCGGTCCCCCGCGGCCCACTGAACAGGTAGGCGTGTGCCACGCGGCCGTCCCTGACCGCGTTGCGGAGGGCGAGCACGACGTGGTCCTGGCCACGGACCTCGCCGAAGGTCGACGGTCGGAATCGCCGATAGAGCGACTGATAGGGAACGTCGTCGGGAGCGTCGGCCACGTCGGAGGAGCCTACCGGCCACCGGGACCCGCCTCCCCCGGAGGATCGGGCCGGCCGTCCGGCGGGGACCGAGCCCCCCGGTGCTCGGTGCGACGGCCAGATTGGCTGCGGCACACGGCCTGACCCGCTGAGAGCTGCTGCCTTCCGACCCTGACTCGATTCACAGGAGGACGTTGCGCAGGACCCAGCCGTCGCACCCAACACCGGGGAGACCAACGATGTTACCCCCGGATGTGCACCAGGGGGAGCCGGAGCGGGCCGACCCTTTCCCGCTCCGGCCGGGCGGGCGCCGGCGCCCGGACCCGGGCGGGCACAGAGAGCCGGAGTAGCCTGTCGGGGCCGCGGGCGCCCCGGAGTGAACTCCTGGTCGGCCCGGGGAGTTGGAGACGTGCGAGAGCGGCCGAATCGGCACGACTGGAAATCGTGTGTGGGGAAACTCACCGTGGGTTCAAATCCCACCGTCTCCGCCATGGGTACTGAAGCGGCCTCTTCGCAGCCGGCGTCGCCTTCCCGCGCCACCGGTGGGGAACCGCTGGATGACGAAGCGGCGATGGGGCTCGCCCTCGACGAGGCGGTGGCGGCCATCGCCCACGACGACGTGCCGGTGGGGGCGGTCGCCCTCCATGGGGGACGGCCCATCGCCGCACGCCACAACGAACGCGAGCAGCGTCGTGACCCCACGGCGCACGCGGAGATGCTGGCGCTGTCCGACGCGGCTAGCGCACTGGGCACGTGGCGGCTGTCCGAGGTGACCCTGGTGGTGACCTTGGAACCTTGTCCGATGTGCGCCGGTGCCCTCATCGCCGCTCGGCTGGACCGCCTGGTCTACGGGGCCGCCGACATGAAGGCGGGGGCATGCGGCTCCCTCTACAACCTGTGCGCCGATCCCCGGCTCAACCACGAGGTAGCGGTCACCGTCGGGGTCCGGGCGGCAGAGGCGTCCGCACTGCTGACCGGATTCTTCGCCGCCCGGCGCCGCGGCTAGCCTTCCAGGCGGAGGGATGCGAGAGCGGACGAATCGGACGGTCTCGAAAACCGTTGTGTCGCAAGGCACCGTGGGTTCGAATCCCACTCCCTCCGCCAGCTCAGAGGTGGTGTTCCGGTTGCGGCCCTCGAGGCCCAACCGGGGACTATCCCTCAAGGATCCCTCACAACTCATTCA
>Ga0182010_10000955_pt1 | contig 15903 bp, 14 predicted proteins | sample 611E1MmetaG_FD_120488 | JGI IMG/M metagenome (GOLD analysis project Ga0182010, IMG submission 120488) | Permafrost microbial communities from Stordalen Mire, Sweden - 611E1M metaG | ecosystem: Environmental > Terrestrial > Soil > Wetlands > Permafrost | place: Sweden: Stordalen | collected...
ATCGGAAAACAAGCAAATGAAGCTATATTTGAGGAGGAACTATGGAAAAGTTTAGTCTTAATGTTGTAAAAAGGGATGCACGCGGTAAAGGGGGAGCGCGCGGACTAAGGAGAAGCGGCCTCATTCCCGGGGTCGTATACCGCGGAGGTGACTCTATTGCGGTACAGCTTGCAGCAAAGGAATTATCACAGTTCATCAGCAAGACCGCAGGAGAGCAGGTCCTTGTTAACCTTGATTTCCAGGACGGCTCCAAAATGGCGATCGTAAAGGATTACCAGAAAGATCCCATTATGGGCGATTTGCTTCATGTTGACTTCCAGGAGATATCGGCAACCGAAGAGATCGAAATCTCGGTGCATATCATAACGACCGGTGAGTCCATCGGCGTAAAAAGAGACAAGGGAATACTGCAGTTCGGTATCAGGGAGATTGAGATCGAATGTCTCCCCGACAAGATTCCTGGCCACGTTACGGTGGATGTCAGCAATCTCCTCATCGGACAGACCATACATGTCAGTGATCTGAAACTCGGCGAAGGGATCAGGGTGATCACAGATCCCGGAGAATTGATCGTTGCCGTTACTACTATCAAAGAAGAAGTCGTCGCGGCCCCTGAGGTTGCAGTAGTCGAGGTGGCCGAGCCTGAAGTTATCAAGAAAGGCAAGAAGCCCGAAGAAGGCGCAGAGAAATAATTCAATAGGCGTTAGCCTCAGCGCTGTATGGCTCATTTATCGCGCATGGAGGCCGGCGCCTTTTTCTTGTTTAGATTAGGCGGTCATCGATATGTGGGTTATTGCAGGGCTCGGGAATCCCGGCGAAAAATACTCAGCCACGCGCCATAACATCGGCTTCATGGTGGTGGACAGGCTCTCGGAAGAATATCGCGTGCCGTTTACCGTGAAGGATGATTATTCGCTCGGGAAGGGGGCGATAGATCACGTAAATGTTATTCTCCTTAAACCGCTCACTTATATGAACCTGAGCGGCTCCGCAGTCAGAAAAATCCTAAAAAAAACGAATCTCCTCCAGGATGGAGAGATAACTAATTTTATCGTAATTCACGACGATCTCGATCTTGAAACCGGTGTTGTCAAGATAAGGAGAAACGGGTCATCGGGCGGCCACCGGGGCATCGAATCCATCATCCAAGAGACTGGAAGCAGGGATTTCATCAGGGTAAAAATCGGTATCGGCAGAGACCGGAAGATCCCTGTCGAAGAATATGTACTGCGCAGGTTTAGGGCTGCTGAAAAAAAGATGGTCGAAGATGGTATACTACAAGCAGTGCATGCGATTGAAACTATTCTTACCGGCGGGATCGAAAAGGCGATGAACGCGTGCAACCGGACTGCCAAGGATAGCATCCGCTGACACAATGAATATCTCCATAAAAAACATTCCGGAAAACGAAATCAGAGCGGACATACTCATCCTGCCCTTATTCGAGGAATATTCGACAGACATCTATGCGGACCTCGACCTGCTCGTCAACGGCCTTCTTTCGACGGTGATAAATTCAAAAGACTTTACCGGCAAACATGGGCAGACTATGTTGCTGCCTGTGAAGCATATCAATTCATCGAGACTATTGCTTGCAGGCATGGGAAAGAGGGACGAAATTTCCCAGGAAAGGATCAGGCAGTCTGGATCTAAGGCATTCTCGGCCGTGAGGGAACTTGGTGCAGCGGACATTGCCGTATCAACTAAACTTCTGCGCCGGTTACCCGAAGGAAAGTCCTTTATTCAGAAACCTGCATTTTATTTTCTTGAAGGCGGACTTCTCGGCATGTACCGGTTCGAAAAATACAAAACAGACGGGAAACGGGAAAAAGGCAAAAAAGAAATTTCATCGGTTACCATTATCGACGATGATAAGAGGTTTGACGCTGACGGACTCCTGAATATTGCATCCGCAGCATGTCTGGCGAGAGATTTGATTAATACTCCCGCAAACGACCTGACGCCGACTGCCCTGGCAAAACTGGCCGTTTCTATGAAGGGCAAAAGCGTGAAGGTGAAGATACTCGAAAGGCGGGACATCGAAAAAGAGGGTATGGGCGCCTATCTCTCTGTGACAAAGGGTTCTGACGAACCTCTGAAATTCATCGTCATGGAATATAGCGGCGGAAAAGGGCGGCCGATCGTTCTTATTGGCAAATCGGTCACCTTCGATAGTGGCGGTCTCGATATCAAACCGGGCGAGGGTATGGAAAGGATGAAATACGATATGGCCGGTGGGGCCGTAGTCCTTGCTGTACTTAAAGCTCTTGCAGCAATGAAGTTGTCCGTTAATGTCGTTGGGATACTTCCTGCTGTTGAGAACCTCATAGGGGGCAGCGCATCCCGGCCCGGAGATGTTGTGAAGACGATTACGGGGAAGACCGTCGAGATCATAAGTACTGATGCCGAAGGCAGGCTGACACTTGCAGATGCTATCGGATATGCAATAAAATATAAGAAACCCAGGGCGGTCATCGATATAGCCACACTTACCGGTGCCTGCAGCATGGCATTCGGTAACGAGGCCATAGCAATGATGGGTACTGACAACGAGCTCATGGATCGCCTGAAGGCTGCGTCTGAAGAGGTCTATGAAAGGGTATGGCCTATGCCTTTGTTCGTCGAGTACAAAGAATACTTGAATAGCGATATCGCTGATATCAAGAATGTGGGCGGAAGGAAAGGAGCACTTGCATCCTCGGCTTGTTTCCTCAGGGAGTTCGTAGGTGAGACACCATGGGTCCACCTCGATATCGCAGGAGCAGCATGGAGCGACAAAGACAGGCCTTATGCGCCGAAGGGCGCTACAGGGGTCGGAGTAAGGCTTCTGCTTAACTTTCTAAAGGAGATATCATCGTGATATATATATTTACCATTTTATCTGTCCTCATAATACCTTCATTCGCATTTGCCTGGGGACCGATGACACACATGTACCTCGGTAATGAAATATTCTCCTTTGCCCCTTTGATTCCGGCAGGCATCATGGCACTGATTCGTAAATACAGACAGGACTTTCTCTACGGCAACCTGATGGCCGACACGATATTAGGGAAGAAATACCTTCCGGACGCCAAGAGTTCGCACAGCTGGGAGATGGCCTTCAATCTGTTTGAACAGGCAAAGACGGGGCCTGAAAAGGCATTTGTCTACGGATATCTCAGCCACTTGGCTGCTGATACAGTCGCCCACGAGACGCTGACAGAAGATTTGAAGGACATCGGGCATACTTGGATAGAAATGAAGGCAGACAGTGTTATCGACAAGGTTTATTGGCTTCAATATGTTACGATGAACAAAACAATGAAAAAGAGGAATGAGAGGTTCCTAGAAGGCTCCATGGAGAGCTTCATATTTTCTTTCAAAACCAACAAAAGGATATATAAGGGGATTGTATTCCTCTCTTTTCTAAACAAAAAGAGAAAAAGAGGGATTGACAGGGAACAGATTGAGCGACTGCATAACGAATCGATTCTCAGGATGCTCGACCTTATAAGAAACGGCAAGGAATCGGTCGTTGTCCGGAAAAGCCCCCTGTAGCGGTCCCGTTATTTTCCCGTAAAATATCCCGATGATAAATCCTTCATTCGAGCGACATTTCTCCCCTTTCGTTTTTAAGGCACAGCGCTGCCATGTTTGATAAAACTTATCTCACGCCTGCTGAAGCCCTGACTGTGATTCTCGACAAGCTGCCCCGACAGGTACCGCATTCCGAGACCTTGAGGATCGAAGAGTGCTATGGCAGAATTGCTGCATCTGATGTAGTTTCTGCGGAAAACCTGCCCGGTTTTGCTCGCTCTTCGATGGATGGTTATGCCGTCAAATCAGCCGACACATATGGGGCCAGAGAAACCTTGCCTGCATATATAATCGTTTATCACGAAGTTTTCATGGGGGAAAAACCTGTGTTTGAGATCAAGGCCGGCGAGGCCGCGAAGATACCAACAGGCGGAATGCTTCCTGCCGGCGCCGATGCCGTGGTGATGCTGGAGCATGCTCAGGTTGTCTCAGAAACCATGATAGAAATAATGAAATCCGTGGCCCATGGAGAGAATGTCATCCAGAGTGATGAAGATATAAAAAAGGGATCTGCGGTTATTCTAAAGGGGCGGAAGCTCAGGGCCCAGGATATTGGTGCACTTGCGGGAATAGGCATTACGTCTATTGAAGTATTCAAAAAGCCGGTTGTGGCCCTTATATCGACCGGGGACGAAATTGTTTCATCCAGGGATCCTGTCGCTCCGGGGCAAGTCAGAGACATCAACTCCTTTACGCTTGCCGGCCTTATAATGGAGGAGGGCGGTATCCCGCACAAGAAAGGCATTTTCAGGGACGATTATGATACGATCAGGAATGCCGTTGAAGAAGCGCTTGTCGAATCTGACATGGTCCTGGTAATCGGCGGAACCTCTGCCGGCATCCGGGATATGACTGCAAAGATAATTGACGAAATCGGAAAACCAGGAGTCCTGTTTCATGGCGTAGCTGTGAAGCCGGGCAAACCACTGATAGGAGGTCTCATCGGCGATAAGCCGGTGCTTGGACTTCCTGGGCATCCTGCAGCTGCTGTTGTGTCTTTCAATCTTTTTATCGGCCCGCTAATCAGGAGATTAACGGGGATCGATGAGCGCATGGAATTTAAGAAGACCATTATAGCTGTAATGGGCAAAAGCATCGCATCGGCGGCCGGAAGAGAAGACCATATTCGGGTTTATATCGAGCCTGAAAATGGAGAATTGAAGGCCTATCCGATTCTGGGGAAATCAGGATTGATCACGACACTTGTGAAGGCTGATGGAATCGTTGCAATACCTGCCTCCAGACTCGGACTCGACCAGGGCGAACAAGTAAATGTAAATCTGTTTTGAGGAGGGCCTTTCGAGCTTGATAGACATAGTCAAGAATCTATATGGACGCATCGGACGCCCCCTTAATTTCATGGAGGTCTGCGGCACTCATACCGTCGCTATATTCCGCCACGGAATAAGGAGTATTCTTCCTGATGGCCTTAAGCTGCTGAGCGGGCCCGGATGCCCTGTATGCGTGACATCGATCAGGGACATCGATACAGCTATAGCCATTGCCAGAAGTGATGACGCAATACTGACCACCTTCGGCGATATGATGAGGGTACCTGGAGGGAAGCAGTCTCTCATGGAGGTTAGGGCAGAGGGCTCAGATATCCGGATAGTTTATTCACCGCTGGACTCACTGAAGATTGCTAAGGATAACCCTGGCAAGAAAGTTGTTTTCTTCTCTGCCGGATTCGAGACGACAGCTCCTTCTGCCGCCGCTACTGTCTCTGAGGCTGAGAGAATGGGAATCCCGAACTTTTTTCTTTACTCGGTTCACAAGGTCGTGCCGCCCGCTTTAGAGGCACTGCTGCTATCTGACGACGTCAGGATAGATGGATTTATCCTACCCGGCCATGTAAGCACGATCATCGGGACAAAGCCGTATCAGTTCATCTCTGAAAAGTACTCTATCCCTTGCGCTGTGACAGGATTCGGTGCCAACGACATTCTTGGCGGTATCGCAATGCTCCTGAAACAGACCATCGAAGGTAAGGCGTCTGTCGAGGTCGAATACAAGACTGTCGTTAAGGAAGAAGGTAATCCGAAAGCGGTCAAGTTCATCGAAGACGTTTTCGAACCCTCAGACAGTTATTGGCGCGGCATAGGAATGATACCCGGCAGTGGTCTCAAACTTCGAAGCTCCTGGAAGCACAGAGATGCCGAGAAGATCTTCACCCTCGAAGTGCCGGATATATCCGAGCCCAAAGGCTGTATGTGCGGCCTTGTGCTCAGAGGCGTCAAGATTCCTTCGGAGTGCCCACTTTTTGCAAAGGTCTGCAATCCAGACAAACCCGTGGGCGCTTGCATGGTAAGTTCTGAAGGTAGCTGCGCTGCATATTACCGGTATCGTGGCGTCTTGGAAGGTTAAGTAGAACGGAGCCGGTCGGTTAAAAATGTGTGGCCGATCACGTAGATATCTCGTGAGATTCATGACGGCAAGCAGCCAAGCCCCTGATGGATATATCTCGCTCTGATTTTATATGTTTACGATCTTGTAGCTGTAGCCGATTTTGGCGGAACCTTCGAGGGTCGCTTTAACCGAACAATATTTCTCCATTGATAACTCCACCGCTTTTTTTACAGCGTCGTCCGATATATTCCTGCCGGTCACGGTATACTCAAGTTTGATATTTATGAACTTTTGAGGATGTGTTTCGGCTTTTTCGCCGCTGACGCTCACCTGGATATCGATCACTTCCTGCCGCTTCTTTTTCAGCACTGAAGCAACATCCATTCCTGAACAACCTCCGGTAGCAACCAGCAGCATTTCCATCGGGGTCATTCCCGTTGTGATTTTTCCAGCTTCCGGACTTGCATCCATTACGATCGCATGACCTGAACCTGATTCACCAACAAACTGAAATCCGTCGACCAATTTTACCTTGGCAGTCAGCATTGAAGCCTCCTTTTGATAAGCAGGGTTAGGACATGACTAGCCCGGACCCCGGTTTATTTTTTCAAGGGGCCGGCGAGTAGCGCCCCTACCGGCTACGGATTTGTCAGCTGTACTCTCTGAATTGCCGTCGCCTTGCCGCTCTCGTCGTCGACCTCAATGATTACGGCCGATAATATCGCCTGGCCTTCCGCAACATTGAATTTCTTCGGCATATGGGTGAGAAATTTATCAATTATTTGTTCTTTCTCGATCCCGATGACCCCCGAATTCGGTCCGGTCATGCCGACATCAGTAATATAGGCGGTCCCTCCGGGCAGAATCCTTTCATCAGCAGTCTGCACATGGGTGTGAGTGCCTACTACAGCGCTGACCTGCCCATCTACGTAGTAACCGAAAGCAATCTTTTCAGAGGTGGCTTCGGCATGAAAATCTATGATGACTATCTTGGCTGACTCTCTGATCTTCTGAAGGGCGGCTTTTGTGGCCCTGAACGGACAGTCCAGCGTATTCATGAAAATTCTGCCTGAAACATTGATGATGGCCACAGGAATCTTTTTTTGCAAAGTGATAATTATGCTTCCTGACCCAGGCACTTCGGGTGGGTAGTTAAGTGGCCTCAGGATACGGTGTTCCTTTACGAGGTAGGGGAGAGCGTCCTTTCTGTCCCAGACATGGTTGCCGGTGGTTAAGATATCGACGCCGTATGAGAAAAGTTCCGTTGCCATCGGCTCCGTAATACCGAACCCTCCGGCCGCATTTTCACCATTAGCCAGGACCACGTTTATTTTATATCTGCTAACGATGTTGGGGAGGAGGGCCTTTACAGCCTGCCTCCCCGGTTTCCCCACGATGTCACCGATAAACAGTATTTTCATAGTACAATTCTTAACGCCGACTGCATTCTGTTAACTATGTTCAACGCGACTATTTCGCATAGTCGACGTGCCTTGATTCCCTTATGACCGTCACCTTGATCTGGCCGGGATAGGTGAGTTCAGCTTCGATCTTCTTGCCGAGGTCGCGAGCCATTAGTGTGCACATCTCATCGTTGACGGTTTCAGGCTTGACGATAATGCGGATTTCTCTTCCGGCCTGGATCGCATAACATTTGTCCACGCCGGCAAATGACATCGCCATCTCCTCAAGCTTTTCCAGCCTCTTGAGATACAATTCGATGCTTTCCCTCCTGACGCCCGGACGTGCTGCTGAAAGGGCGTCACCGGCAGCCACGAGGGCTGATTCGACCCAGCGCGCTTCGACATCTCCATGATGAGCCATAATTGCGTTGATGACCGCCTCGGATTCGCCATATTTTTTTGCGAGAGTCGCGCCGATCTCTTGATGCGAGCCCTCCATTTCGTGGTCAACAGCCTTGCCGATATCATGAAGCAATCCGCCGCGTTTGGCAAGTTTAGTATCTACGCCGAGTTCACCGGCCATCATGCCGGCAAGAAAGGCGACCTCTTTCGAATGCTGCAGGACATTCTGACCGTATGATGTTCTATACCTGAGCCTTCCTATTATCCTGACAATCTCCGGATGCACGCCCGATACTCCGAGTTCGAAGACTGCCTTCTCTCCTTCTTCCCTGATAGTCGTCTCGACCTCTTTTCTTACTTTGTCGACAACCTCTTCGATCCTGGCAGGGTGGATTCTGCCATCCGTCACCAGTTTGCTCAGGGAAAGACGGGCGATCTCTCTCCTTACCGGATCATGGGCTGAAAGTGTGACCATTTCAGGGGTGTCGTCGACAATTATATCGACCCCAGTAGCAGCCTCGAAGGCGCGGATGTTTCTACCTTCACGGCCTATGATCCGGCCTTTCATTTCATCTCCCGGCAGGCTGACCGCCGAAACCGTCGCATCCGCCACATAATCGGCGGCATAGCGCTGAATGGCAAAACTTATTACCTCGTTGGCTTTTTTCTCAGCGTTCTCTTTTGCCTCGTCTTCGATCTTTTTAATCAGCTTTGCTGCCTCGAAACGGGACTCTTCTTCGATCCGCCTGAATAACTCCTGCTTGGCTTCATCATGGCGCATGCCGGAGAGGGTTTCGAGCACCAGCATCTGTTCCTTTACGAGTTGCAGGTGCTGGTTTTCTTTCTCGGTAAGCTGTTTTTCCTTGGACCCTAAATCGCGTTCTTTTTTGGCTAAATCATTTTCTTTTCTTTCGAGCTGATCGATCTTTTTCTCAAGAGATTCCTCTTTTTGTCTCAGTCTCTTGTCCAGATGATTAAATTCTCTGGTCCGTTCGCGTACTTCCCGTTCTGCCTCGGCCTTGGCCTGGTAGACAGCATCCTTTACAGAAACGGCAGCATCTTTTTTGATGACCTCAGCCTCTCTCTTTGCGTCTTCGAGCTGACGGTCCCGTTCTTTTTCAAAAGAAATCTGCCGAGCCTTCAAGGTTTTCTTGTAAGAGTATACGAAGGCGAGACCGCTTAGGACTCCGGCAATGACAGCGACCAGGATGTACAAAAGCGTGTACGTCATGTTTGGTATCCTCCTCTATGGTAATGAAAAGAGAGGCTTGAGCAGATAGCATTGTGAACAGGAATGAGGACTTTCGGCATAGCTATTAAATGGACCTCTCTTTTACTTTCGGCAACTTGCACTACGCGCAAGCGGCTTGATGCGGGATGGGGGGGATAGCGAAAAAAGGAAGTATTACCTGGAAAAGCCCCGAAGGTCTTTATGGCGGAGGGAAGAGGCGGGGCAGAGCAGATACGGCTCTGATCTCCCGGGACTCTTGGATATATCTCTGTATATTATGTCTTTTATCAACACCCCACGCCTCTATATCTTCCTGTGTAATTCGACTATCGACCGCTGCCACCGCATCAACAGCATTTATAAACCCAATAACTTTACATGATGTGACAAATATTATAACCCACCCTGCCGTGTAGCAAAAAATTAGATCCCCGTTGTTATAAGTGGGTGCCTTGAAGGTGCCTTAGGCTTTCTCCGCAAGGGAGACATGCACACCGAATACCTTACTCGACTCCCTAAAGATCTAACTTGCCGGGATCAACTTTTTCGCTTAATCACGCACAGGGCAGGCAAGCTATCTATACTTGTTATAACAAAATATGACCTATATAGGCAACTATAATGTTCACGGAGCGTTTTGATAATGCCATTATCCTTGGGAAACTTGAAAAAGTTCTGTATACTGATCGTAAAAAAGCTAAGGGGGACTTTTTATGGAGATCAAGAAAATCCTTTTTCCTACCGACTTCACCGAAGGCGCGCTGGCGGCACTGCCGCATGCTGTGGATCTCGCAAAATCCTATAAGGCAAAGCTCTTTCTGCTTCATGTTATCTACGACATGAGCATGTCGACCGGGCTGAATATACCTCACGTCTCGTTCGATGCCTTGTATGACGAAATGGAGAAAGGCGCCAGAAAGGAACTCGAAAATTTTGGTGGTGAGTTGAGGGATGGACTCAACGATGTTGAATGCAGTGTTGTCAGGGGTGTCCCCTATGAGGAAATCCTGAAATTCGCTGAAGAAAAGGGCGTAGATTTGATTGTAATGGGGACACAAGGCCGAAGCGGCTTAGACAGGGTGATATTCGGGAGTACGGCAGAAAAAGTGGTCAGGAATTCTGACCGCCCGGTGTTGACGGTAAAGAATCAAAAAGGCAAATAATAAGATAAGATACTGTAGCAAATAACCTTTACCTATCACATGCGGCAATAAGAAAGATCAAGCGACGGCGATCTGGATATTCAGTGCCGCTCGCTTGATCTTTCTATCTGTCAGAACAGGACTACCGATGGAGCTAGGCCGATAACGAAGATCATGACAGCACTAATAAAAAGAGCAGCAGCAAGGCCGAGTGATGGTGTTATGCCGACCGTCTCGCCAAGGGGTTTCATGTACATGTTCATAATGATCCGCAAGTAGAAATATGCTGAAATGGCGCTAAATATGACCGCGATGGCGACCAACCACGTATATCCTGCATTAATTGCCGCCATGAAAATATAAAATTTACCGATAAATCCGGCTGTCGGAGGGATGCCGGCAAGTGAAAACATGAAGACCAGCATCAGAGCTGCCGCATAGGGGTGGCTTTTTGACAGACCGTTATAGTCGGAAATATTTTCTCCCTTGTCGAGAAGAATGACGATGCCGAAAGCGCCCAGATTCATGAAAGTATAGATGAGGAGATAAACCTTCATGGCGTTCATTGCCTCGTTTCCTCCCACGGCAATGGCGATCAGGATGTATCCGGCATGTGCTATAGACGAGTATGCAAGCATTCTCTTGATATTGGTCTGGACGATGGCCATCACAGTTCCTACCGCCATGGTTAGTATGGAAATGACGATGAGGATAGTTGTCCAGTAGGGCTCAAAGGCCTGGAAGGCGGTGAAGAATATCCTGCCAAGAACGGCAAATGCAGCTGCTTTCGGGGCGGTCGACATGAAGGCGGTGATCGAAGTCGGAGCACCTTCGTATACATCGGGCGCCCACATGTGGAATGGTACCGCCGATATCTTGAATGAGAAGGCCACAATTATTAGTGTCATACTTAACATGAGAGGAAGTGTCGGAGGCGTCTGACGCAGATAATCGGCGATACGATAAATATCAGTAGATGTCGTAAGCCCGTAAACCATCGAGATGCCGTACAGCAGCAGTGCCGAGGAAAAGGCACCGAGCAGAAAGTATTTCATGGCAGCCTCTGTAGAGCGGGGATCATGTTTTTTGATCCCGCATAGAATGTACAGGCTCAGGGACATGAGTTCAATTCCTAAAAATACTATGATGAAGTCCCTGGCCGAGGCCATGAGCATCATCCCGGTCGTAGAAAAAAGCAGCAGGCTGTAATACTCTCCGAAATCTGCATGCTCGACCTGAATGTATTTAAGGGAAATTAGTATCGTCAGGATCAGGCTTATGAGACAGATAGTCTTGAAGTAGACGCTGAAGGTGTCGTTGATAAACATGCCGCCGAAGGCCTCTCCCTTACATGCGGGTAAAAGGTAAATGGCGATTGCAGCAACGACGATGCCGATATACCCCAGAGCTCTTTTGTTTGAGGCCACCAATTCCGCAAGGAGCAGTAAACTGGCAACGGTGGCCATGATGATCTCCGGAATGACAGGGGTCAGATCGGGATATGGGATGTTCATTTTACCACCTCTATGATCTGCGCAGCGACATTTGCCTGCCCGGCGCTGTTTACTCTTTCCAGCAGGCCCTGGACCGATACATCCATGAAACTAAGAAAAGTATTGGGATATACGCCTATCCAGAAGACAAGGACAACCAAGGGGAGCAATGTCAGCATCTCTCGCATCCCGACATCGCGGTACCCATGGCCGAGGAGGGCCGGATTAGTATTGACAAAAAAGATATTCTGGTAGAGCCAGAGCATGTAAGCGGCACCGATAATAACGCCGGTGGCTGCCAATACCCCAAGCGTCTTTGAAGCCGTGAACCCTCCAAGGAGGATGAGAAATTCACCGATGAACCCGTTGGTCCCGGGCAGTCCGATTGCTGCAAGTGTAAAAACCATGAAAAGGGCGGAGTAGACAGGAAAGACGCTTGCAGCACCGCCATAATCAGCGATACGCCTTGTGTGTGTGCGCTCATATACGATCCCTATGAGAAGGAAGAGCCCGCCGGTCACGATACCGTGGTTTATCATCTGAAGGATGCCGCCCTGTACTCCTTGGGTATTAAGGGCAAAAATGCCGAGTGTTACGAACCCCATGTGGCTGACTGAACTGTAAGCTATCAGTCTTTTTAGGTCCGTCTGCCCAAGACAGATGACAGCACCGTAAATGATACCAATTACGGAAAGGACCATCATTGCAGGCGCCAGGGCCTTTGATGCCTCTGGTAGCATTGGCATGCTGAATCTCAAGAAACCGTATGCCCCCATTTTAATGAGGATTCCTGCGAGGATTACACTGCCCGCAGTAGGGGCTTCAGTATGGGCATCCGGCAGCCATGTGTGGACCGGAAACATGGGCACTTTTACGGCGAAAGCGGCGAAGAACGCCCAGAAAAGGATTATTTGGAGATCATACGGATAATGAGAAGACATCATGCGGAGCATGTCAAAAGACCTGTCCGTATGTAAGTAAAGCACTATTATTCCGACCAGCATAAGCACGCTTCCGACAAGAGTAAAGAGGAAAAACTTGATGGCTGCATATATCCTGTTCGGACCGCCCCAGATGCCGATGAGAAGATACATCGGTATGAGCATGGCTTCCCAGAACATGTAGAATAGGAATAGATCCAGGCTGCAGAAGACCCCGATCATCAAACCCTCTAGGAGCAGCAATGCAGCATAGAACTCCTTAGTCCGCTCCGTAATGCTGGTCCAGGAAACGGTCACGCAGAGGATAGTAAGCAAAGCGGAGAGAAGGACGAACAGCACGCTTATACCGTCGACCCCGATAAAATACTCAATTGACCATGTGCGTATCCAAGAAGAACGTTCCACGAACTGCATTGCGGCGGTGCCCTTGTTGAAGTTTGTATAAAGAGGAAGACTTAGCAGGAAAGTTGTTATGCTGACTAGAAGGGCGCTCCACCTTACTAAAGTTTCATGGCCGCGCTTCATGAGGATGATTGCAATGGCGCCAAAAATGGGAAGAAAGATAACAGTTGAAAGCACCGGATAGTGCAGGTTCCTTGCCACTTCAGCACCGAAAAAGATCAGCAGAGCGAGCATCGGAATCATGGCCACTGTCCTCATAAGAGGAAAGTTTGATTCCGGAGCTTCTGTCTCTACGGGGTGGCTCGCATGCCCCATTTAAGTCCTCCTGTAATTAGTCAATTTCTGAAAGTCTGCGTTCTACTTGGTGAAAATTATCATAATGAGAGTCAGGATAGCGAAGAAACCAATGCACATGCCTATAGCGTAATGCTGAAGGTTTCCGCTCTGGACCTTTCTGATCTGCTCTCCAAACGCGGCTATCCTCCTCGGGATGCCGTTCACAATGCCTTCGATTATCTGGCCGTCGGTGACAGCAACCAGGATATTGGTAGCGGTCCACATCACCGGCCTCACTATGATGAAATCGTAGAGTTCGTCGACATAATATTTGTTCCAAAGTACCTTATGAACAAACCGAAGTTTCAAGGAAAGTTTTCCAGGCAAATCAGGCAGCCAGAGATAAAAGACCATCGATGCAAGAATTCCGGCGCCAGCGACAGCCACTGATATGCCCATGACCATCCATTCCTCAGTGTGGGAGCCATGCACGTGCGGATGGCCCACTGCCGGCGCGAGAAAGTGCGCAACCCAGTTGTTTCCGCCGAGAAGCGGAGATATGCCGATCCAGCCGGCAGCGATTGCCCCGACCCCTAGGATTAGAAGTGGAACGGTCATTGACGAAGGCGATTCGTGCAGATGATGCTCGAGCTCATGACCGCCCCTGAATGAGCCGAAGAAGGCAAGCCATATTATCCTGAAGCTGTAGAACGCAGTGAGGCCCGCTACCAGCGTTCCCATGGCCCATACAATTTTCCCGACAGTGCCCCCATTAAACGCAAGCCAGAGGATTTCGTCCTTGCTGAAAAAACCTGCAAAACCCGGAATGCCCGCAATGCTGAGAGAAGCGATGAAGAATGTCCAGAAAGTCAGAGGCATATATTTTCTAAGGCCACCCATTTTTTGGATGTCGAGCTCGCCCTGCATTGCATGCATAACGCTGCCCGCTCCGAGGAAGAGCAAGGCCTTGAAAAAAGCATGCGTATAGAGGTGAAAAACACCTGCTCCATAAGCTCCGACGCCGCAGGCGAGGAACATGTACCCGAGCTGGCTGCATGTAGAATAAGCGATGATTCTCTTAATATCGTTTTGTACGAGTGCGATGGTAGCAGCAAAGAGGCTTGTAACCGCCCCGGTTATTGCAACGACAGCCATGGCTGTCGGCGAAAGATTGAAAAGCGGACTGAAGCGTGCCACCATGAATACGCCTGCTGTGACCATCGTGGCAGCGTGAATGAGGGCGCTGACTGGGGTAGGGCCTTCCATTGCGTCAGGAAGCCAGACATGAAGCGGTATCTGCGCCGATTTGCCTGCAGCGCCGCAGAAGAGCAGCAGGGCAATCAGTGTCGGAAGATCGACATTGTTCCCTAGCAGATTGACCGTCTGTCCCCGGATGCTGTCTATATTCGCAAAAATGTCTGAATACTGTATAGAGCCCAAAAAGAGGAAAATCATGAAGACGCCAAGGCCGAAGCCGAAATCGCCGAAGCGGTTGACGATGAAGGCCTTCTTACCGGCATCCGCAGCGCTCTTCTTTTCGTACCAGAAACCGATCAGGAAATAAGAACAAAGACCGACCGCTTCCCATCCGAAATAGAGTTGCAGTAAATTGTTTCCCAAGACAAGCATGAGCATGGAAAAGGTAAAAAGACTCAGATACGAGAAGAAGCGATAGTAGCCGGGGTCGCCCTGCATATATCCGGAAGAATATATATGTACCAAAAGGCTTACGGTCGTTACGACAATCAGCATGATTGCGCTGAGCGGATCGATCATGAACCCGATGCTCACTTTGAACGAGCCGGATAACACCCAGGTATATACATCGTAGTTGAGTGTCTTGCCGTTGACTACCTCAAAGAAAGTGATCAGCGAGATGATGAACGATCCCAAGACAGCCAGGGTCGATATCCAGTGTGCCCGATCTTTTAAAACCTGCTTCCCGAAAAGTATATTGATGGTAAACGCGGCCAGCGGAAGAAGAGGTATCAGTATGTATTTATCCATTTCCCGGGGCCTATCCTTTCATCTCTGTTATTTCATCGGTATGCACAACGCCCTTGTTCCTGACGAGGACAACCAGTATCGCAAGACCTATGGCGGCTTCGGCAGCAGCAACGGTGATTATGAAAAAGACGAAAATCTGTCCCCGAAGGTCCTGCAGATAGTGGCTGAAGGCAACGAGGCTGATATTGACTGCATTAAGCATGAGCTCTACGCACACAAGCATAATGATGAGGTTCCTTCTGATCATGAAACCTACGGCTCCGATCATGAAGATTATTGAGCTTAATCCTATGTACCATTCGAGCGGAATCATCAGTAATACTCCTAACTCTTCTTTTTGGCGAGCACCATGGCCCCCACAATTGCGATCAAGAGGATGAGCGAAGCTATTTCGAACGGGAAAAGATACTCTGTGTATAAGACCCTTCCAAGAATTTTGGTATTGGTTTCCCGTTGAATCATTTCTATTGTATAGGTGCCGACAGGGCCCGGAAGAAAATCTCTTAACGTGAAAAAGATGAGGAGCAGCAAAGATGATCCTATCGCTAGACTGACGGGCCACTCACCTATAAATGGATCGGTGAAGATCTCTGCTTTGAGGTTCAGCATCGTGATGACGAAGAGGAACAGAACGAGAATTGCACCTGCATACAGAATGACCTGCACCGCAGCTAGAAATTC
>Ga0182010_10000956_pt1 | contig 15876 bp, 15 predicted proteins | sample 611E1MmetaG_FD_120488 | JGI IMG/M metagenome (GOLD analysis project Ga0182010, IMG submission 120488) | Permafrost microbial communities from Stordalen Mire, Sweden - 611E1M metaG | ecosystem: Environmental > Terrestrial > Soil > Wetlands > Permafrost | place: Sweden: Stordalen | collected...
ACTTGCTACAAAAACACGTTGCACTGGACTACTCCTTTAATCTCCGCTTACGCGGGTAATGTTTGCCTCGGCAATGTTATCCGACGGTTTATATGCAGGCAGCACTGGCTTAACCCTTACACCTGTTTAGCTGTCTGCCGCAGAGCTTGGGACTGGCCAGCATCCCAAGGTGCCTATATATTCGCCGGTAACGTAGTGTTAATACACTGAGCCTGGTCAACTAGAGCATGCGCGGACCCCTTCGGACACTTAACCTGCTCGGGATTTCAATCCCGAGTGGTTGACGCACTCTCTCCAAATATAGTGCGAAGCTGTGCCAGTCCTTCACCGAATGTGACCTTTTCCGCAATGCGCTGTTTCAGGAACGGCCTGATCTTCTCCATCATCCCGATAGCGAAATCGAGCTTGGGGTTCGTACCTTCTTTATATGCTCCTATGGTAATAACATCTTCGTAACGCTTATATGTGGCCATGACATCAAGCACCTTCTCGACATAAAGACGCTGGTCATCACCAACAATGTCCTTCATCAACCTGCTGACGCTCTGCAAAACATCGATCGCGGGATAATGGTTATGATTCGCCAGCTCCCTAGAAAGGACAATATGCCCGTCAAGTATTGCCCGTGCTGCGTCGGCTATGGGGTCGTTCATGTCGTCGCTTTCGACGAGAACCGTGAAGAGCCCGGTTATTGTCCCTTCTCCGTCGCTGTTGCCGGCCCTTTCAAGCAGTTTGGGCAGAAGATTGAAAGCCGATGGCGGATATCCCTTGGTGGTAGGTGGTTCACCCGCTGCCAGGCCTATCTCTCTCTGTGCCATGGCGAACCTAGTAAGCGAGTCCATCATGAAAAGCACGTTCTTGCCGATGGACCTGAAATACTCAGCTACTGCAATAGCCAGAAATGCCCCTCTTAGACGTGCAAGTGGAGACATATCCGAAGTGGCTACTACAAGAACAGACCGTTTCAAACCTTCTTCGTCAAGGTCTTTTTCAATGAACTCCCTGACCTCCCTGCCGCGCTCGCCGATCAATGCTATTACATTGACATCCGCCTCTGTATTGCGAGCCATCATACCGAGCAGTACGCTCTTGCCGACGCCGCTGCCGGCCATTATCCCTATTCTCTGACCTTTGCCGCATGTGAGGAACGAATTGATGACTCTGATGCCCAGATCGAGCGGCTCCGTGATGCGTCTTCTCAAGAGGGGATTTATCGGTTCCTGGTAGATCGGATACAACTGTCCGTTAATATGCCCTTTGCCGTCCATAGGGTTGCCGAGCCCGTCAATGACGCGGCCGAGTATCTCATCTCCCACTCTGACATACTTCTGCCTTCCCCGCGCGATGATCCTCGATCCCGGGCCGATTCCCCTCATTTCCTGCAGTGGCATCAGGAGTATCTTGTCTTCCTTGAATCCGATGACCTCGGCTTCGACGAATTCATCTTTTGCCAGGTCACTAGGCTGGATGAGGCATATGTCCCCAATATTGGCCCTGGGGCCGAGGCCTTCAATAACGAGGCCAACCCCTTTATCGACACGACCGTAGACCTTTATCGGATCGGCTTCCCTGACAAAGTTCTTGCACTTAGCTATCAAGTGCTGAGGTGATTGCATCTCGCAGTTCCCTGATCTGCTCTTCGATTCTCGCATCCACTTCCGCCGTCGGGGTCTCAATGTAACAGCCCCCCGGCGATACGGATTCCGAAGGCTCGATGGTGATGTCCTTTAGTCTCGACTCTTCCCTGAGCACTTCGAGATTCGATATCATCGTATCGTAATCGGCCGGATTCACCCTAATAAGCATCTTCTCTTCCCTGCCTATTTTTTTCACTGCCTCGCGGACAACAGTAACTATAATCTCACGGTCCTGTTCGATCTTCCTGTGTACTATCTTCCTGGCGATTTCAAGAGACAGATCTACGATTTCCGGCAGTATCTCCTGGATCTTCCTTTCCTTTACATGTTCAAGTTCAGAGATGACTGACTCAAGCCGACTAAGCCTCTCGGAGATCTCTTTCTGCCCGGCCCTGATTCCCTGCTCAATACCTGCGGCGAACCCCTTGTCGAAGCCCTCAGTTTCTGATTTCTTAACCGATTCATCCTTTTTTTTCACGTCATCGGCACTGCCTGTTTCGGTATAAAACTGGTCGAACCGGGCAGGCACGTAGAGCACAGCTGAATCGCTCTTCTTCTTGTCAGCCGATGAGTTCTTCGCCACCCTTGCCTCCGATCACGATCTTGCCTTCCTCTTCCAGTCTTCTGGCAACTCTTACGATATTCATCTGGGCCTTTTCGACATCCGAAACCTTTACCGCACCCTTAGACTCGATCTCTTCCTTGAGTATCTGCACCGCGCGCTGAGACATATTCTTGAAAATCTTTGCCTTCAATTCATCAACAGCCATCTTCAGCGCAAGCGAAAGGTCGTCGGTGGTGATCTCCTTGAGCACCATCTGGATGCCCTTGTCGTCGATGGAGATAAGGTCGTCGAAGGTGAACATCAGCTTTCTTATCTCGTCGGCAAGTATCTGGTCCTTCTCTTCGATATTCTTAAGAATAAGATCTTCGGAGGCCCTGTCCATCTGGTTCAGGATTTCGGAAACAGTCCTGATGCCGCCGATCTTCTTGCCTCGCGTATAACTTTGCAGTTGGGACTGTAGAACGTCTTCAAGATCGACGAGGATAGCAGGCGAGATCTGGTCGAGGCTCGCAATTCTCAGAGAGACGTCGATCTTGAGGTTTTCAGGAAGTTTTCCCAATACTTCCGCAGCCTGAGTCGGCTCCAGATGGGCCAGTATGATTGCAATCGTCTGGGGATGCTCTCTTGAGAGCATATTGGCGATGGCCCCTGTATCAAGCCATCTCAGAACATCAAAAGCACTCGCGCCGCTCTCAATCTTGTCAATAAGCTTTTTTGCAGAATCAGGTCCGAAGGCCTTGACGAGGACATCCTTGATATACGCTTCATCAACCCCTTGCATGACACTACCTGTCTTCACACAGAAGTCCTCGAGAACCGTGTCGGCAAGTTCTTGGGGGATCTTGACCTTTGCCATCATAGGGATTACGCGGGCCAGGTCGAGCGGGTCCAGATGCTTGAACACCTGCGTTGCAGCATCTTCTCCGATCAGCGAAAGGAAGGCTGCGGCCTTTTCGACTCCCGAGAGCTTTCTCATCGCTCTATTCCTGCAGCCATTCCTTGACGACGTTTGCTGCCTGTTTCGGATTGCTGTTAACTATGCTGAGAGCCTTTTCCTTGGAGATGTCCACAGGAACAGGCGGAGGAGCATATGCAAAGCCTCCCGGTCCTGCCGGTGCACCGGGGGAAGGCATGCCTTCCGGCATTCTGTAGGTCATGGGAGCGTTGAGGGTTTTGAGTAATGGTTTGATGACCATAGTAAACAGCAGAAGTATGACAGCTATTGGAATAATATATTTCAGCAACGATACTGCAAGCTTGAGGTAATCAGTTTTCTCCGCCACCATCTCTTCAAGCGGTGTCTCAAATGGAACATTTTCGACAATGACCTGATCCCCACGGTTTTTATCAAAACCAATGGCAGCCTTAACGATATCGTCGTATTTCTTCATCTCCTGCTCATTCCTGGCAACAAACGCGCCTTTCTCGGCTCCCTGCGCTTTACCATAAGTCCCGTCGACCAGCACGGCCACCGATAGGCTCTTGACTACCCCCCTCGGCTCTATAATCTTGCTTACGACACGGCTGACTTCATAATTTGTGCTCGCAGTCTGCTTCTGAGATGCAGAAGGTGAGCCGACTGCAGGCGCGGGTTGTTGACTCGGCTGGTTCGATGTCACTCCCGGCACCCCGCCCTGTGCAGAGCCGACTGATTTTTCCTGGCTTGTCTGCTCGCTCTTGATCGCTATGGTATCGGGGTCGAACTTCTCTTCGGTCCGCTCCACCTTCGAAAAATCTATCTTCGTCGAAACTCTTACTATAGCTTTGCCCTTACCTATTATGCCTTCAAGCATGCTCTGAAGTTTGGATTCATATTCTCGATCCATCGTCTTCTGGTATTCAAGCTGCTTCGCGTCTGCTACTATGTCGCTTCCGTCCGACGGCCTTGAAAGGAGATTACCCATATTGTCGATAACAGAGACATTGCCTGGCGGCAAACCTTCGACGCTGCTTGAGACTAGGTGAACGATTCCGCCTATCTGTCCCTGGTTTAGCGTCCTTCCGGCCTTCAACTTAAGAACTACAGACGCAGTAGGCTTGTCTTCTTTATCCGTAAAAATGGTCTTTTCTGGAACAGCGATATGCACCCTTGCCTGATCTACTTCGGCAAGCGTACGTATAGTACGGGCAAGCTCACCCTGAAGCGCCCTTACATAGTTCAGCCTCTGGACAAATTCTGTGACGCCGAACTGGTTCTTATCGAAAATCTCAAAGCCGATGCCCCCTCCTTGTGGAATTCCCTGGGAAGCCAGTTCGAGCCTGAGTTCATAGACCTTATCTGACGGAACATAAATTGAATTCCCGTCAACCTTGTATGGGACTTTCATCTCCTTCAACTTAGCAATTGCCTGTCCCGCATCCTCCTGTGTAAGATTGCTGTACAGGACCTGAAAGTCGACCCTCTGGCTCCACATCATCATTCCGGCGACGATTGCTACGCACAGTGCGAGTACCGACAAAAGAGCCAGTTTCCTCTTCAGAGGCCACGCGATGAATCGATCGACTATGTCTGTCAGTGCCATTCCGTCCCCTTTGTTTCAGGTTATAAGCCGTTATACCTGCATGTTCGAAATCTGCTGATAAGCGCTGATGAGCCGGTTTCTTACAGACAGAAGAGTCTGCAGCGAGAGGTCGGCCTTTTCCATAGCTACAACAACCGTCTGGATGTCCTTTACCTCACCATTCGCAAAACCCTGGATAGCCTTCTCAGCATCATTCTGGATTTGGGATACGTCCTTCAAGGCATCCTTTATTGCGTCTTCGAATGAAACACCCGGCTTTTTGCCTACCTGCTGAGGCTCGGCTATCTTTTGGCTGATGTCTCCTATTATTTTAATTTCGTTCATCAGAGCCTCCTTAATTGCAAGAGGGCACGGTATGCCGCGCCCCTACAAATTTATACCTTCAGGATATCCAGCGTCCTCATGTACATGTCCTTGTAAGATGAAATCATAGTCAGATTAGCCTCGTACGACCTCTGGGCCGTCATTAAATTGACCATTTCCGTCAGAACATTGATATTCGGATAAGAAACATATCCCTTATTGTCGGCATCGGGATGGCTCGGATCGTATACTGACCTGAAGGGTGACTGGTCCTCGACAACTTGCGGAACTTCGACGCCGCCTGCAGATTCTCCGAACATGACAGTCTTGAAAAGGACGTCTTTACGCCTATAAGGGCCTCCTTCCGGAGTCTTCGTCGAAGAGGCATTCGCAATGTTCGAAGCTATGACATTCAGCCTGATCTTCTGCGCCTCAAGCGCCGTTGAGCTGACCTGCATGGGTAAAAACATTTCATTCATTATTGACCACCTGCTTTAGCCACATCTTTCATCATTCTGAATTTCATACTTAATATCTGGGCGGCGCTGCTGTAGAGCAGGTGGTTTTCAGCCACTTTAGTCATTTCGCTGTCAATGCTAACTGTATTGCCATCCCGGGTAATCATCGTAGGAACCGTTTCGAAAACAGCGTAATTCCCCTCTTGCCCGCCAACGGCCTTGTCCAGTTCGGATTGAAAGGATATGTCCGTAGCCTTGTATCCGGGCGTATCAGCGTTGGCTATGTTGGACGTCAATATCTTCTGCCTGAATGAGGCCACATCCATGATATTTTCAAGCATCTTAAACGTATTGTCCGGCATATTTGCTCCTCCGCAAAGAAAAGGGTTAGGGAAATTAGTCTTTACCCTCCCATTTCTATGCAATTTACATACCTACTCACTACAGTTATGCCCCTTTAATCTCATCGGCTGTTATGTTGTAATCCTTTAATTTGTTCCTGATCGTCCTTACACTCACACCGAGGACATCGGCAGCCTTTGTTCTGTTGTTGCCGGTCTCCCTGAGGGTCTTGATAATCAGGTCCCTTTCCACGTCCTTCATGCGGCCCACCTTGGCCGCGTAAGGAGCCTGCTCAGTCCCTGCCGCAGAAGCAATCCCGTCGGCAGGAGGCATAAGGTTGTCGGTCCCGGAGATTACCGCAGTCCGGTACATGAAATTTTCTAGCTCCCTGACATTGCCCGCCCATTCGTTATTCAGCATATAACCTTTCAATTCGCCGGAAATAGAGAAAATTTTTCCCATTTTTTGGGAAAGCCGATGGAGAAAAAATTCCGCCAGTGGAAGTATATCTTCCGGACGTTCCCGCAGCGGAGGTATCCTCACCGGGAAGACATTCAGCCGGTAATACAGGTCCTCCCTGAAGGTTCCCTTCTTGACCTCTGTCATCAGGTCCTTATTGGTCGTAGCAATTATCCTGACGTCGAGCTTAACCGGGGCCTTACCACCTATCCTGTCGATTTCCCGCTCCTGTATTGCCCTTAGGAGCTTGGCCTGGAGAGAAAAGTCCATTTCGCTTATTTCGTCAAGCAGGAGTGTTCCCTCATTTGCAAGTTCGAATTTTCCAAGCCTCCTTTCGACTGCACCAGTAAAAGAACCACGTTCATGGCCGAAGAGCTCGGATTCGAGAAGGCTTTCAGAAATCGCGGCACAATTGACCGCAACAAAGGGCTTAATATTCCTGTTACTGTATTTATGTATCGTCCTGGCAATGATCTCTTTGCCGGTACCGCTTTCGCCAGCGAGTAGGACCGTAATATCGCTCTTCGCAACCTCCCGGATGATTGACATGAGGTTTTTCATGACCGAAGACTCGGCAACCAGATCGCTGTTGTCTGCCGGAAGTATCCTTTCCACAGTCCTCTTCAGCGCATCGAAAGAAACAGGCTTCATGATGTAATCGGTCGCCCCGAGTTTCATGGCGTCGACCGCGCTTTCCACCGTACCGTAACCGGTAATGACGATGACTGGGATGAAAAGTCCTTTTTTGCGTATCTCCTGGAGGAATTCTATACCGTTCATCTTCGGCATCTTCATGTCGGTTATTACTAGCGAGTAGTCCGCGATGTTCTCTTTAGAGAGCGCATCGATGGGATTATTGTAGACAGTGGGATTGAATCCGAAGCGCTTCATCGTCTCCTTCAAAGCTGTCGCCATGTCAATCTCGTCATCAACGATCAAAACCGATTTCATTGTACCCTCTTCTCAGATCTTTTTTCGGTCGGTAGCGAAATGATAAAATCGGTACCCCTGCCAGGAAGACTGTCCACATCTATTCGCCCCTTATGCGCGGCAACAATACCGAGTGTTATGGACATCCCTAGGCCCGTGCCCCTGTCCTTCGTAGAAAAGAAAGGCTCGAACAGCCGCGCCTTAGTCTCCTCATCCATACCGGCGCCGTTGTCACGGATAGCTATCCTGACATAGGAAGGCCTTCCTCTTTGGTCCGGCTCCCGCTCTATACGCACAGTTATTTTTCCACCGTCCTGCATGGCCTGCACGGCGTTCAGGACCATATTTATCAGTGCCTGCCGCATGAGATCCTTGTCCAGATGGAAAGAATACCTGCCGTCTTCTGAAAGTTTGATCTCTATGCCACCCGTCGCCAGAACTTCCCTGAATTCATCACACGTCTCGCGCACGATATCGTTGATGCAGCCGTATTCCATCTTCGGCCTGATCTCGCCCGAAAATCTGAGCATATTGTCCAGAGTGCTGACCAGCGTACGTACGGAATTGGAAATTCGCCTGGCATAATCGACCTGTTCGGTTCCCTTCAGATCATTGGCCAGAAGATTTGCAAAGAGTTCAATGCTCCCGAGAGGGTTGCGGATTTCGTGCGCAATCTTCATGACCAGTTCGCCCATAGCAGAAAGTCTCCGGTTCCTTTCGTTTTCAGCTTCGAGGCGCTTCAGCCTCGTTATATCTTTGAAGATAAGCACCTTCCCGATGGTGCTGCCAGCGCCACCGCTAACCTCAGAGCTCGAAATCAGAGCATGAAAAGGCTTTCCCTTCTCCGGGACGACGATATCTTCGTTTATTTCTGCATGAAGGGTTGTTCCCCCTACTATTGTACCAGAATCAACGCCGAGCAAGCCTTCGGACGCCTTGTTAATCAGCCTGATAACGCCGTCCTTATCGAAAAAAACAACCCCGACATCAATGCTGTCCAGAATGCTGTCGAGCAGTTGTTTCTTCTGGTCCACCTCGTCCGTTAGTACCTTAACCCTGTCCTCAAGTGTCTGGTAATACTGCATCAGCGTGGATGAAACCGAATTGATGCTCTCGATCGCCTTGGTTAAAAGCCCTATGTCCTGGTCATTTTGTTCCTTTGGCTGTTCCATTAGTTGCTCTGGCTGGTCCGATTTATCCGTCATCATTTTTCAGATCGCAGCAATGCGGCAGCCTCTGAGACCGCACCGCCGCCACCCTCGGCCTTTTTCAGGTACTCGTTGTTTTTTGCGAGTTTCCCATATTGATAGTCGGCCCACTGGAGACTTTTAGGATCTTTTATTCCGCTGTCGATTGCCTTCTTATAATATACCCTTGCAGTGTCATGCTTGCCGGAAAGATAGTATAAATCAGCCGCCTTCAACACCGAAATTGCGTCGCCCTTTTGGGCAGCCTTGACATAATTTTTCAGCGCCTCCGCATTGTTTCCCGATCTCACATAAAGATCTCCGACTCTTGAATAGTCTTTCTGCGTCTCCAGCACCCTGATGGCGCGCGCACGGTACTCCTTTGCCGCGGAGACGTTCCCCTCGTATTCGAATATTTCGTATAAAAGCAGCGAAGCCTGCCCTGAATAGTTCGCATCAGTTGTGATGGGGGTCAGCAATCTTTTCGCGTCAGAAAACTTCTTTTCCTGCATCAGCGTCCGTGCAAGGATCATAGAAGCCTCGGCACCGTTCCTGCCTCTTGCCGCCTTCTGAAGCAGCCGCTTCGCTTGTTCCTTGTATCCTTTCTCATCCATATACTTTGCCGCCTCAATAACATAAGGATTGTCTATGCTTAAATAGATGAAATATTTCAGCAAATATTCGTCGGCCTTAGGGTCCTTGTCATGCTGTAGTTTCTTCAGCCTTTTTTCTAGTTCGTCCGATAAGGTCTGCTTGTTCTTTAGATATGTCAAATAACGAAAGGCCGAATCGGGATCTCCTTTTTTTTCAAAGAGAGTCACAGCTTTCAGCCTCAGGTCATCCGTCGGCTCATAACTCAGTATATCGATCGCCAGCTTAAGCGCCGCATCCTGGTTGTATTCCGCATCGTAAATCTGGAACAGGGTCCTCTTGGCCTGAATGGCCTCTAGACGCGATGACGGGGCATTTATGATGGCCGTCAGCATATCCTTGGCATCGATATATTTGCGGGCATTGTAATAAATGACAGCCTTGCTTACAGCGATGTTCTCCACCTTCAGCTCCTGGTCCGGGATTTTATTTATAGTCTGGATCGCCTGCTCGTGCTTTCCCTGCGAGCTCAGGATCATGGCCCTGATATAGAGGACGCGGATGTTGCTTTCATAGTCCTTGCGGTCTGTCTTTGCGAGCAGCTTTTCAGCCTTGTCAGCCTCCCCCTGGATAAATGCGAGTTCGGCCTTTGCTATAATTGCCTGCTCCTGAAATTCACCTTTCACAAGATCCAGTTGCTCTTCAGCTTCTTTATATTTGTGAATGTTCATAAGGTCGAGTCCCAATATGAGATGGGCCTCGTCGGTGCGAGCGGTGTCTTTAAATGTTTTAAAAAAACGCTTCAGGTTTATGTCAGATTCATAATAATTCTTGAGCTGATAATCAGCCTTCGCGATCCCAAGCAGCGCCCTGGCGGCATCGGGACCTTCCCTGGAGGCGACAAAAACCTGACGATAAAGGTCTCTGGCCTGGAGGTACTGCTGTGCGGTCATTGCAGCGTCCGCCGGACCAAAAGCATTGTCGGCAGCTGAAGCCGGCTCAGCGGTAGAGAAAAGGAGCGTAAATAAAAAAAGAACGACAGCGGTCTCCTTTTTCACACAGGCCCTCCATGAGGCGTACCTTTTATCAATAATACACTGAAAAAAATATGCCATTAATCGTATCAACTTGATTTATCAATATTTTTCATAATGAGACGGCCTTACGGCATCTTGATAAGTATATTTTAGTCAATTTTATGACTGATACGGGAGAACATCCCCGGTAATCCCATGCCACCCCATGATAGTTAAGAAATTAAAGGCCAAGCCTCTTCATCTTTTCGATAAGGGTAGTCCTGTTGATATTCAGGTACTTCGCAGCTTGACTCTTCACCCTGCCGTGGATCTGAAGGGCGTGAAGCAAAAGCCTCTTTTCGTATTCAACCAGTGCTGAATTAAGATCGATCCCCTGGACGAAAGGATTAACGTCAGGGTCATCGTTAGGGTCGTCGATCTCTGGCAGCGCCGGGAGTTTCTTGCCTGTCATTTTTTCCGAAAGGTCGTAAGGCGTTACGACGTCATCATCTTTGAGCACCAGCAGCCTTTCGAGTGTATTTTCGAGTTCTCTCACGTTACCAGGCCATCTATAATCCATAAATACCCGAAGTGCTTCATTCGAAATTTTCAGCGGAGCGTGCTCGAAACGCAGGGCGTGCTTTTCCATGAAATAATCGCACAGGATCGGCAGGTCTTCGGTCCGTTCCCGCAGTGGCGGAATCTCTATCGGGATGACATTTATGCGGTAATAGAGGTCTTCCCTGAACCTGCCCGCCTTAACCGCCTCTTCGAGGTTCTGGTTTGTTGCCGAGATGACCCGCACATCGACATTTACGGTCTTGCTGCCCCCTATCCTCTCAAAAGACCTTTCCTGAAGAACCCTTAGGAGCTTTACCTGTAGCATCGGCGACATCTCGCCGATTTCGTCAAGGAAAACCGTGCCACCCTCCGCAAGCTCAAAACGGCCAGTACGGGATGCTATGGCACCCGTAAATGCACCCTTTTCATGGCCGAATAGCTCGGATTCGAGAAGTTCCGCAGGGATTGCGCCGCAATTGACAGGGATGAAGTTTTTAGCGGCCCTCTTACTGCTGTAATGGATTGTCTTGGCTACCAGCTCCTTGCCGGTGCCGCTTTCGCCAAGTACCAAAACAGTGCTGTTCGACTGAGAAACTTTTGAAATCAAATTATAAATACGTTTGATCGACTGAGAAGCGCCAACTATCGGTGGGACCTTGGGATGGACTGACGGCTCATCGTTACCCATGTCATAATTCTGACATAGAAGCCGGAAAAGGTCAATAGATTTTTATGAATATTTCCATATCCTATATATATCCCATTCGGATTGGATCGCAGCTATAAAGCATCAATTGGATTGTGCAATGCTTGTCAGGCGGCTGCGCACAAAAGCTATGTGACCACGCAATACATAGAATTGTTCAGCGTAAGACGCCGGCATTTTCATTTTATTCACTGCTTCCTCTATATGATCGAGGCGAAAGAGCAATTCCGCCCGTAATTCCGGCGACATCTCCGCTACCAGGTCCTGTTCGAGCGCGAGCAGAGCCCGATACCATCGGAAAATACGAAGTCTGATACGCCATCTAAATAGTGCGGGAATAGCTCTTAGTCACGGGATCAAGATTACGATCATCGGCACAAAAACTACGATGATACGGTTCACAAGACTGGCCATCCAAAACGGAAGATATCGATAAAGAAAGCCTTTGCCTGATTTATAGTAGCGGCTAGCGTCACTGCTAATCGGGAATTCATGCTCCAGTGGCGATGGAAACTCGCCTCTCCGCCTTAGCAGACTCGCGCTTCCATGCACTTCCTGAGCTGCTTCGATCAGCAAATCCGATAGTGCAGGATGCAGATCAGGACGCGCAATAATCTCAACGGTAGGCCCAATAAGGTTTATATCGTTCGATGGAATATCCCTGCCGAAATCGATTGACCCTTTCGGAAGTTCCAGCTTGTTCAAATAATTAATGCGTCGAATATACCCGTCGGCTTGCGTAAAATCGAAAAGATGGATCCCTTCAGTCCGCAGAAGCGTACGAATGTTCTGGACCGAGGCTGAATCTCCCATCAGGAACACCGCATCTACTTTACCTTCGATCAATGCATTTGCCGCCTCATCCGCTTCCAGGTCAAGCAGCATTGTCCCGCCACCTGGCTCGATACCATTGCCGGCAAGCAGTGTTAAAGCCAGCGTTCTGGTGCCACTGCCTTCGGGGCCAACGGCAAGCCGTTTGCCGGCGAGACCGGAAAGCAGCTCGATGGGCTTCTCCCCGCGATAGAAAACAAGGAGCGGTTGATAGGAAATGCTGCCAAGAGAAACCAGTTTATCGATCTTCAGCCCGCCAGTCACTCCGCCCTGAACGAACCCTATGTCTACCTGGAATGAAGGATCGGACAGCCTTTTAAGATTTTCCTGAGAGCCCTGGGATGGCAAGATTTTCAGCTTAACGCCCTTTCGCGCCAGAAATTTGCGGTACTTTTCGGCATTCGTTTGGAAGACACTGCCTTCGGGGCCGCTCGTCAGGGTGACAGTATCCGGCGGCGCGGAATGGAAAAACCAGTAAGCGGCAAAGAATGAAACAGAGACTATCAGAAGGATAGCAGCAAACGCAGCCGCCCTTCCGAGTCCGAAAGTCTCCATGAAAATTGACTGAATATGAGTGAGACTGATCTTACGTACTGTCAGCACTGTTGATATATAAGCCTTCGTCCGCGTCGGGATGACCCGCTGCCCTACATTACAAGCCCTATGATCACAGATACATACCCAGCCACCCTTATAAACGCTAAGATTGTTTTGAGATCAGCATCCCAATGCATCAGCGCGAAAAGATGAGAAATAGCAAACATCAGAAACCCTATACCAATGAAAACAAAGGCCCTGACCCCGGATTGCGCATAACGCTTGACGCCTAAAACGAGAATAGTTAAGCTTAGAACCAGGTTTACAACAACTGGCCAGTTGATACTAGTTGAGTCCATATTCCCCTCCTATTTTTTACTAATCACCAGACTTACTTCATCTCCATCCCTAATATTGATCTTATCCAAGTCTGCCTTGGCGATAAATATTCCGGGTTTGTTTTCAGTATTCCACTTGAGATTCAACTCACCCATTTTCGTTGCACCCTTAAATACAGCGACAATGTTATTATCCGGAGCAACATTGTAAACAGTCTTGGATAACCGTGCGAATCCGACCTTGGCAGCAAGTCCGTATTCTTTTTTTGCAACGGTCTTAACTACCGGCCAGATCATTTCTCCAAAAAAGACAGCGTACAAGACAACGTCCTTGAGGATACTGTCGTGCAATACGGTGCTGTTAAACACCCAGTCGCCTATCTCGCGGCGATCGTTAGGAATCGTATCACTATTAAGAAAAGGGGAAGAGGCAAGGTACTCATTCGAAAAATCATAAATCCTTTTCTTGATATCCGCTCTTTCGAGGGAAAAATTGGGATATCTCCTGGTGATTTCGTTGGCAATGATATCAAAGGCTTCAAGGCCGTCTGGATCGGATTTCGCCAAATGTCCCATAAGCTTGATTATATTGAAAAGCCTTTGTGGTGAAGCCTCGTCAGGGGCAAGTATCAACGGAGCGGAAACGCGAAAAATTTTCTTGATAGTAGCGGTCTGAAATTCTTCCATTTTCAGACTGCTTGGAGATTCATTTACCCTGCTGATATCGCCGGCCAGAAGGGCATCCATTATATGTTCATAAGAAAGGGTCCGAGATTTCACATGAACTATCAGGGCAGCATATATCTCAACTTCGATGAGGTGTTTACTGCTGGTAATAATATAGACATGACCCGCTTCAAACCCTTTCTTTTTGATCACCGAGTATAGATTCTCCAGTGACATGTCGCCCCTCCACTTCAATCTAAAGAATAAGGACTTGCAGCCCGATTCCTCTTGAGTTCCCGCCTTTCTCTGACTTGCAAACAGGATCGGCAGCCCGGGTCATTTTCTCGCTGCTTTTATATTGAATAACACGATTCCTTAGCGGATACTGATGCGCACACCCGAATATTGTATCATACTACGCATTAAAATTCCTTCCCTAAGCACCAGTCGCTCCACGTATTGAGCACACCGTTCAAGGTCTAATATTATTAGAAATTCTTAATTTCTGTAAACATGCTTCAAGCCGCTATTTAATAATTTTGTACAAAATTAGTTTCCACAACTGAGGGGTTAAGATATTTAGCAAGCTGGCCTTATATTTAAGTTCATTTTATTAGTTCCAAGCTACTTTGCAGTCGCCGACGGCTTCGTTGAATAGCGCCGCTCCACTTCCTTCAGAATGTCCTCTTTGAGTTTTGCTATCTCCTGCTTAAACAAAGCGTTCGACAATACCTCCTCAGGAAGTGAATCGAATCTTTTCGCAATGACTTCACTCAAACTGCCCTGTGTCGGTTGACTGTCTATCGATTTTTGAAGACTTGCAGTAGCCGCGACCAGGTCCTGGAGTTCATTATTGTTCACAGACAGTTTCTGATCTATAGACACAAGAACATTGACTGCCTGGTCCATCCTATCCGCACTTAACTTGGCAGATACAGCAGAGAACTGACCCAGGTCCATCAACTGTCCTTCGCAATTTCCGGGCAAAGCACTATCTGTTGAAGGCACCCATCTCCCCTGGCAAACCATCCGTCCTGATGCACCGGGTAAAAATGTATACCCCGCATTCTCCTGAGCGTAGGACTGCAGCGGCAATCCCGCCAGAAACAGCATCAACCCAATCGCTGCGGAAAAAATGTCCTTCCTCATACTTCCTCCTTTCATAACAGACGGTTTCATCTGGTCCACTGAACCGCTCTCTGCACTATTTGTGCTTCCCGATTTCAATCTCATACCGCCCAGCAGGCACCGATGGATCGGCCTCGACTGTTATGGCCATTTCGTAGTCCTTCTCCAGGGCAACCAACTCAAGCCTCCTCGTATTAAGGAGTATGTTGGCACTCGCGACCGACAGCCGGCAGACAATCTCCGATATCTCGCCGCCGGCCGCCAAGGCATGCATTTCTCGGACCGCACCCAGTGCCACGAAATCATCCGAATTCACAGACCCTCTACCGTCGCAAAGCGGGCATTGGTGTGTTATGGCCTCCGCATATGCCGGCCTGATGCGCTCGCGGGTCATCTCGAGTAAGCAGAATTTCGACATACCGGCAATCTCGGTATTAGCCTTGTCGGTGCTCAGCCCGTCTGTCATGCGCGTTTCCAGAAGCCGGCGGTTCTTGCTCGATTCCATGTCGATAAAGTCGATGACTACCAGTCCTCCGATATCGCGCAGCCTCAGCTGCCTTGCAACCTCATCGGCCGCTTCGAGATTGGTAGTAAGCGCGGTAGACTCTACGTTGTCCTCCCTTCTGCTTCTGCCTGAATTGACATCAATGGCGGTCAGGGCCTCGGCCCTGTCGAAGACAAGATAACCCTTTGACGGCAGCCTAACTTCACGTTGTGAAAGCCTGGCTATCTGCACCTCTAAGTTGTATAACCCGTAGAGTGGTTTTTTTTCCTTGTAGTGGGTGACATTGATCTTGCGCCAGGGCATGATCTTGCGCAAAAAGGCTTTTGTGGCCGCATACGTCGCCGCGTCATCAATAAGAATCTCAGCCACATCCGACGTGAGATAGTCGCGTACGGTCCTCATAGCGATATCCTGCTCTTTGTAAATAAGCGCCGGTGCCTTTGTCTTGCCGTCATCGGCCTTGATGCGGTCCCAGAGCTTAGTCAGGTATTTCAGGTCCAGACCAAGCTCTTTCTCCAGCGAATCGCTGCATGCCGTTCTCAGTATGAACCCGGTGTCCTTGGGGAGCTTGAGAGAATTGAAGGTCTCCTTCAG
>Ga0182010_10000958_pt1 | contig 15858 bp, 14 predicted proteins | sample 611E1MmetaG_FD_120488 | JGI IMG/M metagenome (GOLD analysis project Ga0182010, IMG submission 120488) | Permafrost microbial communities from Stordalen Mire, Sweden - 611E1M metaG | ecosystem: Environmental > Terrestrial > Soil > Wetlands > Permafrost | place: Sweden: Stordalen | collected...
AGGTATTTTTCGAACCAGATTTGCGCCTCCAGATCGAGGTGGTTCGTCGGTTCATCCAGCAGTAACAGGTCGGGTTTGATCAGTAAAAGCTTGGCCAGTTCGGCGCGCATCAGCCAGCCGCCGCTGAATTCGCTCAAAGACCGCTCGTAATCCGTTTGCTTGAACCCGAGGCCGGAAAGGATGGCCTGGGCTTCATGGTGGACGTCGTACCCGCCGGCCATTTCATAACCGTGCTGCAGTTCACCCAGTTGATTCAGGAGCTTATCGTGATTCGAAGTGTCCGTGTCTTCCAGTGCTTTGTGCACATTGTTTATCTTCTCGGCGATTTCGCGGATATCTTTCGGAGCGTTTTCTACTTCATCCAGCAATTTGTTGCTGGAGCTGGGATTGATATCCTGGTGCAAATAACCGATGGTGCTGTCTTTACTCTTGATGATCTGACCTGTATCCGGCAGCGTCACCCCGGCGACGATATCGAACAATGTAGTTTTCCCGGAACCGTTGGCGCCGATCAGGGCAACACGGTCTCTGTCCCCGACGTCAAAACTGAGGCCGGCGAAGAGCACCCTGTCCGCATAAGATTTCGAAATATTATCGGCACGTAACATGACTAATTCACACTCATTGAACAACCGGATTTAACAACAACGCAAGACTCCACAAGAATAATTCCGTGGATTTTGCAAAGATTACATATTAATACACGGTCAAACTGCATTCCGGATTTTGCTATTTTGTTCTAAATTGATCTTCAACTTTTCTGGGTCGATAAGAATTGCGGAAGACCCATCTGCTGAATCTGGTCCTGGACTTTTTCTATGTCGTCAATGTGTCCGTCTTCTTCACCCAGGATATCTTCCAGCAGTTCCCGCGTCACAAAGTCTTTGGCATCGCCGCATACCAGGATACCGGCATTGTATCGGTTGGAGGCATCGATTTCCGCCTCATGATCGTTGGCAAACATCTTCGGGATATCTGCCCCGATGTGCAGTTTCTCCAGTTCACTGACAACAGGAATACCCTCGAGGAAAATAATCCGTCCGATTAGTTTTTCCGCATGTTTCATCTCAACCACGGCACGCTTCTGCAATGCATCGTGCAGTTTTGCGTATCCCCAGTTATCGCATACTTCGGCATGTACAATGTATTGATTGACCACCGTCAGTTCGCGCCCCAGTAAAGCATTCAGTGTCTCAATGACTTTTTTGTCCCCTTTCATGTCTACCTCCCAATCATATTATTCAAGCATATTTCCAGCCTCAGTATATCAGAAAGTCGGGAACTGCACAGACACCCGCTGATGTCTAATCAGAATCAAATATCTGCATTAATTTCGTTTTTTAGTTCGGCGAAAAAGGCTTGCATGAATTTTATCCTTACACCGGCGATCTCTTTCCCTTTGTCAGTAAATAGTTTATCCGGTATTTTTACTATCTTCGTTTCAAATTCGAGATTAGGAGTGTGTTTCGAGACATCTTTGATCCTGCCGTCAGGTTTGCCACCGACCAGATTGTCTGCGATATATTCTTTTAATGGAGTAAATGAATATAGGCTCTCATGAATATCACCGGCTATCATAAAAGATCTGGCCACTCCGATTGCTCCCAGGACATCGATCTTATCGGCATCAAACAATATTTTTGCTTCGATCGATTTCGGTTCATTACTGCTTCTATACCGGTGAGTCTGAATACAATGCTTTACTTCTTTGATTAGCGGTTCCGGATATTTCAATTCTTTTAGTATTTTTGCCGTTATCTCCGCTCCTAGTACCGCATGGTCGGTTTTACCCGTATTATCAGTTTCCTCCTTCATCCCGGCGATATCATGCATCAATATCGCGATTTGCAGGACTTCTAAATCAACTTCCGGATTTGCCGCCGCAATTTTCATCGCCGTTTTCCAGACCCGCTCAATATGATCCAGCGTATGGCCGGTGAATCCTGCTAATTCCTTCTCCACGATTTTGTATAAATTCGGGTATTTCTCATCTAAAGTAAAACTCATTTTTTCTCCTGGGAGCACCCTACTAAAAACACGAGATGGAGGGCTATGGCCCTCCATCTTAATCACATCAACTGACCATGCTGATTTTAGACATCCAGATTCTTGACGTACTGGGCATTGGCAGTGATAAATGCCTTGCGCGGGGCTACTTCATCCCCCATCAGCACCTGGAAAATCTGGTCGGATTTTGCGGCGTCTTCCACGTTCACCTGCAGCAGTGTCCTGGTCGCAGGATTCATCGTGGTTTCCCACAACTGCTCGCTATTCATTTCGCCCAGACCTTTGTAGCGTTGCACGTCGACGCGCTTGTCTTTCAATTCTTTCAACGCTGCGTCTCTTTCTGCATCGGAGTAGATCCACCGTTCTTCTTTATTTGTTTTCAAACGGAACAATGGCGGTTGGGCAATGAAAAGATGCTGCTCGGTGATTAGTTTCGGCATGTGCCGGAAGAAGAAAGTCAGTAATAAAGTACGGATATGGGAACCGTCCACGTCGGCATCGGTCATCAGGATCACTTTATGGTAGCGGAGCTTTAGCGAATCAAAACTCTCGTCCAGTCCTGCCCCCAGCGCGGTGATGATAAACCTGATTTCGGCCACTCCCAGCATCTTCTCCGGTGAGGCTTTTTCGACGTTTAGAATTTTACCTCTGAGAGGTAGTATGGCCTGGAAACGCCGTTCCCGTCCCTGTTTGGCCGAACCGCCGGCGGAGTCACCTTCCACCAGGTACAATTCGCAGAGGGTGGGGTCTTTCTCGGAGCAGTCCGCCAGTTTGCCGGGTAAGGTGCCGGTATCCAGACTGTTTTTCCGCACTACCAGATCGCGGGCTTTACGTGCGGCTTCCCGGGCGCGGGCGGATAATAAACATTTATCGATGATCCCTTTGGCATCATCCGGATGTTCTTCCAGGTATAAAGCCAATCCTTCTGCGACGACGCTTTCGACCGCGGGTTTAGCTTCCGCGTTGCCCAGTTTGCCTTTGGTCTGTCCTTCGAACTGCGGCTCGCCGATTTTCACACTGACGATGGCGGTTAAGCCTTCACGCACATCATCGCCGCTGAGATTGGCATCTTCTTCTTTCAGGAACTTATTTTTATGCGCGTAATCGTTATACACGCGGGTTAAAGCGGAACGGAAACCGGTCAGGTGAGTGCCGCCGTCGATTGTATTCACGCAGTTGGCAAAACTCAGGATCGTCTCACTGAAGCCGTCGTTATACTGCAGCGCAACTTCTACCCCGATCCCGTTCGATGTTTTAGCAACGTAGATTGGTTGCTTGTGGATTACAGCGCGGTTATGGTTCATGTGGCGCACAAAACTGGCCAGGCCGCCCTCGAAATAGAAGGTCTGTTCCTTGTCTTCTCTGACGTCGGTGATGGAGATTTCCAGCCCTTTGTTGAGGTAGGCTACCTCACGCACGCGTTCGCACAACGTATTGAAATCATATTTGATCGTGCCGAAGATCTCTTCATCGGCTAAAAAGCTGGTGGTGGTGCCGGTGCCTTCCGATTTACCCGCCACGGCCACATCTACAACCGGGATACCCTGGTGGTATTCCTGGAAATAGAGCTTGTTATTACGTTTGACCCAGACTTTGACCCATTTGGAAAGGGCATTCACCACGGAAGCACCGACGCCGTGCAAACCGCCAGAGACCTGGTAGGTCTTGCCGCCGAATTTGGCGCCCGCGTGCAGTACGGTCATCACCGTTTCCAGCGCGGATTTACCGGTGGCAGGGTGAATTTCCACGGGAATGCCGCGGCCGTTATCCTCGACCGTGATTGAGTTATCTTTTTCGATGGTCACTTTAATGTGCGTACAGAAGCCGGCCATCGCTTCATCTACGCTGTTGTAAACGATTTCGTAGACCAGGTGGTGCAGACCGCGCTGGTCGGTGCTGCCGATATACATACCGGGACGGCGGCGTACCGCTTCACGTCCGCCAAGGACGTGGATCGCTTCGGCATTATATTCTTCGGTACCATCGTTGTGCCGGTCTTTTTTTGGCATAGAAGGGGTTATATTATTTTCAGTCATAATCGACACTCACTCCAGGGGGATACAAATACTAACGATTTTATATGTGAAATGACGCCGGAAAAGTTGCTTTTACTGCCTGCGTCGGATATTGTTCCCATCAACTAATATTATACCACACCACAGCTTAGATTTGAAGCTGTGGTAGAGAATATTGACATCAATCAAACATGCTAATATTATTAAACCGGATTTCGTCGAGACTAAACACCATCAGCCTTTTTCACTATATTAGAATGTACGAACTGAACGTGGAATTAAAATATCAACGCCGTTCCATCAGATTAAAAGAATATGATTATACAATGCCCGGCGGGTATTTCATCACGATTTGCACCCAAAACCGGGATTGTCTGTTTGGTGATTTCGTTCGTACGGGCAACCAGCTTAATTGTACAGGCTGTACAGGCGACCGGATTATTTATACGGGCGACCGGCCGGTCGCCCCCATAGCCGCTCCCCCCGCAAAATCTCCCATCACCCCGGCGAAATCAGAAATTATTCTCAATGAATTCGGCAAAATTGTCCGGGACGAATGGCTAAAAACAGTGGATATCCGAAAAGAAATCGTTTTAGATGAATTTGTGGTAATGCCCAATCATTTCCATGCCATCGTATTCAATACGGACATTAGCCGTACGGGCAACCACATTAATTCTGCGGGCGGCCAGCTTAATTGTACGGGCTGTACTGGCGATCGGCCGGTCGCCCCCCACAGTCGCCCCGACAGGCCCGCCATCCGAATCAATCGGCGCATTGATGGCAGGTTACAAATCCGCCGTCACGAAAAGAATCAATTTGTTGCGCCGAACACTAGGATATCCTGTCTGGCAGCGCAATTATTACGAACATATCATCCGTAATGACAAAGAATTGAATCAAATTAGACAATATATCATCCTCAATCCGGTCAATTGGGAAAAAGATACAGAATTTATTCCCTTGTAATTAATCAACCCCCCCAAATCCAATTGACTTTGTACGGGCGACCGGCCGGTCGCCCCCACGGTCGCCCCCTCATTCGCCCCAACAGTCCGGCAACTTTCTATAGTATAATGAAGCCATGAATGAGGCTCCCAAACCTTTACTGGTGCTCTTTGACGGCAACGGCCTGATCCACCGCGCCTTCCACGCTTTACCGCCCTTTACCCTGCGCAAAACCGGGGAAATGGTGGGCGCGGTTTACGGCTTCACTGCCATCATGCTGAAGGCCATTAATGACCTGAAACCAACCCATTATGCCGTCGCTTTTGATAAAAAGGCTCCCACTTTCCGCCACCAGATGTACGATGAATACAAGGCGACCCGCAAGGAAACACCCGCCGAGCTGGTGGGGCAATTCGGGCGGGTGCGGGAGCTCGTACAGGCTTTTGATATCCCCATCTTCGAAATGGAAGGTTTTGAAGCCGACGACCTGCTGGGTACGCTGGCCGCACAAGCCAATGCCCGGGGCATCGAAACCGTCATCGTCACCGGAGATGCTGACCTGATGCAGCTGGTGAACGAGAAAACGACGATACTGTACCCCAAGGCACGCGGTAGTTTCGGGGACGCGGACAAATTTGACGCCGCCGCCGTAATGACCAAATACGGCATCGGGCCGGAGCACATCGCGGATTATAAGGCATTGAAAGGCGATACTTCGGACAACATCCCCGGGGTCAAAGGAATCGGCGAGGTGACTGCGGTCAAACTGATCCAGAAATTCGGGGGGATCGAACAGATTTACGCCCATCTTGACGAGGTAACGCCGCCCAAACTCCAGGCGCTGCTGCGGGAAAACACCGAAGTGGCGAAGAAGAGCAAAATCCTGACCACCATTGTTACCAATGCCCCGATCACTTTCGACCCGGATGCCAGCCACAACATCCACTACAACCGCAATAAGGTGATTGAACTGTTTCGGGAACTGGAATTCACCTCGTTGCTGAAACAACTGCCTGGCGGAACAGATACCGAACCACTTAACCCCGCCGGGGAAAACGCACCATCAATCCCGGCGGAAAACCTGCCTCCGGTGAAAATTGACTACCATCTGGTCAATACCGCAGAAGCTCTGGACGCGCTGGTTACGCGGCTGAAAGAAGCGCCAACTTTTGCTTTTGATACCGAAACCACCGGCACCAGACCGATGATCGACCAATTGGTAGGCATATCGGTCTGTCCTGCCCCCGGCGAATCATATTACGTCCCCGTCGGGCACACGGGGATGCTGCAATTGCCGCAATTACCGCTGGAAACAGTCGTAGATAAACTAAAACCCATCTTCGCGGACAATTCCAAGGCAAAAATCGGGCACAATGCCAAGTTCGACATGGAAGTACTCGGTGAAGTGGGAATCATTATTACCAACGTTACATCAGACACGATGATTGCCGCCGATTTGCTGAATGAAAATGACCTTAAGCTTAAATCATTGGCGTCAAGCCGTTTACACATAGAAATGACAGAGATTGAAGACCTGATTGGTAAAGGTAGTAAAAAGATACCGATGTCCCAGGTGGAGATCGAGAAAGTTTCCGACTACTCCTGCGCCGACGCCGATATGACCATGCGGTTAAATGAAATGCTTGTCCCGGATCTGAAAAAGCAGGATTTATGGCAGTTGTTCGATGAAACCGAGATGCCCTTAGTGCCTGTTTTACTGAACATGGAGCAGAACGGTATTGCAGTGGACACAAACATCCTGGCCAACATGTCGCGCAGCCTGGGCGACCAGATACGCGTACTCGAAAAAGAAATCTGCGACCTCGCCGGGCAGACGTTTAACATCAACTCGCCACAGCAACTGGGCATGATTCTGGCCGACGTACTGCACCTGGAAGGCGTGAAAAAGAAAAGCGGCGGGTACTCGACTGCAGCCGACGTATTGGAAAGCCTGCGCTGCGATGAAGCCCCGATTATCGGAAAGGTGCTGGAATTCCGGCAGTTGTCCAAACTGAAATCGACTTACGTGGACGCCTTACCGGCGCTTGTCAACCCGAAGACCAAACGGGTGCACACCAGTTTTAACCAGACGCGCACCTCGACAGGCCGGCTTTCTTCCAGCGACCCCAACCTGCAAAATATCCCCATCCGCGATGAGATCGGCCGGCGCATCCGCGAAGCATTCATCGCCCCGCCCGGTTCGTTCCTGATGGGCGTTGATTATTCCCAGATCGATTTGCGCGCTTTGGCTCACCTTTCACAGGACACGAACCTGTTACAGGCTTTCCGTAACGACGAAGACATCCATACCGCCACCGCGGCCCAGCTTTACGGCGTGGGCTTGAACGAGGTCACCCCGGCGATGCGCCGCTTCGCCAAGACCATCAATTTCGGCGTCGTCTACGGCATGAGCAGCTACGGGCTGGAACAGGCCACCGAACTCTCCCGCGAGGAAGCGGGCAAATTTATCAAGGCCTATTTCGATAAATACTCCGGCGTGAAATGGTTTATGGAATTAACCAAAGAACAGGCGCATAAGAGCGGCTACGTGCAGACCATCCTGGGCAGGAAACGGACGGTTCCGGATATCAACTCTACTAACCGGCAGGTACGCGAGGGTGCCGAGCGGTTTGCCATCAACATGCCGGTGCAGGGCACCTCCGCCGATATTATTAAGAAAGCAATGATCAACCTGCACCGGGAAATGATCCAGCGTAATTTGCAAAGCAAGATGTTATTACAGGTACATGATGAACTGGTCTTCGAGGTTCCGGAAGCGGAAATGGCTGAAATGCGCCAACTGGTACCGGACATGATGGTCAATGCTATCAAATTGAGCATCCCGCTGAAAGTGGATACCAAAACAGGAAGAAACTGGGGCGAAATGGAGAAGTAAATGCCTGAACTGCCGGAAGTAGAAACAGTAAAAAATCAATTGGCTCCCCATATTATCGGACGCACGATTACCAGGGTAACGCTGTTGTGGGACAGGATGGTCAAAGGCCAGGACCCGCAGGAATTTGTCAAAGGGATTGCCGGACAAAAAATCACTGATGTCACGCGGCACGGCAAGTACCTGATCGTCCACCTCGGCAGCGGCCATAAAATGATCATCCACCTGAAAATGACCGGCTCCCTGATTTTAGGCAATCAGAACGATACCGAACCCCCGCAATACAGCCGCGCAATTATCCATCTGGATGACGGACAGAACATTTATTTCCGCGACCCGCGCAAATTCGGCATACTCAACCTGGTCAAAGATACCCTGGAAATCGATGCTAAACTGGGGCCGGAACCGCTGGAAGAAGCCTTCACACCGCAGGTTTTTACGGACGGTTTAATAAAGCGCAGCGCACCCGTTAAATCGGTGATACTGGAACAGAAATTTATCGCCGGAGTGGGGAACATGTACGCCGACGAAGCCCTTTTCCTGGCGAAAATCGACCCGCGGCGACCCGCCAATAAGCTGAAAAAAGCCGAACTCAAACGGTTATTCACCGCAATTCAGGATGTATTGATCGCCGGGATTAAATACGGCGGCGCCAGTGTGGTGACATATTACCACCCGGACGGTTCGGTGGGGACGGCGCACCAGCATTTCAATGTCGCCCATAATCTGGCAAAGGTCTGCCCGGTTTGCGGCGGCCCGATCAAACGCGTGGTCGTCGGCGGACGGGGGACTTATTACTGCCCCAAATGTCAGAAGTAGTTCTGAGTAATGAGTCGCCAGTATTGAGTTTTCAGCTACCTTACTAAAATCACCGACCATAAGGGCGAGGGAAGTTTATAGAAAATTCTCCCTTAATCCCTCCTTACAAAGGAGGGAAAATCCCAGCGTTTTTGCTCAGCAATCTCAAGGCAGACTTTATCAACAGGTCCAGATGTATTCCAGAATATTTTTGCCTGTCTCACTCACAAACACCCCGATCCCTCGTCAATAACGTTTTCAGCCTTCCCGTCCTGATTATCCATTATCGCAATAATCATCCTTCCGGATGAAGGATATTCCTGCTTGAGTATGATGAAATTTCTCCTGCAGACTTTATACAATGGATTAATTACCGCATGAAAACTGCTATTCGACAGGAGACAAGGCTAATGAAAAAGACACTAAAAATAACTTTAATTAGCGTCGTTTCTTTAATCGTAATCGCCATTGCGGCAATATTGATAGCCGGAGGCGCCTTTTTAAAACCCGCCTACCTAGAACCCTGGAACAAGTCTTATGCCCGGAAATTCAGCGATCCAAGGCTCCAGCTTGCCGCGCACGGACTTTTGGCGGCAAACGGACACAACATGCAGCCGTGGATAATTAAATTGGATGCTGATCAAAACGTTTTCTATCTTTATGCCGACAGTACGCGCTTAACGCCGGAGGTGGATCCTTTCGCCAGGCAGCAGATGATCACCCAGGGCACATTCCTTGAGTACGTCAGAGTGGCAGGCTTAAAGTTCGGCTATAAAACTGACATCGAACTTTTCCCCGCCGGCGAATATGATGAACATAATTTAATAGACAGCATGAATAATAAACCGGTAGCAAAAATTACGATCGCAAAAACCGAACCTCAAGACAATGCCTTGTATGATTTTATCTTTACCCCCGACACCAACAGGGCGGCCTACCGGAAAACAGAGCCAACGGTAAAGCAGATAGCGGATTTACAAGCTGCCAACACTTTTAAAAACATCTCGTTGCAGTTTTACCTGGACAAAAATAATCTCGACAAGTTGAGCGCTTACGCCATGGCGGGCGCCAAAATAGAATCCGGCGTTCACCGCATCAGTGCGGAATCGGCGAATGTTTTCCGCGCCAACGAATATCAAAAAAATAAATATCGCTATGGTTTTTCGGTTGAAGGTCAAGGCACGACGGGAATAATGAAGCCTGTTTTACAGGGACTCGTGACACTGATGCCTTCGTTGAACGGCGAAAAAAGTTCCGCGGCTTTGTTTGTCAGATCAACTCAGGCTGAGGTAGATAACACCCCCGTTTACGCCATGATCGTTACCGCGGATAATAGCCGTATCCTGCAGGTGGAAAGCGGCATGCTCTACAGCCGGCTGGTTTTAACCGCGCATGCGCAGGGTTTTGTTCAGCAGCCCTTGAGCCAGGTTTTGGAAGAGTATCCTGAAATGGCAGAACAATACAACCAAGTCCATGCTGACTATGCGCCGGGAAACGGGACCATTCAGATGTTTTACCGCATGGGTCAGCCCACCAAACCATTTCCGCTCAGCATGAGAAGAGACGTCACCGACCTGATTAAGTAAGTAACGGCTGAAAATAGTCTATTTGAACCAGCGGATGTTCTTTTTGGGGATTTCTTTAACTTCCGGCGCCGGCTCTAATTTCTGCGTTATTTTGTGCGCAACCCAACTGACGGGTTTTGTAATCGGTCTGAAGATTCCCAGCCGCTGTCCGAAGCTCTGTGCAATAAGGTCGGTGTACAGGCTGAATGTCTGAACAGCAGTCAAATAGTCGACGCAAATCAGGATCTCCTCGTTCACCCCGAAGGGCACGCTGAACGGAATAAAACCGCGGGCATATTCGACCGCCCATACGCCGTCGGTGAAATTCATTCCGCGCGCCTGGCCCGGGCCGACGTAGATCCGATCGCCGGGTTTATAAATTGTTTTCTCGAATTGACCCTCGGCATAATACCAGGTTTCTCCATCGATAACAGTGTCCCAGAATCCGGCAAAATGACGACCGGAATGGCCTTCGGAACCGATCGGAGTTCCCCAGATCATTATGTATTCGCTGGTGGATGCATAATAGAGCTTCATTTGAATCATCGCACCGCCGGCGATGCTGTATACCCAGGGCTGCGAGAAATCAAGTGTATTTGGATAATGCGCCGCAAGCGCATTGGCGAAAGCATCAAACATTTGTGGTTTAGGTTTACCCAGGCATTCCAGAGCACACTGGTGAACAACATCCGGATCAAATCTTCCCATTTATATCAAACCTCTCGTTTTTTTCATACACTATTATCGAACGGTCCGAACATCTTATCCATCGACTCGCTGACGATACGAATAGCTTGTTTACGGGTTAGCATTTTCCCCATAAAAAAGTACCCCAGCCGATTAGACCTTCCCGCAATGAGACTTGGCCGCTTCCCCAGCGCATTCAGCGCTTCCGCGACTGTTGGTTTTACATCCATCACCTTGACAAATCGGTTTGGCTTTGGCATATTGGCATCCCAGCCTGGCGTTTTTGTTGACCCGGCCATAAACCCCAGCACGTCAACCCCATGGCGGCCTAATTCGTACCACAGGCTCTCAGCGATTATCAGATTGTAGGCTTTTGTTCCTGCGTAGTTAGCGCAATAAGCCGTCCCGTACATCGCGGAAGCCGATGAAAGAAAAATAATACCGCCGCGTTTCCGTTCAACCATCTTTTTACCAAAATGATGGGCCAGAATAAGTCCGGCCCGCGCGTTAACGTGCAATTGTTGTACGAGCTGATCCGCAGTCAGGTTGAGAAACGGACCGACTTTGGAAACGCCGGCGTTATTCACCAGCAAGCCGATTTCCAGAGAGTCGGTTACGGCCGTAAGATCTTTCAGAATGTCTTCCCTGCCAAGGTCCAGCGCTACTGTCCTGGCTTCCACCCCGTAAAGACTTCTGATCGAATCAGCCTGGGCTCGCAGTAAATCAGCATTGGTGGCGATGAGAATTACATTAAGCCCGCGTTCAGCACATTGACGGGCGAATTCGGCGCCCAGACCCCTTGAAGCGCCGGTAATCAAGGCCCATGGACCATATCTGGATGAGAATGAAGTCAACACGTATCAATCCGGGATATTTCTCTTTATTTTAACAATGATAATATACCGTGTGCCCTACGTTGTAAAGCTCACCCGCAGTAATTGTACGGGCGACCGGCCGGTCGCCCCCACCATCTCCCCTATCAAATCATTTCCCTTTATTCTCGGATTTGTTTGATTTTAGGTTTTTGGTATTTTGATATTGGTATTTATCCTTTTGGGCTTGATTTCATTCAGTTGAACCTGTACAATTCTTTACTTAGTACAGATGAGATTCCAGTGAGATAATTTTATGTCAACCGGCAGTAATACCGGCGCAGAAAAAAAATCTGAACTGCGCCGCGACGTAACAGTTTGGGGTTCATATACCTGGGGCTACGCGGACGTTGGCGCCGATATTTATGCCGCGCTCGGCTTGGTGATTGCCGCATCTCAAGGCCTCGCGCCGATGGCATTTGCCCTGGCCGGTGTGATCTATATCATGATCGGGCTGGGATACACGGAACTTTCCTCAACTTATCCGGTGGCCGGGGGCGGCCATTATTTCGCATTACGCGGTTTGGGCGATTTCTGGGGATTCGTCGCCGGAGCTGCGCTTTTGCTTGACTATACCATCGATATTGCTCTCTTTGCCGTGGCTTCCGCAGGCTATATTAACTTTTTCCTGCCGTCGTTCTTTGGAGTCAACGTCGGCCAATATGTCATTGCGCTGGGCCCATTCCATGATATTAAAATATTCTGGTTAATTGAGACCATGGTGCTCATCTTCTCCCTGATGTTTATCAATATCCGCGGCGTACGGCAATCCTCCCGCCTGAACGAAATCCTGGGGGCAATCGACCTGATACTTGAGACCACCGTTGTGCTGTTGGGCTTTGTATTGGCCTGGAATCCCCAGTTGCTGGCCAGCCAGTGGAATCTGGCAATACATACTTTGCCGATCAGCAAGTTCATGTATGGTTCAAGCCTGGCAATTATTTCGTTTGTCGGATTAGAATCAATTTCCCAGGCAGCCCAGGAAACACGCCGCCCCGCAACAATTATTCCGCGCACAAGCATCGCTCTGATTTTTACCGTTTTTATCTTCGCCGTGGGGTTCTCGACAGTTGGCTTGGGCATCCTGCCCTGGCAGCATTTTGCTTCCAACATCAGCGACCCGGTAGCACAAATTGCGAAAAACATTCCTTACCTCGGCTTTATCGCCGGACCGTTTACCGCCGTCCTGGGGGCAACCATACTGCTGATCAGCGCTAATACCGGCGTGATGGGGGCTTCCCGTCTGACCCTTTCCATGAGCCAACTGCATCTGGTGACCGGATGGCTGGATAAAATTCACCCGAAATTTCACACCCCGGTGCGGACGATCGTGATTTTTTCCATGATGGGTGCGCTGGAGGCGCTGCTGGCTTTTCTCACCCCCAGCGCGATGGACACCCTGGGCAACATGTATGCTTTCGGCGCGACAGCCGGTTACATGATTGTTTTTGTCTCGCTGATCGTTTTGCGCTACAAAGACCCGTACTCGCCGCGTCCTTACAAGATGCCGGTTAACGCAAAAATAAAATACCGCGGCAATGTCGTAGACTTTCCACTGTTAGGCATTCTGGGCTTTTGCGGAGTCAGTTTCATTTTGTTTGAGGTTATTTTTACACACGCCATCGGCCGTATTGCTGGACCTGCCTGGGTAATTCTTTGCCTGGTTTATTATCTTTTATGGCGAAAGCGTAATAAATTGCCTTTGCTTAACAGCGTTAAACATAACTGGGAACAGGAGCAGATTGACGTGCTGACCGGAGCTGAAGAGTACGACCTGGTAGAAGCCTATAAAAATGCCCTGGCGCAACGCGATAAGAAGGTGAAACATGATATTTCGAAAGCTGCCCCCACCGACAAAATTCACGATAACAGATAAATATAAATTGCTGATAGGAGTCATCGCTATCATCCTTGGTGTCGTGATTTTATGGCGCACTATCTCGGTAGCGATTTCGCCGCCCGGGCTGATGGTGGGTTTTGCTTTTCTTGGTTTAGGAGTTTACCGCCTCTGGCTGGGATATACACGACTTAAACAACTGCGGGAAAAGAGGTAGGAACGCATGGTTCACACCACTTCGCTGGGGATTTTACTGGGAACGATATTCGTGGTATCGGTATCGTCGCTGCTCATCTGGATGTTCCGCGTGCCGAAAGGCTCGACTTTATCGGCGGCTAAAGCCTTCAGTTCTCTGAGCGCGGTGCATAAGGTGCTGGTCTCGATCACCGATGCGTTCCCATCTGAACGTGCGATCGGTCTGGGCTGCCGCATCGGACAGGAACAGGGCGCAGAAATGGTCTTGTTGAACGTCATTGTCATCCCTTATTCGATGGCACTGGATGACCCGGCGCCGGAAGAGGAAAAAAGAGCCGAAAAAGCGCTGGAAATGGGCGCCGCCATCGCGCAGCGGTACGGTTATAAAGTGACCAAACGTACTATTCGTCACCGCAGTATCCCCGACGGTATACTGCACGTGGCCGCCGAAGAGGATGTGGACGCGATCATCCTGGGTGTGGGCGTAAAATCGCGGACGTCCAGCCAATGGGGTAAAACCAGCCTGGAAATCATGCGGCGCGCTACCTGCGAGGTGATCGTAGATAAGGTGCCGCTGGAAGAAGAACCGATGAGCGCGGAAGGATAGACTGATAATATCCAGGATCCAGAAGTCATCCCTTTCTTTCAGTAAATTGAAAGCTATTTGCCGCTCCCCCCTGCTGAATTACCGTATAAGTACCTTGTCCCCCGTGAATGAGAATCAACGACAGCTGAAGGCTGACCGCTATATCCCCATATTTGACATCAACCGTGGTTGGTAGTACAATCCCAAACGTTGGCAAATCAAAACATATCCTCGAACAACACTTCGCTGTGATATACTAAATCATCGGCACTGGACAAGCCGGCAATAGTGAGAAACTAACGATGAAAAAAGTAATTATCATGGGCTGCGGGCGCACGGGCGGGCAACTGGCCAACATACTGGATGCCGCCGGGCACAACGTCACCGTTTTAGATGTTGATGCTTATAGTTTTCGCCGGTTATCGCCGCAGTATAAAGGCAAGGCCACCGTCTGCAACGGCATCGACCCGGAGTCACTGATAAAAGCCGGCATCACCGAAACAGAGGTCTTTATTGCCGTAACCCAGGGCGACAACCGCAATATCATGGCAGCCCAGATGGCCAAGCACATTTTTAATGTGCCGCGGGTCATCTGCCGTATTTATGACCCGTTACGCCAGGAAATTTTTCAAACCTTGGGATTGGAGACGCTTAGCCCGACCACTATCTTTGCGGAAATTTTGAAAAAGAGAGTTGAGGGCTGAGGAGTAGACTATGTATATTCTCATCGTTGGCGGCGGACGAGTGGGTTACTACCTTGCCAAAGCCCTGCTGGCGGAAGGCCATGAAGTCCTCATCATCGAACAGAACCCTAATGTCTGCAAGACAATTAATGATGAACTGGGCGGTATTTGCGCCCGCGGTGACGGTTGCGAAGTGACGACCCTTCTGGATGCCGGGACCAGCCGCGCCGATATGTTCGTTGCCGTGACTGGGGAAGACCAGCATAATCTGGTGGCCTGCCAGATTGCCAAACATAAATTCAAGGTACCGAAAACCTTTGCCCGGCTAAAAAACCCGAAGAACGAAAGCCTGTTTAAAAAACTTGGGATCGATGTAACGATCAGCAGCACGAATGTGATCATGGAACACATCACCGAATCACTCCCGACCCACCCATTGACGCACCTGATGGATATCCCGGAGAGGAATCTGGAAGTGGTGGAGGTCAGGATACCGGTTGGCTCTGCCTGCATCGGTAAAGCGGTCAAAGATCTTTCGTTGCCCGCAGGCAGTATGCTTTCCCTGATCATTCGCAAAGACCAGAAACCGATTATCCCGATCCAGACAACTGTTTTAGCGGCGGGCGATCAGGTCATTGCGGTGACTTCTGCCGAATCGGAAGAAGCGCTCCGCGCGGCATTAAGAGCGAAGTAAGTCCCGAATAAACAATATTCAATAGACAATAATCAAGAAAATTCTCCACATTAGCAGCCTTTGAAGAAGCTGCCCAAA
>Ga0182010_10000959_pt1 | contig 15843 bp, 17 predicted proteins | sample 611E1MmetaG_FD_120488 | JGI IMG/M metagenome (GOLD analysis project Ga0182010, IMG submission 120488) | Permafrost microbial communities from Stordalen Mire, Sweden - 611E1M metaG | ecosystem: Environmental > Terrestrial > Soil > Wetlands > Permafrost | place: Sweden: Stordalen | collected...
ATCTATATGAGAAACTTAAAAGATTTTGACAAGGTTAATGAAATATACAGCCAATACTTCACTAAGGGAAATGAACCCGCCAGGGTTACGATGCAAGCGATTTCCCCAATTGAAAACATCGATATAGAAATTGAGATCGTAGCGTTTAAATAGTAAAATACCAATCTTCTCTCTATCTCCTCGCCCACACATTTATCCTCCTGAAAGTCTCGAAACATGTGCCGTCTTTCTGCAGCGTAGCGGCGATCATTTTCTCCACCACGTAGTCTCGGAAAACCTCTTTTTGCGCCGGGGGAATAACTTCCAGAAAAGGCACCATACTCGGCTGGTCGATCCACTTAACAATAGCAGTGACATCCGGGAAATAGCGGTCGGCATTTTCTCCCCACACTCTCATTTCTCGAAACGGAAATTCCTTCACCAGCTTTTCGTATTTGTCCAATTCCGGGAAATACCACGGCGAGTCAAAACCAATAAAATAATCCGCATATTCGGGCAGTTGCATCGCCACCTGGATAATCCTGATGAAATTAACGCAATTACCTTCAGCCCCAAAGTTAAAACGCAAAATGCCGTTTGGCTTTAGACTGCGGTACACATTCTTTAACAACCGATTATGGTCTTTGATCCAGTGCAGGGTAGCGTTGGAAAACATGACATCGAATTCGTTTTCGTAGTCCAGGTTATTGATATCCTGCACTTTGAACGACAGATTTTTTGTCTCCAGTTTGCGAGCTGTTTCGATCATGCCGTGTGAGCCGTCAATACCCAGCACAAATCCATTGGGCACCAGTTGGGCTAATTCCACGGTCAATGCGCCGTCGCCGCAGCCGAGGTCCAGGATACGCTCGTCACCTTTTAACTTAAATTCTGCGATGATCTTATTTCCCCATTCTTTCTGGTGTGTGGAGGCTTTTTTGTATTCTTCTCCATTAAATTCGTGCGGCATTTTCTGCTCATTTTGTCTATTTACAACTAAAAACAAAAAGCCCGGGAGTTTTTTGTCTCTCGGGCTTGTAAGGTCGATTATTTGCTGATTATGTCAAATTATTTTTAAGTTGAAACCGGATAAACCCCAAGCCCGCCGGACAAAAGTCCGGAGAATGTGAGGTTCAGGAATGCGATATTTGACCGGTTCATCTGAAACATGGAATATTCGCGATAGCCTCTTTTGTTCTTTAAAAAGTATTCTATGATATTGCGATAGACGATGTCAATTCTGATTGTTTCATGTTTAAGTTCCGATTGGTTGCACCATATACAGTAAATAACGAGACGCACTTAACATCCGTTACCTTGATCTGTAGAAATTGTCACTCTCCCTTTAGAGGCTGTCTAAAAATGACTATTTGCAATTATTTATATGGATTCCCATCAGGTCGGGAATGACAAGTCGTTAACATTCTATTCCAGCTTTGCTGAAATAGAATATTTGTTTTTGTCATTGTCGGGCTTGACCCGACAATCCAGAAAAGTTCGGACAACCTCAATTGAGGCTATTCTCCCCGACTAAATCTTGAGCAGTTTTTCCAGGTGGTCTGCGGATTTGACCGGCCCGACGACGGAGAGTCGTAATTTTTCCCCGATCAGCAATTCTTTCGCCAGTGTGCACATCTCTTCGGCGGTGACTTTATCGATGACGGCGACCACTTCTTCCACATCCATGATGCTGCCGTTGAGGATCTCCTGACCGCCCACCCAACCTGCAACGCTCCGGCTGTCTTCCATGCGCAGTAAAAGGCGTCCCTTGGAAAGTTCCTTCGCTTTGTTGAGCTCTTCCTCGGTTATCTTTTCTTTTAACAGAGCCAATTGCTGCAGAATGGCGGTGATGCCAATTTCCAGTTTCTTGGGGTGAACGCCGGCATAAACGGTCAACGCGCCCGAATCCTGAAAATGGTCGAGGTAACTGTGGATATTATAGGCTAATCCGAGTTTATCGCGGACCTCCAGGAAGAGGCGGCTGCTCATACCTTCGCCGAGAATTACATTTAGCAGGTCTAGGGTGAAACGCTGGGGATGTTGTAACGAAAGACCCGGTAACGCCAGACAAAGATGGGTCTGTTCCGTTTCCCGGTTCTCGATTTTCATGCGCGGGTTTTTATTTTCTATATAAGGTACGAAGTCCAGGCGGGTTTTCTTGTTCGTCCACTTGCCCAGGATCTTTTGTACTTCATTAACAGCCTCATCCTGCTGGATATTGCCGGCAATGGCGATGACGGTGTTAGCCGGTGAATATTCGCTGGCCATGTAATCCAGCATTTGTTCGCGGGTCATATCGGCAACGGATTTATTGGTACCGGCGACATCGCGCCCCAGGGGATGGTCGGGCCACAGTAATTCATCGAGGATCATGCCCACTAGTTGATTGGGGGCATCCTTGCTCATGCTGATTTCTTCGACGATGATCTGGCGCTCTTTTTCGATGTCTTTTCTGCCAAAGCGGGAGTGCAGCACCATATCCGCCAAGACATCTAAAGCCAGATGGAAATGAGGCTGGGCAACCTTGCACCAGTAAACGGTCAGTTCTTTATCCGTGCCGCCGTTCAGCACCCCGCCGACCCCTTCAATGGCGCCCGAAATATCCTTGGCGCTGGCTCTTTTTTCCGTGCCGCGGAAACACAGGTGCTCGATGAAATGAGAGACTCCAGCCTGAGCGTCAGACTCGTAGCGGGAACCGGCGCCCATATAAATACAAACTGAAACGGAGCGGGTATGCGGCATTGGGCAGGTGATAATTCTGAGACCGTTATCGAGGGCGATTTTCTGGTACAAATATACACCTCTATACTTTCATTCTAAGGTATGAAAATGGTTTGTCAATGAAAATTATTCACCGGTGGCTTGACAAAAACCTTAATTCCCCCTCCCTCAAATGGGTGAGGAAATAATATCTCCGACGAAAGTTCTTCAACTCACCGCAATCCTGGCATCCACAACCCAGTATCCCAGTCCTGCCGCTAAAACCTTGACCGGATTGAAGTCCAGTTCCGTAATCTGCGGATTATCTTCGACCAGCGCCGAAAGCCTTAATAACAGGTCATTCAATGCCGGTTTATCGCTGGCCGGCGTACCACGGTAGCCGTCGAACAATTTGGACATTTTGATCGAGCTGATCAATTCCTGCGCATCGAGCTCGGTCAACGGATTCAAGCGGAAAACCACATCGTTCATTAATTCGGCATTGACGCCGCCCAACCCGAACATGATCAGGTGCCCGAAAGACGGATCGTTGGAAACGCCGACAATGGCCTCGATGCCTTCGGTAACCATTTTCTGGATCATCACTCCGTCCATCTGGTCAACTTTGCCCAATTCAGTTAATTTAGCTTTGATATCACCGAAAGCCTGTTTCGCTTCAGCCTCATTTTTAATATTGAGCTTGACTCCGCCAACATCTGTTTTGTGCGTAATTGTGGTAGATTCCAACTTGATAACGACCGGGAATCCGATTTTCGCGGCAATCGCGGCTGTTTCCTGGGCGGTTTTCGCCAATTTCGTCTCGGCGAAACGGATGCCGTAACACCCGAGTAAATCGCCGATCTGGGGTATCGAAAGCCAGGTATGCGGTTGTGTACTCTGTTTCATCACGCCGTTGATGATCTGTTTGGCTTTGTCGCGGTTAATATCGTGCATCTTCGGCGGCACGGTTTCCGGACGCGCCAACCGTTCGGAATATTCCACCGCTTTCGTTAATGCGGAAATGGCGCTTTCCGGGAACAGGTAGCTGGGGACATATTTACCGGGTGAGCCGACTTCGGCGGAAAAGCCTTTATGCCCCATAAAACAAATGAGCAGTGTCTTTTTGTTGCTGCGGAAAAGCGGGGCAACCCGGCGTAAGCCGTTCTCTACTTCCTTGACGTCCACCATCGAGGGCGGCACAAAAATAAAGAGCACGGCGTCACTGCCTTTGTCCGATGCCAGTTCCTGCAGAATACCTTCGAATTCCGCCGGCGAAGCCTGCGCTGTGGTATCAATGGGATTTCCGATATGAATATTACGCTTGAGGTGTGTCTTGATTGCCGCCAGTGTTTCCGGTGAGATCTCCGGCAACAATAATCCATGATTGGAAGCTGCATCCGCAGCGAGAATGCCCGGACCGCCGCCATTAGTCACAATCACCAATCTCCGGCCTTTGGGCAGCGGTTGATTGGAAAGCAAAGACGCCACATCGAACAACTCTTCCACACCGTTCACCCGCAGAATACCTGCCTGGCGGAACAAAGCTTGAGTCACCGTTTCCGAAGTAGCCAGCGCGCCGGTATGCGAAGATGCTGCGCGGGAACCGGCCGATGTCGAACCGCTCTTGACAACAACGATTGGTTTTTTCGCCGATACACGGCGGGTGATCCGCATGAAATTGTGGGGATTACCGAACGATTCTAGGTAAAGCAATATCACTTTGGTAGCGGCGTCATGTTCCCAGTATTGCACCAGATCGTTAGGTGAAACGTCCGCGCGGTTGCCGGCGCTGACAAAAGTGCTTAGCCCGATATTCAAAGAGCGCGCGTAATCCAGGATCACTTCGCCCATCGCGCCGCTTTGGGACAGGAACGAGACATTACCGGGCAAATTATTAGCTGGCGAGAACGTAGCGTTCATGCTGATCGCGGGGTCCGTATTCAGCACGCCCATGCAGTTCGGTCCGACGATACGCATACCGTGGCCGAGGGCAATTTCTCTCAGCTCTCTTTCGCGGGCTGCGCCTTCCTGTCCGGCTTCTTTAAAACCGTCGGAGATAACAATTAAACCTTTGACGCCTTTTTGCCCGCACTCTTCCGCCACTTTCAATACAACCGGTGCGGCCACTGCAATAATCGCCATCTCCACATCACCCGGAATTGCCATTACCGAAGGGTATGTTTTTATTGAAGATACAACCTCAATATTCGGGTTCACCGGGTAGACCGCGCCCACATAACCGCTTTGAATTAACGCGCGCACCAGATTGTAACCGATTGTGCCGGGGTTACGCGATGCCCCGATTACGGCAATCGATTTAGGATACAGGATCGATTTTAGAGAAGAGATGGTAGCCAGACGCTGTTCTTCTTCTTCTTTGTGTATCGACTTTTTGGTGGCAACGATCGGTAAAATAACATGCGATACGTTTTTCTCAGAAATCTTGGTCACATGAAAACCAAAACTGGAAATCAGTGCATGGATCGGTTCACGGTCTAACGGGACATCGGTCTCAAAAGTGGAAATACCCTGACCGCGCGCCACTCTCCCTAAATCCTCCAGTAAAATCAGACCGAGACCTTTCTCCTGGTATTTTTCATCGACCAACATAAATAATTCCGCCGAATTTTTGCCGGGCAATTTATAATAGCGGGCAATTGCCACCATTTCCTTGCCGTCGTGCACTACTTCCGCTGCCACCACAAAAGCGGATGCGTAATCTACCTTACAAAAATTGCGTAGACTTTCGATCGTGGGAGCTTCTTTGGGATGACCCAAACGTAAGAATTTGCTCTGGCTGTTAATGCTGTGAATAAAACTCACACATGCTTCCGCGTCATCCGAATGGATTGACCTTAAAAGTACCGTCGAGCCGTCTTCCAGCAACACATTCGTCTCATACTGAGCCAGATTCTCCGTTTCCATATCTTTAACCTCGAGCTTAGTTTTTAATCTTCTGAGTGAATCATCAATGTGACCTTTAATAAGATAATAGCATGAAATTTGGAGAGTTCAATGGAGAACAGCAGGTGAAGAACTAAAAAACAAGCACCAAAGTACCAATACCAAACAAATTATGAATACTAAATAATAATGAAAGTAACCAGAATCAAGTTCCCCAAAATACTTGCAACAGAACTATTCGCCTTCCACCGCGTTTTTTATCACTTCGATACGGCGTGTTTTGCCCGTTCTATCCAATTCCACCGCGACGAAATCGATACGCCATTCCAGCAATTGGGAATCATATGATTCCAGATAACGGGCGGCAACGTTTCGCAGGTGTGCTTTTTTTCTGGCGGTAACAGACTCTTCCGGGGTGCCGAAGGCGCGGCTAGTTTTGGTCCGTACTTCGATAAAAACGAGAAAATCGCCTTCCCTTGCGATTATGTCAACTTCCCCTTCTTTGCAGCGGAAATTGGTTTCGATGATTTTATACCCCTGTTTGGTCAGGAAATCCGCCGCCAGTTTTTCGCCGAGCATTCCGGTGGTTTGTCGTTTCATAGCATCATCATGGTATCGCGCACTGGTTGAAAAGAGCAGCGGTGGATCGGTGAAGGACCATAGCGCTTCAAGCATTCAAGATGTTCACGGGTTCCGTAACCCTTATGTTCGGCGAATTTATAATCGGGATATTTTTTATCCATTTCCACCATGTAATGGTCGCGGGTGACCTTGGCGATAATAGAAGCGCAAGCAATCGAGAAACTGAGACAATCGCCGTGCGTAATGCCTTTTTGCGGTAATTTTATTTCCGGGATATTAAAAAAGTCTACGAGCAGAAACTCCGGCGCAGGGTCCAGTTGTTCGACGGCCATTTTCATGGCCAGTCGTCCGGCTTTGGCAATGCCGCCGGTATCGATAATTTGCGCATCGGTAAATCCTACTCCGAAACTGATTGCAGCATCTTTAATACGGGGAAAAAGCGCTTCTCTTTCTGCTGCCGTCAGTTGCTTGCTGTCATTAACCTGATTCTTCCATCGGGCTTTGAAATCCGGGGGTAAAACAACTGCGGCAGCAACTACCGGCCCGGCTAGCGGCCCCCGTCCTGCCTCATCGATCCCGGCAACATAATGGAAACCTCGCTGCCAGAGGTCTTTTTCTTCCAAAAATGTCGGCGGTCCGAAAACTTCCATTATCTCTCAGCCCGTTCAGTAAGTAGACTACTGACTTTTTCCCAGATGATCTGCTGAATTTTTTCTTTCGAAAGAGATGCATTGACGACCAGCCAGCGTTGAGGTTCATCCGCGGCAAGTTGGAAGTAACCCTTTCTTACCCGCTGGTGGAAGGCTTTAGATTCCTTCTCAAACCGATCCGGTTCTTGACCGGTCTTGCGGGCAAAGCCTGCCTCAACCGGGATATCCAGCAGCACGGTCAGGTCCGGTTTCAGTCCGCCAGTTGCTAGATCATTGATTTTAAGAATCGTATCGATATCGATTTTACGGCCGTATCCCTGATAGGCAACAGTGGAATCAGCATAGCGGTCGCAAATCACGATCTTGTGTGCCTTTAATGCCGGTCGGATAACTTCTTGTACCAGCTGCGCGCGGGAGGCATCAAAAAGCATCAGTTCGGTTGTGGGCGCAATATTCGTGCTTTGCGCCCATTTTAAAAGACGGGTCAGTTTTTCACCGAGAACCGTACTGCCAGGTTCGTGAATTAAAATCGCCGGGATATCGAGGCGGGTGAGTTGCCGGTACAATGCCCGTGTTTGCGAACTTTTGCCGCTACCCTCGCCGCCTTCAAATGTGATGAAAAGAGACATCGCACGCTCCAAATCCTTTATGCCAGTTTAGCACTTGTCGACGTGAAACACCAAGTAGTTGTGCTAAAATTTTAAGTTGCCGGTTACGAGTTTTAAGTCCGGTATCAGACCGCAGTATTTTACAATAATTTTGCAGAAATAATAAAGCGGAAATCTCCGGAAAGAATACGTTTTCCCCCTTATTATGTGCTTGACAAGAGTCGAACATTAGAATATCCTAGGGTTAACATCACATTATCAGTCATGATAGGAATATTTATAGAACTATAGAACAATATAATGTGTGTGGTTCCTTACCACGGTAACCACCTTCTGTCTAATAAATCGATTGCAGCAGAAAATTAACATAGCGAAAAACAGTAAGGAGGTTGTATGAAAAGGAAAACGTTTATTCTTTCCATCCTGTCAATTCTTGTCATAGTGTCCCTCATTTTTACCAGCGCCTGCTCCACCAGTTCTACAAGCGGAGCAAATTCCTCAACCGCGGCCAACTCAACCCCACAAGTTATCACTCTTAACCTGGCGGGTGAAAACAATACTATTGACCCAAACCGCGCTTCGTGGACCAGTGAGCGCACCATCATTATTCAATGCTTTGATGGATTATTGACTTTTAACAGCGACCTCACCTTAGCACCCATGGTCGCTAAGGAAATTCCAACTGTCGCTAACAAGGATATTTCCGCCGACGGAAAAACCTATACCATCAAGTTGAAAAATAACGTAACATGGAGTGACGGCACCAAGGTCACCGCCAAGGATTTCGTATTCAGCTTTAAACGTCTGTTCAGCCCTGATTTAGCATCAGAATACGAATCATTTTATTCCGACGTTGTAGGCGGAGACGCATACTTCTCAGCTACCGGCAAAACCGATGCGGAAAAACAAGCTTTGCAAGATGCGATCGGCGTCAGAGCCGTCGATGATTACACATTAGAAATCAAATTAACTGACTCGCTGCCGACTTTCACCCAATTATTGGCATTATGGCCCGTATTCCCCGTCAGACAGGATATGGTGGCCAAGTACGGTGATAAATGGGCACAACCGGATGCTAACGGCGCGATGCCTAATTACATTGGCAACGGCCCGTTCATCCTGAAAGAATGGGTGCAGCAGGATCACTATACACTGGTTCGCAACGAAAAGTACTGGGGCACCAAACCCAAGCTAACCCAGATCACTTTCAAAGAACTGACCGACGCCAATTTGGCTCTTGCGGCCTACAAAGCCGGTGAGCTGGACCAATCCGGTGTCCCAGGCGGCACCGAGCAAACCACAATGAATGATGCCACGCTCAGCCCGCAGATTTTACGCTTCCCGACGTTGACCACTTACGCCTTCCAATTCAATGTCACGAAACCGCCGTTCGATAACAAACTATTACGCCAGGCGCTTGCCTGCGCGATCGACAGATCTGCTTATATCAACCAGGTAAGACATGGAGTCGGCAAGGTAGCCCTAAGCTGGATACCACCCGGCATGCCAGGTTTCGATGCCACTTTAGGCACAGATTGGTCGTTCAATCCCACCAAAGCCAAGCAGCTTCTGGCTCAGGCCGGTTATCCGGATGGGAAAGGTCTGCCCGAACTTAAATTCCAGATCGCTAACACCGGCGCGAACCCAACGATCGCTGCCTTCTTGCAGGGTCAATTGAAAGACAACCTCGGCATCAACCTCACGGTTGAGCTGATGGAATCAAAGGCCTACAGCGCACTATACAATGCCAAGCAATTCACATGGGGATTCACGGGGTGGGGCGCCGATTATCCTGACCCGGACGACTGGCTGCCGCAACTATACATGACCGGCGCCGGCAATAATAAGACCGGTTACAGCAATCCGGCCTTTGATGCGATCTCCAAACAGGCCCTCGCGGAACTGGATAATACCAAACGGCTGCAGCTCTGGGCGCAAGCACAGGCAATGGTTGTTGCCGACCAGCCGATGATTTACGTATTCAACCGCGAAACCTTTGTTCTGCAAAAACCGTGGGTCAAAGGGATGGTTACATCCGGGTTGGACGGTAACGTCGCCGGCGATACATTCCTGAGAAATGTCTACATTCAGAAATAACATCTATTGAATTAGATATGGTAATTGTCCCGACTGGGAGGAACTAAATTAGCCTCTCAGTCGGGATAGCAGAGTAAAGGGCAATCAATGGGCAGATTTATTATACGAAGAGTTTTATGGCTTATTCTTGTGCTCTTCGTTGTTCTTTTAATTACCTTTATCCTGATGCACCTGGTGCCCGGCGGCCCCTGGGACAGAGAAAAGGCCCTGGCGCCCAAAGTAATCGAAGCGCTCAATAAAAGATACGGACTGGATCTGCCGCTCTGGCGGCAATTTGTCAATTATGCCTGGGGAGTGCTGCACGGCGACCTCGGGATTTCTTACTCTTATTCAGACCGCACTGTCGTGAGTATTCTGGCTCACGGAATACCCAAAACGGCGACTTTAGGCATTCTTGCTTTCGTTGTTGCGCAAGCTATTGGAATTCCTTTCGGTGTGGCTGCGGCATTGAAACAAAATAGTGCTGTGGATTACGCTTCCGTGTTATTTTCCACAGTTTTTGCCAGTATCCCGGGTTTTGTCCTGGGTATTTTGCTGATCGTGCTTTTCGCCGTAGTTTTACACTGGCTGCCAACAAGCGGCTGGGGTTCGATTCAACAACTGATCATGCCGGTTTTTTGTCTGGCGGCCCTGCCGGCTGCGCAAAGCGCGCGCATTACCCGCGCCAGTACGCTTGATGTGATGCGGCAGGATTACGTGCGCACCGCCCGTTCCAAAGGTATCATGGAAAGCACCGTGCGCGTCCGTCATATTTTCCGGAATTCGCTGATCCCGGTTGTAACCGTGGCCGGGCCTGAACTGGCAAACCTGATTACCGGCTCGTTTATCATTGAAAATCTCTTCGCTATTCCCGGTGTCGGCAGGCTATTTGTGCAGGGAATTTTCGCCCGGGACTACACCCTGATTATGGGCGGAGTTCTTTTTTATGCCATTACAATTGCTTTGCTCAACCTGGTGGTCGATATTCTATATGCGGCGATTGATCCTCGAATACGTTATGAATAAGGAGACTACTTGGCCGTTGAAATAAATACACCTGTTGTCTTCGAACGCCCGCCGCACACTCTGTGGGGTGATGCGATCATCCGCCTGCGGCGGAATTATTTCGCTATGGGCGGGCTGGCATTTATCATACTGCTCTCCTTAGCCGCGATATGTGCTCCGTTGATCACGCACTACGGTTTTGCCGACCAGCATCTGGATCAGATATTACAGGGGCCTTCCGCCCAACACTGGATGGGCACCGATCAATTAGGCCGGGACACCTTCGCCAGACTGCTTTACGGCGCAAGGACATCGTTGGCAGTGGGTATTTTCACTCAATTTATAGTTATCGTTATCGGCTTGCCGATCGGGGCGATCGCAGGTTATGCCGGCGGTAGAGTGGACAACTATATCATGCGTTTTGTCGATGTGATGTACGCCTTCCCGGATATCCTGCTGATCATCTTGCTGCGTTCAGTGCTTGGAGGCAGTATTTATATGCTCTTTCTGGCCATCGGACTGGTAGCCTGGGTCAATATTTCCCGTTTGGTGCGCGGGCAACTGATGGCCTTGAAATCACGGGATTTTGTGAGCGCGGCTAAAGCCATGGGCGGCATGGGGCCGTATATTACCTGGCGGCATCTCCTGCCGAATGCCCTGGGGCCGATTATAATTTCGATCACTTTTAACATTCCGCGGGCAATTTTCACCGAGGCGGCGCTGAGCTACATCGGCATCGGAGTCAAACCACCGACTCCCAGCTGGGGCGCGATGATCCAGGACGGCTTCAATCTGATATTCTCCAAACCTTATATGTTATTATTTCCGGCAATTGCGCTCGCATTATTGATGCTGGCATTTACATTCTTGGGCGACGGCTTACGGGATGCCCTTGACCCAAAAATGAGGCGGTAAATTATGGCTCCTTTGCTTGAAGTGAAAAATATCAGGACATACTTCCACACGCAGGATGGAGTGGTGAAAGCAGTGGACGGGGTTTCCTATGATGTTAACCGTGGTGAAACGATTGCGCTGGTCGGAGAGAGCGGCTGCGGCAAAACCGTCAGCGCCCTTTCTATTCTGCGCCTGGTCGCCGAACCGGCGGGAAAAATCATCTCGGGTGAGATTCTTTTTAATGGAGTCGACCTCTTGAAACTATCTGACGCGGAAATGCATAAAATGCGCGGCGCCAGGATTTCCATTATCTTTCAGGAACCGCAGACATCGCTCAATCCGGTACTCACGATCGGAAGGCAAATCTCGGAAGGGCTGGAGTTTCATAAAAATATGTCTCTCCACGATGGTATGCTGGAAGCGACCCGGCTGCTCAAGCTCGTAGGCATCCCACATCCCGAACGCCGTGTTTACGAGTACCCGCACCAATTCAGCGGCGGTATGCGCCAGCGCGCGATGATTGCCATCGCCATCGCTTGCCAACCTCAGCTCATTATTGCGGATGAACCGACGACCGTAGTGGACGTCACCATCCAGGCTCAGTTGCTGGAACTGATCCGCAATATCACGAAAGAATTGGATACCGCCCTGATTCTTATTACCCACAATCTCGGAATTGTTGCGCGGTACGCGAAACGGGTTTTTGTGATGTACGCCGGTAATATCGTCGAATACGGTCAGGCGCTGGATGTTTACCACCAACCCTGCCATCCGTATACTGCCGGTCTGCTGGCATCGGTGCCGAGGTTGGATGAGCCGCGGAAAAACCGTTTACAACCCATCGAGGGGCAGCCGCCTGACCTGATCGCACCGCCTGCCGGCTGCGCTTTCCAGGCGCGCTGTACTTATTCCCTCCCTCAGTGTTCAAAGGAAAAACCAGTACTGATGCAAATCACGCCTGGGCATTTTGCGGCTTGCTGGATATCGCAGAGGGGTACAAAACCATGGCAGAAGTAGTAATCGAAGTCAATAATCTGGCCAAATATTTTCCTGTCACCCGCGGATTGTTCCGCCAGAAAAAGATCGCCGACGTCAAAGCCGTCGACGGCGTCAGCTTTACTATCCACAAAGGAGAAACTTTGGGTCTGGTGGGAGAGAGCGGTTGCGGCAAAACGACGCTGGGCAAATGCATCCTGCAGCTGCTCCGTCCAACCTCCGGTGAAGTGCTGTTTGAAAGCAGAGACCTGTGCGAACTGTCAGATAAGGAACTGGTGCCGATCCGGGCCAAACTGCAGGTTATTTTTCAGGACCCCTATGATTCGCTCGACCCGCGGTTTACGGCAATGGATATTATCGGCGAACCTTTAAGGATTCATAATATTTCCAAAGGGAAAGAATACCGGGATAGAGTAGCCGAACTGCTTGACCTGGTAGGTTTGGCGCGGTATATGGCAGAGCGGTATCCGCACGAATTCAGCGGCGGGCAGCGTCAACGGCTGGGCATCGCCAGGGCGCTGGCCTTACAACCCGAGTTTATTATGTGCGACGAGCCGATATCGGCGCTGGATGTCTCAATTCAGGCGCAGATCATCAACCTGCTCGATGATCTGCAGCAAAAGTTCGGCGTTGCTTACCTGTTCATTTCGCACGACCTCTCGGTGGTTCGGCACATCAGCGACCGCGTGATCGTCATGTACCTGGGAAAAATCATGGAAATTTCCACTCGTGACGAGTTATATAAAAATCCGCTGCATCCTTACACACAGGCATTATTATCGGCAGTGCCTATTCCTGACCCCGCAGTTGAAATAAAAAGAGACGTGATATTGTTGAAAGGAGAAGTGCCCAGCCCGATGAACCCGCCGACCGGGTGCGTCTTCCATCCCCGCTGTTACCGCGCTTTTGCAGATTGTCCGAAGATCGTGCCCATTTTAGCAGATGCCGGCGGCGGTCACCAGGTCGCTTGTCTCCTGTATGAAACCTCGCGGCCTTAACCACGCTTTGGAGAGCGAATAGTCCTCAAACCGCCATTATGTATTTCGAATTTGGTATTTTAGTTTGCAATTTCGCGTGTAGATATTTGAACTTAAAACGTTGTTTTTGAACTACCCTCCGGTTTTATGACATACTAAATACCAATGACTAACCTGGGTTTTCTGTCTCTGCTCCTTATCGCAATCGGATTGTCCGCGGATTGTTTTGCCGTTGCCCTCTGCGGCAGCTGCACCCTTAAAACTCTGACGAGGGTTCAAATGCTACGGGCAGCTTTATCCTTTGGTATATTCCAGGCGGTGATGCCGGTGCTGGGATGGCTGGCCGGACGGCTGTTTGTGAACTTCATCTCCAGTTTCGACCACTGGCTGGCATTTGGTCTATTAGGATTTGTCGGCGGTAAAATGGTCTGGGAATCATTCCATCCGGAGAAAGAAGAAAAAACCATCGATATCACCAAAGGCTGGTTGCTACTCACGCTCTCGGTCGCTACCAGCCTCGATGCATTAGCGGTGGGGTTGAGCTTTGCCTTCTTAAAAGTCAATATTCTGACGGCCAGCCTGACTATCGGCGTCACCTGTTTTCTAGTGACTATCATTGGCTTTTTGCTAGGCAAGAAAGTAGGGGAAATTTTCGGAAAACGAGCGGAACTGGTCGGCGGAATAATCCTGATCGGCATCGGGTTACAGATACTCTTGACGCACCTGCTGGGCTAGGCAAAGAATAGCTATTCGTATTGAAAAACATCTTCCAGCGGGACATCGAAAGCCCGTGCGATTTTAAAAGCCAGTTCCAGAGACGGCACGTATTTCCCTTGCTCGACGGCGATGACGGTCTGACGCGTGCATCCTGCTTTTTCGGCAAGTTCCTGCTGGGTCATTTCTTGTTGGTCGAAACGTAATCTTCTGATCCGGTTTTGAATTTTAGGCATTGCGGTTCATTCTCCAATAGCTGAATAGAATACCGACAGATTGAGCTAACGTACTGACGATCAATGTTGAAAAGAAAATGAGAGACAGGAATATTACCGGTATTTGCCCTTGCGCATGATAATGTTCAGATAAACCTATTATCCAAGCCACCAATGATAGTATCACTGCCCACCATTGCGCTTTTACGGCTCGCTCGATAACCATTCTATCACGTTCATCGAATTGATCAGGCCGCCGGTCCAACGAGGAGAATAGCCACCAATACAAAATTAAACCTCCTACCCACATGCCGTCCATTATTAATCTGAAACTCCCGCTGGTATTGTATTTACCGGCCCCTCCCTGACTAATGAAAACCATGATGATCGCCACAGTCCATAAAACCTCAACTAGTAAGGCGTACAATGACCTTTTTTGCAGCGGTGCCATTATATTTACCTCCTCCTATGTATTGTTTGCATTACCTATTGTAATCTACAAAATACTTTTTGTCAAGTATGTATTACATTAAATATTATAAACAAACTACTGGAGGACAAAAAAGCGCAGAATTAGAATAACCTTTGCAGCAAAGTAATTTTTGATAAACGGCGGGTCATGCGGCCTATTTTAAAAAACAAAACAGGGTTGCCGGGACCGTAAAACAATCCTGACAACCCTGTTAATTAGCTAAAGAAAGGCTACTAGCGTCTGCCGCCGCGCCCGCCGCCGTCTCTGCCGCCGCCGCGCTTGTCGCCGTATCCGCCGCCACCGCCACCATATCCACCCCGGCCGCCGCCATCTCTGCCGCCGCCTCCACCGTATCCACCACCACCGCCGTATCCACCGCCGCCGTAACCGCCGGAGCTTCTACCGCCGCCGCTACCGCCCTCGGTCCGAGGCCGGGCTTCATTAACTACCAGTGTGCGATCTTTAACGGATTTGCCGTTCAGTCCGGCAATCGCCGCATCGGCTTCTGCTTTATTCGTCATTTCGACGAAAGCAAAACCCTTTGACCGGCCGCTATATCTATCGGTCACAACACTTACAGAAGCAACCTCGCCGAATGCTGAGAAATCTTTCCTCAGTTCATCTTCGGTCGTATCATAAGACAGGTTCCCCACGTAGATTCTCATTCCAACATCCCTCTATTAATTATTCTTTCTTGCTGCTCGTGATAAATAAAATGGGCACACACTGACTACCGGAGTAGCCTCGTGTGTGCCCATCTCATCAAACCAATCTTATCTCGATGCTCTGACCTTATTGTAGCAATCGCTGCAATAGACAGGTCTGTCGCTGCGAGGTTCAAAAGGTACTTCGGTGTCCTTGCCACATTGTGCACACTTCACAGGGAACATCTGACGCTGACCACCGGATCTACTATTGCGGTCAGATTTTCTTGCTTGGCGGCATGTGGGACATCTCTTGGGCTCATTGGTATACCCTTTAGTCTGGAAGAACTCCTGTTCATCAGCGCTAAAGGTGAAGTTTGTGCCGCAATCGGCACAGGTGAGCTGTTTGTCCTCAAAACTCATTGGA
>Ga0182010_10000963_pt1 | contig 15775 bp, 14 predicted proteins | sample 611E1MmetaG_FD_120488 | JGI IMG/M metagenome (GOLD analysis project Ga0182010, IMG submission 120488) | Permafrost microbial communities from Stordalen Mire, Sweden - 611E1M metaG | ecosystem: Environmental > Terrestrial > Soil > Wetlands > Permafrost | place: Sweden: Stordalen | collected...
AATAATGTGATAAAAGGGCCGACAGATGCTAATACTACTGCTATTAAACTTCAAATAGAAAGTGGAACAACGATAACCAATATTAATATTAAAAACAACATAATTATAAATAATGCAAATGGCACATGGTTAAATGTAGAAAATAGTGGAAGTATTAGTAATCTTTACGTTGATCATAATATTCTATATAATAATACAAATAATAACGATCCGGTTTTTACGGGTAACAGTGTGAGTAACTATGAGTTTCTAAATAATCAGAAGCTTGATCCATTATTTGTTTCGTCAACGGATTTTCATTTACAGGCAGGATCTCCGGCAATCGAAAAAGGATTATATATTCAGGGGTTAACTATTGATTATGAAGGGAAAACAATTAATAATCCACCAAATATCGGCGCATTTGAAAGTGGTCTCTCTAAAGCTGCACCACCAGCCGCTATACCGGTTTGTCAAAATTCAGTTGTCACAAATGCTCATCCTTCTTTACTGGAAATGACTTATAATATGACTCTTGCTAATTCTGTTCCAGCTGCTTCTGCTTTTAAGGTATTGGTTAATTCTGCAGCTACAGCAATCACAAATGTTGTTATTTCCGGTGCTAAAGTTCAATTAATATTAGCAAGTGAAATAAAATTTGGTGATATTGTTACAATTTCATATACAAAACCTTCAACTAATCCTCTTAAGTCAGTTAACGGTGGAGAAGCAACAAATATTTCTGCTTTGAATACAATAAATAATGTCATTGATATTCCGAAAGGAATAATTCCTGCCAGTATAAAAATGACTATATATCCCAATCCTGTCCACCAGGTACTCAATATACTTTTTGAATCATCAGGTTCTTTATCTTTACAGAAGGCTACACTTTCAGGCTTGATAATAAGAATCTTTGATATGTCCGGAAAGCTTTTCATTGAAAAATTGTTGGAACCCGGTATTTCAAATTTCCAGATTCCGATAAATCTTAAACCGGGCATTTATACCATTCTTATGTTATCCGGTGGAATGAATATTACTGCTCAAAAAATGATGGTTTATTAGCAAAGTATTACTTTGTATATGAATATTAAAAAAAATCGGTTCTTCTGAAGAATTACATGCTAATTGATCCCTAAGTTAAAATCTGCAACAAAGTTTGACTTTTCACTCCGGTTCTCATCAAAAAATAAATAAATTAACATCTTGGAAGACATTCCCCTGATTTTTATCCGGATATAACCCTTTTAACAGGCAACAACAATCAAGTTTTATGCAAATTTTTTCCATCGATGCTTGTCTTGTACCTGTTAATAATTTAAAGCTGGTTTAACAATTTTACAGGTTCCCTGGGAAAGCTTACGAAGTTTTGTTTTCAATGTTTAACCTTTTATGGAATAAGTATTAGGCTCAAAAACAACTAACCAGAATTATTTCAATAACTCAGGCCTGTTTATTAATTTTTAAACGATATTAATCGATCAGAGTTCTGGTGTAAATTGTCAGTAATAAATAGTTTTCTTATCTTTGATTAAATTCTTTTTAGGCTTATGCAATATAACAATCTGGTTCTTAAACTTACCAGCTGATAATCAAATCAACAAGATATGAAAAAAATCGTTTTTTTACATCATAGCACAGGAAATAATATTTGGGTTGGACAAACTAACATTTACCTTTATAAACTGACTCAAAAAGGGGATATTCAAAAATATTTTTCTGATTATAATAAAAGGCACCGGACTAATTATGAAATAACTCAATTGATTTTCCCCAAAGCATATCCATATGGTTGGAATAATTATCCATACGATTACTATAATATCTGGGTTAAAAATGCGGGAGAACATTCTTATCTGGAAGAACCAACTCTGGAAATGCTTACGAAAGAATATGATGTAATTATTTTAAAACACTGTTACCCCGTGAGCAGAATAATGGAAGATACTTTCTCTCCTGATGTTGACTCTGATAAGAAACGGATTGAAAACTATAAATTACAATATTACGAGTTGAAAAAGAAGATTCATGAATTTCCTGCCACAAAATTTATAGTTTGGACACCTGCTGTTGGCACTAAGCAACAGATAACTGAAGATGAGGCTAAAAGAACTTATGAGTTTTATAAATGGATGATCGATGAATGGAATGAAAAAGGTGATAATATTTATATATGGGATTTTTACATATATGAAACTGAGGGCGGCTTATACATGTCAGATAAGCACGCTGTCAGTCCAGATGATCCGCATCCGAACCGTGAGTTTTCAGCAAAGGTTGCACCTTTGCTGGGGAAATTCATAATAGATGTAATTGAATCTGCTACAGAAGAATAATTGTTTTCATTACTTTAATATAACTTATGAAACTAAGAGATATACTGAAAGTATTTCGTTTACTTATATTGAGACACAGCAGCAATAAAAAGAAAATTCAATATTTTAGGAAACAAGGGATGATTATTGGCCAAAATTGTCTGCTTAATACCATATCCTTTTCAACGGAACCATATTTAATAGAAATTGGTAATCATGTTGCTATAGCAAATGGCACGGAATTTATCACACATGACGGAGCCATTTGGAGCTTCAGGGAGGAGCTTGGTCCTGTTGATATATTTGGAAAAATAATAATTGGCAATAATGTTTTCTTCGGGCAAAATTGTACTGTTCTTTCAAATACTATTATTGGTGATAATTGTATCATTGGTGCTGGAAGTGTAGTCCGCGGAAAATTTCCTGAAAATTCAGTAATTATCGGTAATCCGGCGAAAGTAGTACTAAAAAGGTCTATTCAAAGATTTCTGTATCTTCAGAACCCGAATTTACTTAAAACACAAAATCTTCAATTCTCCAGAAAGAAAAAAATAATAAAAAACCATTTTGGTATTGAGTAAAGAAATAATCTACCAACTTATAACTTCCAATCTAAAGCATTTCTGCTTTTTCATCCGTATCTATTAATTCTATATTAAGTCCGTACCGGGCAAGCAAAAACGCAATTTTATTGTTATTAAAGGCTTCCCCTTTCTGAGGCGGAACAAGTAATATGAGTCCCTTATCATGCAACTCATCTATCTTCTCTTCAATATCAGAACATTTAAAACAGACATGATGAAATCCTCCACCCCTGTTTACAAAATTTAATAAAGACTTATTGCTCTCAACCGGTTCGATTAGCTTTATTGTAATACTGTCATCCTTTCTTAAAAAAGTCACCTTTACTTTTTGACGTGAGTTCTCCACTATTTTGGTCATTTGTTTATACCCAAATATGCGCTCCCAATAATCAACTCCGTCCTGAAGATTTTTTACAGCAAAACAAATATGATCTATTTTCATTTAAAGTGGCCGTTTAATCTTTTCAAATTTTTCTTCTCAACCATGCTTGTAAACAGATCGTTTATTTCGTTTATTTTATCAGCATTCAAAAGATGATTGCGTTCAACATAAGCTCTTGATCTTTTAGCGAACTCATCTGTGTTTTTAATGGTAAACATATCATTTACGAGTTTATCAATATTTCCATCTGCGACTTCACCTAAACGTTCCTTCCTGATTACACCTCCGGGATCAAAAGATAACGAGAATACCGGAATACCGCATGCCCATGCTTCAACAAATATATTTGGAAAACCTTCCATCGGTGAAGTTGAAATCAACGCTTTTGAGTTTAATATATGGGTCAATGTTTGGGAATGATTAAGATAGCCGAACAGAGTAACATTTTTAAAACTCTTTAGCTTTTCGTAATACTTGTATCCGGTTCTGTCACGGGGCCCTCCTATTACTTTAAATGTAGCAAAAGGCGCCTTTACTACGAGTTCATAGAATTGGGCAAATCCTTTTCGTTTATCCAGTGCTCCTACATAGCTAAAATCATGTCGGTCATGATCCAATACTTGTGGTATTTCACCCAGCTCAATTAAATTATTGAAAATAATTGAGTTGATTCCCTTTTTAAGTAATGCATTTTTTTGTCCTTCATGTTGAACTAGAACTATATCAGCTTTTCGCACCAGCCTGGGAAATATTAATTCTGTAAGGAATACTTTTAAAAACCAGTACAATCCTTCATAATGAGTTGAATAGTCGTGCTTAATTCTCTCTTTAAGGCCCAAAGCATCAAGATCAGATGCCAATTGAAGAACAAAAATTCCTTTCGTTTTACGAGCTGCCCAATAAGCCAGAATATGGGTAAAATTACGAATCTGGCAATAGTAAATATCAGCTTTCTGATCTTTTAAACTCTTGTATATTTTAGGTAAGCGCCGAGTAAAGAATCTGAAAATCCTTATGCCCTTGTCGTATCCTTTTATCTGAAAAATCTTGACACCGTCATTTGTCACAAAATCCCTTTTTGTCATTATGTCAATAACAGCCACTTCGTGTCCTGATTTTGCCAGCGTTTTTGCGAGTAAAGCAATCTGCAACTCACCACCTCCTGTAGTTTTCCCTTCAATTGCGCTGACAACGTCACCCCATGTGCATATTTTCATATTTTAAATTTTTTTGCAGCCTCAGTTAATGTGACAGAATCTATTTTTTTATTTTGTAATAAAAAGAAAAACCTTTCCATAAGCTCATAAAGTTTCTCAACTGAGTCTTTATCTGGACGATATTTTGAACATCCGGCCATCAACTCACTTGAATGAAACATCATAACAATATATGGTAATTTTATATTTATCGCTTCATTTAATAATTCGTTAAGAAGAGTTATATCCATCTCGGGAAGTGGTCTTAACCATAATGGTTGATTTTTAAAGAGAAACTTTCTAAATACTCGTAAGAAGATACTGTCATCTACATTTCTGAAATAATATCTTGCTATAGACAGGTTTCTGTTTAAAAGGCGATGGGTAGGCAAAATGGTAACCGGTAGTTCAAGAAGAGAACCGTTTGGAAAAGTATACTCATAAGGGAAGGGAGATTTTTTGATGAAGTCAGGTCCCCCTGAACTACCAGAAAATCCATGATATCCAGACCAATTGACATATGGAGTAACCGATGAATCTATTATATAATGATTATCTGTTAGAATTCTGGCCAGATCCTCATTAAACCCATATCTTCCCGATCTGAATGAAAGCGGCTGTATTCCGAAAGAATTTTGAACCTGATTGGTGAGTTTCTTTATCTTTTCGCTTAAAAAATCAACCGGAATTTCGTTTGCAAAAGCATGGTTAGGATCATTAAACCTATAACCGGTTTTGTCCTGAAAAGGAGGAGTTGTCCAAACATGTAAGTGAGCACCTATTTCAACCTTATTTTTCGATAAATAATCCTTAAATAATTCTTTAGCAAAATTATCTTCACAAACCTCCGATGTAACGAGATATGCAGGTTTTATTAAATATTTTTCACACAAATCCTGAAACCTTGGTACATATTTAATGTTTTCGACTGTCAGTTCCCGACCGAAGTCCCATTGGTTATCTCCTTCAGTATCGATTGAAAGAATAAATTTCATAATATAATTGACTTTCTAAAAGTAAAACAACAATATTTTTTAAAGTGATATTGTACGCTTCCCCATTCCCTGAAGCATGAATTACAAATATAAGTTTTTCTTTTTTATGATTTTTTTCTTATATCTCGTGTTGCACCGATATATTGATTTACACAAACTGTCATATTAAATCAAATTCGTCTTCGGTATGAGTATGCATCAATTATTGTAAAATTTTTATCAAAATTAAAAGTATGCGTTCCCTTCAGTTTATTATCCCAGGAAGGCTCGACTTTAATAAGCAATTCTTCTTCATATTCAGTCTCTGTTAAAACTGTTATCTCATTAAGATTAAAACCTTTCCCATACCTTACCGAACAGTCCTGGGAAGGACGGTAAATCTTATTATCGCGTATAAATATCCTCCCGGCGGGTCTGGCTGTTCTTATATCTGAAACAAGGGGATTATTAGGATGACTTTTCCAGTCATCTGAAAATAAATCATCACTAAAATAAAGAAACAATTCAGTGCTGCCGCCAGAAATATTGTCAGTATCATCAATGGATGTAAATATCCACCATTTTCTGTTATGGAATAATAAAGTTGTATCAACTGCGCATATATTTTCCATTAAATTTCCGAAGAATTCCCACTTATCAGGGAACTCCCTGCATTTATACAATTCGATGGTTTTGTTCTGGGATGTTTCGGGAATCATATAATATGTAGCATTTATCTCAAAAATGAACGGATATGATAAATGATATGGCCGATTGATAATTATTTCAGAACCTAATAAATTGCCGCTTCCATCTAATTCAATGACCGAGATGTGCCCTTTATTCGTCCGGTAAATAAATTCTTCCACGAAAATATAGAATTTACCATTTCTTGCTAAAATAAAAGGATCAGCCCAAAATTTATCTTTTGAAGACTGCAATTTTTTGAACCTTCCAAATGAATTTGACAATACATTTTCAACATTATTTATTTCAAATAACAGCATCCAGTTAAATGAGTCGGAGTACAATACCTTTTTACAAATTTGCCGAATTGTTACGCCAAAATAGATTATCAGATTACGCAATGCAGGAATAAAGGCAGGAGCTGAAAAAGTACCGATAGCATTTACCCGTTCATCTTTATTGAACTTGTGTATAAGCATTTTTAGATAACTATCTCCATACAGATATATCCCATTCATTATCCTTGGTATAAATAATGAAGCTCTCCAAAATAATTTATTCCTGTTAACATTAACTGAATATACGTATGTCGATTCATGGGAGCAAAATATATTTGTTCCTTTTCCCGGATCTTCTTCTAAAATTTCTAATACAGAACTTGTAATAGGATTCTTATCGACAATTTCCCAGTACCCGGTAGAAACTGCATTTATTATACGATTGTCGCCCTGGAGGTATGACCATATTCCATATTTGGGTATTTTTAAAATTTCCCCATTTAATAAAGCAAATCCGAAATTTATAATTATATCCAACTTGTGTCTTTTAATTACCGTAAGATCATCTGCCTTAAAAATGTTACGAGTTCCTTCTTCAACCGGCTTAATTATAATCTCCGGAACATTTTTTAACAAGTCAGATATATTCTTTCTCTCATAATAATCTGACTTGTTTTTAAATAAAATTTTGTCTATTCTTTCGTGTAATCTAAGAACCCTAAAGCCTAACTTTTTTTTGATCTTTAAAAGCTGAGTGTTCCCTGATTCATTTTTAATTAACAGTTTAATTTCTGCGAAATCTGAATTAATTATTTCTTCAACTATTTTATACTCCCATGCATGTATAAAATAATTATTCAATAATATCCCAACTCTTAATTTTGCTTTCATTATCATTACTAGTCAGTTACAGTATAACATGGGAAGGATTCATTTCTTAACAATTGATTTTTGGAAAATAGTCTCGTGTTCTAAAGTAACTTTATCCCAGCTGAATGTCGACAATGCACGGTCTTTCGCTTTTACAGCATTTTGCATCATCTGATCATAAAAATTTATTGATTTCTCCATCGCATTTCCAAGTGAGTCAATATCCCCCTTATTAAATAGAATTGCATTATCTGAAACTATGTAGATATTCTCTTTTATATCACTGCATATAACTGGTGTACCTAGTCCCATAACATTTAGAATAACAGGAGAAAGCCCCTCAACATCTGAAGGTTGAATATAACAATATGCATTTTTCATAAGTGTTAAAACATCTGTTCCATATAAATAACCAGAGAAAATAATTCTAAAATCGTTCGTCGAATGTAATTTCTTTTCATAATCCGAGGGATTTGGTGAACCCCCCACTAAAACAAGTTTTTTAGTGGTTTTGAATTTTTCGAAGGCTGGGATTAAGTAATGCAGACCTTTGTCCGGAATGAACCGTCCGACAAAGAGGAAGTATTCATTTTTTTTAATTCCAAGTGTCTGGAGTATCTGATCATTTTCAACGAAATCAGGTGTTTCACTTCCAAAAGGGATAAAGGCGAATTTCTTACCAAACCGTTTTTCAAACAGTTCCCGGGCAAAAATATTATCAAAAATCACTTCATTAGGTAAGAAAGCTGTCAGTAACGCAGAGAACTTAAGGAATGCTTTCCCATACCATGGCCATTTACCTCTTTCCCAATCGATACCATCCTGACTTATGAATACTTTTTTTCGTGCGAGTCGGAGAAATATCGACCAGATACTGTTTCCACCGTTTTGAATATGCACAATTTCAGCAGTATTTTTGAAAATAATATCGAATGTACACTTGAAAGAATGATATAATGTATCAAAGCCTTTTTGATGGATAGTTTTAAAATATTTTAACTTTACCCCCTTAAATTCTCCATCAAAAGGTTCCTGTCCTGGATATAAACGATTATATGCAATTACCTCATGTCCTAATTTAACTAAGCGGGGAAATAATTCAGCTGCAAATTTGTCAGCACCGGCACATCCTTCACGCATAGGTATCGACCTGAATCCAAACGCAGCAATTCTTAATTTGTTTGTCATTTAAATAATATTCTGTACAATCACCATTTTCAGTCAATCAGACTAACTAAACAGATTTGAATTAATAATAATCCCAGGCATACAACAAAGCTATGTATTTAAATACCCAGCATAATAATTATTCAAATATTCTTTTAGAGCAACCCGCCAGTCACGCATAATATTTACATTTCGGATGTTTAGTTTTTGATTTATCAATCTTTCACAAGGAGGACGCTCTGCAAAATATTCCTTGTTAAAATAGTCGGAACTAACAGGGTGTACCTGTACTTTTTCTTTTAATCCCAGCAGTTCAATCATTTCACGGGCCACTTCAAGCCTGCTAGTTTCGCCACCACAGACCATATTATATAAACCCCAATACTCTTTTTGAAGTAAGAGTTTGACATTTTTTGCAAAATCGTGGGTATAAGTGGGTGTCCCATCCTTATCATTTACAACAAAAAGCTCTTTCTTACCAGCCTTTAACTGATTCATAATTTTCTGAACAAATTTCTTATCCTTTTCAGGTCCTGAACCCATCATCCAGCCAGCCCTGCAAACAAGGTAACGACTTGTATTCTCAATAACAAATCTTTCACCTGCATATTTTGCACGGGCGTAATGACCCAGTGGGTTTGGCAGATCCCAGTCGTCATACAAATTCTTTTTGCCATCAAAAATGCCGGCTGTACTTATATACAATATTGGAATCTCAAGATTATTGGCAATGTAAACTGCATTTTCAACCGCCAGAGTATTAGTATTGTAAGTATCATCTATATGCGTTTCACAAAACTCCAGATCGGTATAGGCCCCCAGATGAAATAAATAATCTGGTTTAAAATCAGTTACATCTTTTTTATATGCATCAAGATCCCTGAAATCCAGAAAGCTAAGCCATGGTTCATTAACATCTTTATCGGTACATTTTAATATAAAATCATCCTTAAATTGTTGATAGAAAGCTTCACCCAGCATTCCTCCGCATCCAGCGATATAAATTTTCTTTTTCATTTCATCTTAAGTTTTTGATTTTATTAATAGATGCAACACAATTTATTTCTTAAATCGTGATGTAAAGTGGTTATAACACATTCATAGATCAACATCTGTATCATAATATGTAAACATATATTATTTAAATTTATAATCTGTTGGTCTGTTTTTTATCAACCTGTCAAGTACTTCCATTAGTTTCAGGTAATGACTGTCCTCTGAGAAACTTTCTTCCAGGTGAGTAATTGCATTTTTACCCATCTTCTTACATAATTCAGGATTAGAGAAGAGAAGTTCAAGTTTCGAACTGAGATCTGCGGAGTTTCCTGCCTCAAATAAAAAACCGGTTTCAGCATCAAGTACAAGTTCCTTAAGTGAACCCAGGTTAGAGGCAATGACAGGTTTTTGAAAAGCATAGCTTTCTATTACAGCATTAGGGAAATTGTCATATATTTCTGATGGGACTATTGAAAACAGGCAAGAACTAAGAAATGGTATAATTTCATCAAACTTCTTTCTTCCAAGAAATTCAATATTTTTCTTATCAGATGAATATTCCTTTAAGAATTCCTCGTATCCATCATTTGAAAAACCAATGATTTTTAAATGATGATTCGTATTCTCAAATGCCTTTATCATAGTAAGAAGCCCTTTTTGCTTTTCAATCCTGCCAACATAAAGAGCAAAAGACTTATAAACAATTTCTGTTTTATTATCAATTAAATGGTGATTAAAAAATGTTGGAACCAGATTTAGTTTTTCAGATGAAATACCATATTGTAATAATTTGGATACTGTAAAAGCTGACGGAACAATAAAAGCATCAATTTTTTCTGTAATCTTTAATATCTCATATAATTTCTGAGCAGCTATTTTTACAAAAGAATAAAATCTTGAATTTAAGACACACTTGTATCTTACTGCGTTCCATTTACTGCCTGTCAGGCATTTTTCGCATACTCCCACTATATTGTTATGAAACAGAGAATTAGCGCATATATACTGAAAATCTGATATTCTGTGAACGACAGGGATATTTAATTTTTTTGCGGCAATAATAATGCTCGGAGATATTTTATTATGATACTGCATAATGTAAACTATGTCCGGCTTTTCTTTTATTAAAAGATTCCGGAATTTACGTTTAGCTTCAAACGAATAAAACATTCTGGCAAAAGACTTAATAAAAGTAATGGGTGTTTTTTTATATTGTGAAAAATATGCTTCATCATCTACCTTTGACAAAAAATAATGATCATATGGCGTTGGTAAGTTTTTTGTCCCTTTTATACTAAATGGTATAACAAGATGTCCGTGATTTTCAAGAATTTCTTTGATATTAAAATAATATCTTTCAGGACCTCCTGAAATAAAGTACCGGTAATTTACAAGGACGATCTTTAAGGATCTGCTCATTGTCTGTCTTTAGAGTTTTATCGTTCAATTATTCAAATCAGTAAATTACTTAAGTGTTCTGAAAACTGATCAACCTGATAAAATTGCTGTATAAAGTTCGCTATATTTCTCAACCATTTTGTGAGCAGAGAATTCCGCTATAACGCGACTTTTTCCCGCGGCTCCCATATTTCTGCGTATTTCCGGGTTTTTAAGTAATATTTCAAGTTTATCCGTAAGTTCTTTCGGATCTGATGGATTTATCAGAAAACCAGTTTTATTATTCACTACAATTTCATTAGTCCCTCCACCTATTGAAGCAACAACTGGCTTAGCCAATGCCATATATTCCAATATCGAATTTGAAACACCTTCTGTAAAAGTTGATAGCACACATATATCCATCACATTTATAAAAGACTCAATACCTGTTCTTAGTCCTAACAACCTGAAGTGGTCAATATACTGATCACCAATTAGTTCTTTGGCTTCTTCCGAATCCGTATCCGGACCTATGGCTATAAAAGTAATATCTCTTCTGCTTTTGAGTAAAATACTGGCTGCTTTGAAATAAGTTTTATAATCTTTAGATGATGAAAAAGCAGCAACCATACCAATAATATAGTTAGAATCAATTTTAAGCTGTTCAGTAATAGTTTCCTTGCTTAAAAGATTTTCTGTCCTGTCAAAATTAAAACCGTTATATATGACCCGACTCCTGCCTGATGGGGCTTTATATGCTTTCAGCCCTGCTGTTGAGTTTCCAACAATAATATCTGAGAACGGGAAAGTAAGTCTGGCTCTCAACCATAATTTATTAAGAATATTTTGCCGTACAGGTGAATTAACCACCATACCGTTAACTAATTTAATATGAAGCAATTTGCAGGCTGGAACCGAGTAAACAGCAGTCATGCTGTCCCAGCAATGTACAATATCCGGCCTGTAATTTCTGCACAATTTATAGAACATTCTAAATGCGGAAATATCTTTTTTTGTTTTCCGAATGATATAGTGTATATTAATTCCAAGATCAAAAACTTCTTTATAATGAATATCCTTGCTCATAATAGCAAGAGCAAAATCAATATTTCCCCTTAGTCTAAGGGACCTCATAAGTTCTATCAATCTCCGCTCTTTTCCTCCGGAGACAAGACTCTCCATATAAAAAAGTACTTTCATTCCGAATACTACTCTAAGTTTTCCGTGTTAAATAATCTAGGTAATAAGCTTTTATTACATGTCTTTTTCGGTTTTTTTGATCAATGAATTTTAAAAATACTTTTTACAAATTTTTTTAATTGATAAAAAGGTGCTAAATTCCAATGCATTCCATCAACAATGATTAAATTATCTATTACATTAATTGTATGTATTTTATGCATACCATGATTGAATATGTCTTCTTCATCTATGCAAATAGTCATATAAGGTTCTTCAGTAACACGAGTTTCGGTCAATTCGGTGACCGTGTTAATAGTAATTGATCTTCCGTACTCTTGTTCACAGTTTTGAGTTGGCCGGTAGATTGTACCATCAATTTTAATAAAATTACCTGCAGACCGGGTACCATCTAACCCCATTTTAACTGGATTGGAAGGGTGTGGCATATATGTGCCCAATAAACTATCTGAAAAGAAAATGTATAATTTATAGTTTGTATCGTTTTCACCTAGTGTACCAAAAATCCAATATTTATCGTCATGTTTTAAAATTGTAGAGTCAAGTAAAGGTAAATCCAGAATATTCTTTTTAAAAAACATGGATTCATTTTTGGAATCATATTCGTAACATGCTAATTTACCGCTCTTCTTGGATTCCGGAAACACATAGGTTTTGTTAGTCTCTGAAAATACGAATGGAAAAGAAAGATGACTTTTGTTATCTAACAATACTTTATGATTTATTTTTCTGAACTTTTTATCAAAAGTCATTAAAGATATTTTTCCATAATCTTCATCATATAGATATTCTTCAAGTAGTATTTTAAGGTTTCCATCATGTGATACAATTGGAAAAGGATCACCGTAAAATGTATCATACGGTTTTCTTAATAACCAGTTTATTTTAAGATCAAAAGTTTTACTTCTTATAATATCTTCAATATTACCATGGCAAATTCCGATTATCCATTTTTTGAAAAATAATTTATCAATATACATTGACAGGATTCTGTTCATAATTGAAAGGTGACAATTAAATTTGGCCAATTCACAGACCTCTGGTTTACAAATATAAGTTTTCTTCCGATGAATTTTCTCTTCCTGTTACTTCCCAAATCAGACTACTAATTAAGTCTAGTTGCATAAAATGATTTGCATTGAACTTATCAGTTTCTCATCCATGTATTTATATTTTGGATAAATTAACCAGAAATTAAATAATCTGCAAGAAGTTACAATGTTAATTTTGATTTCCTATTATTAAATAAATTGCTGAAAAGGCAACTTATTTCATATATTTTATTATCATTTAATACATGATTAAGTTCGACATAAGCTTTTGATTTTTTCGAAAATTCTGATGTATTTTTATTGAAAACCATAAAATTTATCAGCTGATCCAAATTACCCTCCGCAACCTCACCTAATTGTTCCCTTTTTATAACACCTCCCGGATCAAAATATAAGGATAACACAGGAATCCCACACGCCCAAGCTTCAATAAAAATATTTGGAAAGCCCTCCATAGGTGAAGTAGAAACCAATGCTTTTGAGTTTGCAATCTGGCTCATTGTGCCATAATGGCTTAATCGGCCTAATAAGTGTACATTTTTAAATTGTTTTAATTTTTCGTAATATTTGTATGCTGTTTTGTCCCGGGGCTGACCAATAACTTTGAATGTTGCTGAGGGGGCCTTAGCTGCAAGTTCAAAAAACTGTGCAAATCCTTTTCGATTATCAAGTGAACCTACATAACTAAAATCCTGTTGTACCGGATCTGATATTTTCGGAACTTCATTTAATTCTATTAAATTGTTGAATATAATGGATTTGATTCCTTTTTTTTGCAAAGTAGCTTTTTGCCCTTCATGCTGAACAAGAACCATATCAGCTTTACGTAATAACCATGGGAATATTAATTCATTGAGAAAAACTTTCAGAAACCAAAACAATCCTCCGAAATGAGTTAAATAATCATATTTAAATTTCATTCTCAACGTTGAAGCATCCAGATCTGATGCCAGTTGAAGAACGAATATGCCATTATTTTTTTTTGCTGCCCAATAGGCTAGTAAATGTCTGAAATCACGAATCTGGCTATAATAGACATCTGCTTTCTGAGCTTTCAGACTTGCGTAAATTTTAGGAAGACGATTTGTAAAAAATCGAATTGCCCTTATGCCATCGTCATATCCCTTTACTTGAAAAACTTTTACTCCGTCATCTGTCACAAAATCATTTTTTACCATTATGTCAACCACTGTTACTTCATGTCCCCCTTTTGCCAAAGCTTTTGCCAGTAGTGCAATTTGAAGTTCACCACCGCCTGCAGTTTTACCTTTAAGAGCACTTGCTACATTACCCCATGTGCATATCTTCATACCTTAAAATTTGTTGAAACTTCTTTTAATCTTACAGAAACAATATTGATGAGTTTAAATCGTCACATAATGATAATCATACCCTACACGCAAATGTAGTAAAATTTCAACGTTGTCAAAAAAAGCTTCTGCCATGAAAGAAAAGGTAAATTAAATCTTCAGAGGTGACTTAAGAGGAACCGGAGTCGGATACAGTTTTTTATGGCACACTGACAAATATATCTCGTGAAGTAAAAGTGTTAGGCTTACCATAAATGTTTAAAAAAAATTTCTGAATCTCCTGATTGCTATCTTAATCCGAGGCATTAACTTGAAATAAATTTTATAGATTATAGCCGGTAGTTCATGTTTAACGATAAAATCAGATAAAGGACCTTTTTTGTAAGATTTCAATAATTCATAATATTTTAAAGAAAGATATTTATCACGGTTAATACGCATATACAATAATCCAGCTCTGCATAAACTATAGAATTCATCAGGTCTTAATTTTTTTGTGATTTTTAAATAAAGTTCTTCTTTAATAAGATTCTCATAATGTAGTATTTGTCTATCAAAATTAACATTTAAATAATTTTGATCCGTAACTCTATCATTACCTTCAATATGTACAATATTTAATGGCTCATGAATATAATAACAGTTTGCCCTTTCATTAATCTTATACCACAATGTACTTAAAATACCTAGAAGATTTTCATTAAAACAATCACCCATTAAAAGGCTGGTTTTTGTTATACCCCAAAAATCTCCTTCACAAAGGGGGCATAACCTCATTTCCATTTATATAACCATCTTTATTTAGTCCCTGACCTAAAAATTTATTTGAAATTGGTTCCCAACAATTACATGTAACGGATGTAATTGTGTGATCGAGGGATAAAGGAATTTTCATCATTGTTTCAATCGCATTAGGCATCATTTCATCGTCTGAATCGAAAATTGTAAACCAATCCCCTTTAATTTGTTTTAATCCGGAATTTCTGGCAGCTGTTTGTCCTGTATTTTGCGCATATTTAAATACCTTTATTCTTGGATCCCGATATTTCATCAAGATCGAACTTGTATTATCAGAAGATCCATCATCAATTATAATTAACTCAAGATTTGTATAAGATTGATTTAATACACTATTTATTGCCCTTTCAATAGTTTTAGCTCGATTATAAGTGGCCATTATTATGCTAACCAAAGGATATTCCTGATTCATTTATCTTATGTTTAAAGTGAATTAATAAAACCAATCATTCTTTTGTCCTGAAATTAAGTAGCGGTATTTTAGTTGATCCTTATTAATACGTGTTTTTCATTCATGAGTCAGCGTTGGATATTTACCGGACCCAAAATAAGTGTCTGTAAAATCCAGCGCAAAATTAAGTTGAGTATTTCTTCCTTCTTTAAC
>Ga0182010_10000964_pt1 | contig 15772 bp, 16 predicted proteins | sample 611E1MmetaG_FD_120488 | JGI IMG/M metagenome (GOLD analysis project Ga0182010, IMG submission 120488) | Permafrost microbial communities from Stordalen Mire, Sweden - 611E1M metaG | ecosystem: Environmental > Terrestrial > Soil > Wetlands > Permafrost | place: Sweden: Stordalen | collected...
ACGAAGTTTATCAGCAGTTCACTTAAGTTAGTCATACCATCAAGCCCGACACCTTATCCGCCTCGATGCTGGCAGATATATCATTGCCTCACGGCTTTGATTAGACCTTCGCAGGTCAGGTTATCCTTTTCCTGCCCGCACTTTATTCAGGGCTTCTTCCCGCTACGCCTAACGGAATAGGCGGTCTCCTAATCACAAGCTTCGTGATTCGAGACAATTACTTGTGCGACCTCATGTCGCACCCAGAGGTTTTCAGTAGCACCCAATCCTGCTGACACTGAGGAAATATTTCGTGCTATACTTTTTGTCATCGAATATTTACCTTATAGGAGAATAACATGAACAAAGCCTCATGATCTTCGAAGGCACTCAGCCACGTACGCCAGCAGGAATGGTGTCCCCTTTGAGATCATCTTGAAGGTTCTGCTCAGGCATCAGGACCTGAAAACCATCCAAGTCTACTTGGGGAAGATCAGAGATACTGAGGCCATTATGTGGATGGACATTCTGCATGGAAATAGGAAGGTAAAATGTATGTTGATCGTCAAGGTCTGCAGAGTTCTACTGCCCTGAACGTTCTCAGGATAAGTGACTACGCCGGTACGGATCATCATGACTAATGGTCCCTATAGCATATTGCCGGCCCGATAGCGAATATTTATCCTCACAGCACGTCCTTGACAATCGTCCTTTATTGGATTACTCTATCCTCAGTTCGGACCGAGAGGAGCATGAGGCATAACCTTATATGAACCCTATCTATATAGTAGACGACGAATCCTCCATCTGTTCCACTATAGCGGACATTCTGAAGGACGAGGGATATCAGACTGTAGTATTTATGGATGCTGAGAGTTTGTGGCAGAGGCTCGATACCATGGAGCCCTCTCTCGTCCTGTTGGATATCTGGCTCCCGAGCATGGACGGCATGCAAATCCTGAAACGTCTGCATGAACGCAGCCCCGAGCTCCCCGTGATTATGATGAGCGGACATGCCGGTATTGAGGCCGCAGTTGCCGCCATAAAGGCCGGAGCCTACGATTTCCTGGAAAAACCCCTACATCTGGAAGTTTTACTCGATAAGGTGGCGTCCGCCCTTAAACACCGCCCTTCCAAGAGCGGCGCGGCCCTGCCCTCGGATACGGAACTTGAGATCGTCAGTGCCGACCTCTCGGTGCAGGCTGGGATGGTGGAAGTAGTGGATTCCCCTGTGCCTCAGCGCACGCTCAGAGGGAATGTGCTCCTGAACGGGGTAGGGCTGCTTAGCGGACGGAACACCGGCGTCATTCTGAGTCCTCTCGGGATCAACGAAGGGATCATCTTTCAAACTCTTGACGGCCATACCATCCGTGGACATATCACCTCCCTTGAGGATTTTTCCCAGAATGCCGCATCGAAGACCTTCTTTGCCAACTCTACCACACTGGACAACGGCAGGCAGCGGGTGCGCACCGTTGAACATCTGATGGCAGTTCTTTCCATGTACGGCATAACCAACGTGCTAATAAAGGTTGAAGCGGAAATACCGAACATAGACGGGTCCGCCAAGGATTTCTGCGACCTCATAGAAGAGGCAGGGATAGATGAACAGCCCGCTTTCACCAAAGTTGCAGTTATTCGCCGGAAGATCGGAGTGGGACAAGAGAATCCACGCTCAAAACATCTCTATGCGGAGCCTTTTGAGGGGTTCGAAATATCAATGAGGGTTGTCTATCCGCCACCCATAGGCGAACAGATTCTTGCATTCAATCCTGAAAGCGGATCTTTTGTAAAGGAGATAGCCCCAGCCCGCTCCTTCAACACCTTTGAGAATATCGAAATGGCCCAGAAGCTTGGAAAGATTGGCGGCGGATATCTTCATTCCCACATCATCCTTTACGACGGAAAGGTCATCAATACGGAGCTTCGTTATCCCGACGAATTCGTGCGCCACAAGATATTGGACCTTATCGGAGACCTCTATCTCCTCGGCTTGCCCATCAGAGGACGCATTGTCGCCAACATGACCTCACATGGATACAATCAGGCCCTGGTTGAACGCTTGTACCAAGCTGTGCAGAGCAGCACCACAAGCAGAACTGGCTGAACCAAAGGGGCTAAAAAGGTAAAAATGAATTGCGATCGGACATATGAAGGTCCGAGCTATTACCCCGCCTTATCTAAGAGGTTTTCCATGAAGAAGCATATTGATTTACTTTACTTAATGATCCTTGCATGGCTTCTTTTATTTGCCTGGAACGCCGCCGCTGCTGACCAAGCACCTGCCTTCAATGCCGATCTATCAGGTTACTCCTATCCATTTGAGGTCAAAAGCTTCTTCTTTTCCTCTCAGGGACAGACTCTCCGGATGGCGTATATGGACGTAGTTCCCAAGAATGCGAACGGTCAAACAGTTTTGCTTTTACACGGCAAGAACTTTTGCAGCGCTTACTGGGAATCCACGATTCGTGCTCTGGTGTCCAGAGGATATAGGGCCATCGTTCCGGATCAGATAGGCTTTGGAAAATCATCAAAGCCAGCACATTTCCAGTTTACCTTTCAAGAACTCGCAACGGATACAAAAGCTATATTGGATAGCCTGCATATAGATAAGGTATCCGTGGTAGGTCACTCCATTGGCGGCATGCTGGCAACCAGATTCGCATTGATGTTTCCTGACCGAGTTGAGCGGCTCGTTCTTGTGAATCCGATCGGCTTGGAGGATTGGAAGCGACTGATCCCCTATAAGACCATTGATAAACTGTATGCCGATGAACTCAAATTAACTCCGGATGCTGTCCGAAGCTACATGCAGAAGAATTACTTTGGTGGTACTTGGAAGCCAGAATATGAAAGTCTTGTCGAGATACAAGCTGGCTGGATTCGAGGGCCCGATTGGAATCGAATGGCCTGGCTGTCAGCTCTGACGACTGACATGGCATTTACGCAGCCGGTGCTTTATGAATTCGGAGACCTCAAAATGCCTGTCCTTTTGATAATTGGACAAAAGGATAGTACGGCGCTCGGCAAAGCCTGGGCACCAGCGGTTGTAAAAGATAGACTTGGCAACTACCCGGAATTGGGACGAAGAACAAAAGCAGCAATTCCTGGTTGTCGCCTTGTAGAGATCGAGGGTGCGGGACACCTCCCTCAGGTACAACATTTCGACGCATACTGGCAGGCATTAAAGGGCTTTCTGGAAGGTAGCGGTCGCTGAGCTACTAATACTTTCTATGGCATACCTCAGATTACATCCATTCATCATAGCTGTATGTATACAGTCAAAAGATAATAGCATTAAGCGTGCCAGCCACAGTCTGATTATTGTTTAGATTGCCTTGATTCTGCGCTGTTTCCCGCAATACTCATTGCAAGCTGTTTGTATTCCCACCCCGGAGGTCGGAGTGGGACCGATATCCTTGGTGTATACTCATGCTCTTAAAACGTAGTGGGTGCACGTTGCGCTATGAGTATGTATTCATCTCGAGCCTCAGTGACCGGCGCATTTCTCCAGCTGCTTGTTATCTCGGTCGCGAAATCTTCGCAGAAATTGCCGTCTATGCATGCATCGGCGTCTTTTTTATTTAAAGAGACAGTAAATTCACGGTTGCCATTTTTTAACCTGACTGCCCATGAATCCTTCCCCTGATCGAAGCTCATCATCGGTTTAAATCCCTTTTGTGTTATTGCCGGATATATGTCCAACAACTTGTTTTCCAACGCGACTTGTGAGTAACCCATAGTACCTCCTCAGTGTTTGAATTTCATAAGCATTTCCCAGAATATTCCCGCTGGGCTGAGATCTGTGCATAAATACCAGTATATGTGTCGTTCGACTGCGATGAAATAGATCGTAGTCTGAAAATAGTGTAGGGATATGACTACTTCACTATCTGGGTTCGTCCGACAAGCAGAGTTGAGATGATATCTTTATGCCACGAAGGGATGCCGTGCACTGACTCTAAGCGGAAATATAGCGACCGAAGCAATCTTGATGTTGCTATCAAAAGGCGTAATCGACGAAATTTGATTTCAGCTATTATTTTGAAAAATCATCAGGATGCTCGTAGTCTCTGACTACGAAAGGATAGCACATGCTGGAATGTTTCCAGGACAAGAGCGTCGGTCGAGATTTTCGAAAGAAAGCTTGTTATGAGCCGTGCCTCTGCGGCAATGACTTTAAGTAGCGGCTGATATCCGCTCCGACAATGATTGATAACCTGATAAGAAGTTATTTTCCACCCCGCATAAGTGCGTGAACGAGCTCGTCAAGACGCTGCAAAAAGCGGGAGCGATCTTTCGGCTCAAAAGGCGGGGGGCCACCGGTTATAGTGCCCGTGTCGCGCAGAAATGCCATAAAATCACGGTTTGCCAATGCATCCCCAATAGAGTCTTCGCTGTACACCCGCCCTTTGGGATCAAGCACCTTGGCGCCTTTTTTCAGGCAGCGTGCTGCCAGCGGAATATCCGATGTAACCGCGATATCTGCTTCAGTGATGTGCGTGGCTATCCAATCATCAGCAGCATCAAACCCTTCACGCACTATAATCAGTTCAATAAATGCGTCTGGAGGTATCCGCATCATTGAGTTGGATACAAGATATACCTTCAGTCCATGCCGCCGGGCAACGCGGAACACCTCGTTTTTCACCGGACAGGAGTCTGCGTCTATATATAACTTGATCACAGCCAATCGTTTATTTCTGACTGATATAATTAGTTTGGATCATCGTTATCCGACCAACGAGTGAATATCATCCATCTCTAAAAATAGTAGCATATTATGCTGAATCAGTACACAAACAAAGTGCATGTCGCTGCGCAATACCGTAACGACTGGGATAATAGCAGTAGATATTTTCTCTTCTCAACGCTGTCCGGGCTATGCGAATTCTCGAAAGAAAGCTCTAGTAGTGAGCCGTGACCAGCGGTCATGGGTATAAGTGGTGAACCTTACTCATTGCTCAGAACTAATAGGGAATAGTAACCAGAAAGAATGGGTGTGCCTTGAATGGTCCAGCAATGTTAGCTAAAATTAAAACAATAGTGAAGCAGCCGATGTCCTATAGGTCAAGTTCCGATTGTCTCTTGAGCCCGGATCAACGTAGCGACGCCTATTTTCTTTTTTATGCACTCCTCGAGGACAAACAGTGCGTCGATATCGCGGCCTGCAATCTCCTGTACACGACACAACAAGTTGTGTGGAATAACATCCCTCAGTCTTTGACAGACGAAATTGATGCAGATCACATGCCGCGCCCTCAGGGCACATCCTTGTTTCGTCAGAAAATGACAGAGATGCGCATCAGCCGGCACAGAAGGAAGGTTTCTGCCCAGTAGCAGATTAATCAAAAGAAGAATGCTGTCGCACTTATATCCAGCGCGAACTCCGCAACATGTCCCTTGGCCGCTTATCGCACAATCGGAGCACTCATTAACTATCCCGGCCCTGACCATCGCACTCTGCGTCGCCTCAATGTCCAGATCCAGCCCCTTCACAAGAGCGCAAACCTGTCTGTCTTGCATCAGCGACTGCTCGCAAAATTTCCATAGGCGAATGGCTGTGCGTATCTGGTCGGCAATTGTCTTTTCATCGCATGTGATAGTCTTGATAGGAACTCCCATAGTTAAATCAACTTAGCTTCTATGCCAAAAGTATATCACAGTGCAACATATATTATTTCTGAACACGCATAGCTGGCGAGATAGCGCCGGTCCTATCTTGATTAATGGGAGAAAGCTTGTAAAATGAGCCGTGTCGATGCGGCAATGATCAGAAGTGGGACTTGAGAATCTAATTTCGATGATTCCTTCGGAATGCAACAGTTTTGCCCAGCTGTCCAAAGTGATGACAAATCAGGTGTTACCCTCAGATCCTCACACAAGGTGATAAAGCAGCCCTATATCAGAGCGCTTTGTTTCGATTAGAAAGGATCAGTGCTCAATTCTCTCGATAGCTGCAAGAAGTGAACATTCGGGTAACTATCGCCGTACGTTTGTTTCGCTATAAATCGCAATTTTCAATACGAGAGAGAGTATGTCGGGGAGCAGGGTTCATATTTAAGAGCTTCATCTAAAATACGATGTCCAGGAAATCGCCTGTAAATTGTTTCTTCAGAGTCTGGGGACTAGGGTCTCACCGTCTAGATTTTTAGGCCACTTCGAGACCACTTGCGTAATTTCAAGTACATACGCACATTCACATTTTGCTGGGCAGTGGTGCAAATCATTTTCGTGCAAACAGTAACTCTGGCATTCTTCAGTACCGTTCAGCCTTTCCATAAATATTGGTCCCTTGTAGAGATCTTGAAAGTCGCCTGCCCGAACTGAGAAAGTGGTTCCGCAGCTGTGGTTAAATAGAAAGAGCCCTGCCATAAGCTCATCAAAGTCCACTTGGTAGCCGACCATGCGCACCTTAGGGTCACTGAGGAAAGACACCCTTTCAGGCCAGACAAAGCCGCACTTTCGAGCACGTCTTGAATGATGTCAACTGAGGTTTTTTCACTTCTTCCACTTGTAAATTGCCAATATCTTTCTCGTGGCAAGTTCTCCTTCATGTATATTTCTCAGAATGCTAATTCTTGGCTTCTTTTTTCAAGAAAGAAGATCAGCTTGGTTCATGTCGGGATACATATCCAACAGCTTGTTTCCAATCCGAGTTGTGAGTAACCCATAGTACCACCTCAGTGTCTCAAATTCATAAACATTTCCCAGGATATTCGCACTGGGTAGAGATCTTTGTGTAGGTATCAGTATATTTGTCTGTCGATTGTTATGAAATAGGTTGTTGTCTGAAAATAGTGTAGGGTTATGACTATTTTAACTACCGGTATCCGTCCGACAAGCAGAATTGAAACGAAGTCTTTAGGCCAGGAAGAAATATTGTGCACGGGCTCGAGGAGGAAATTTAGAGATCAAGGACTCTTGAATTTGCCATCAGGAGGCGTAATCGGTAAAAATTTGATTGAGGTAGTTATTTTTAGAAATCATAATTTTTGGCGTAACGGCGGTGGTGTTACCTTTCAGGCGGCATCAACATTCTCTAACGACAAGCTCTGGTCTTGACTTTTGGAGGAAAGCTTGTGCAATAGGCCGTGTCTCTGCGTTGACACTCTGCAGCAATAACTTTTAGGAACAAATTTATGATATAGTTGCAGAAAGATGAAGAGGAATTTAGCGCAATAACCGTTAGGCCAATAATGAAATGGATATAAACATGATAGGCTTTGAGCAATTCTTCATCGCTATGTTTGTTAGTTTATATGTTTACGATCGCAGACTTAAGACAGAATACCTAAATTATCATGATCAATGGATTAAAGATGGCTCTCCGCTAGGTATGTTTTCGATACGGAGGGGTACAAGGCTATTCTCTGGTGGTTTTTCAAGGGTGGCGTTATGTTTTCAGTGGTTATTTACGAACCCTCAGTGGGCAATAAATGATAATGCAGTACGGCAATATTTATTTAAAATGTGAATGAGCTGGACTATCGGGCACTGGTGTGGTTAATAATGGTAAATAGTCTTTTAAATAAATAATGAGATTTACGAAAGAAGAATATTTAGTGAAAGGAGAAGTGATGAATAACGAATTGTTTGATAACGGACTCAAAATTCGAAGGGAAGTACTCGGTGCAGACTACGTCGATGCCTCGATCAGGAATGCAGACGAGCTCACAATGCCGTTGCAGGAACTCGTAACGCAGTATTGCTGGGGAGAGATATGGGCTCGGCCAGGACTCGACCGTCGAACTCGAAGTTTTCTAAATCTCGCCATGATCACGGCATTAAACCGGCCGCACGAACTCAAGCTGCATGTTCGCGGCGCAATCAACAACGGTCTTACCAAGGAAGAGATAGCGGAAGTATTTCTCCAAACGGCAATCTATTGTGGAGTTCCTGCTGCCCTCGATAGCTTCAGAGTCGCAAAGGAAGTCTTCAAGGAGATGGGGATTTAAATGGCACATATTGCTTTCACCCATTGGATAACTTGATGCTACATTAGTGATTGTATATAATCTCGTACTTGTTGATGAGCAAGGAAGCGCCTAATCCACAGGCTATCTTCCTACTCTTTTCGATAAAGATAAGCTGGAATGGGAAGTAGCTGTAGTGTCAGGAATCAGGATTTGGTGCAGAATATCTGAAATCGTAAGAATCGCTCCGCTCTCAATTACATAAAAAGCGGCGTAAAGTCTCGTCTTTTAGGCGGGTAAATGTAAATGAATGAGCATTAAAAGTAGTTACAGCGCGGGATCCTGTTCTCGAGGTTACCTCCAAGTTATCAGTGCCGCTAGCATAATAACACTGATGATTATCGACATAAACCGGTACAAATGATCTGCCGCGCAGCTAATCCTCCGAATAGAACTCTCATGCATCAAGTCAATTATTACTATTCAAAACAATAAAGAGTTATACTGGCAATAGAATCATTGGGATAATCTCACATGTTCTGCTTCTTACTTCAAGTGTGGGTATAAAGTCACTAAAGGGTTGATCGAAGATGAACATGCTGCTAGCCGTCCACTGCGGCGCCGGTGACAGGAAGCCGACGAAAAAGCATCTCAAAACTCTGGGGCGTGCGCTCGAAATAGGCTATAAGAAATTGATTGAAGGTGCAAAAGCTTTGGATGCTGTTGTTGCTGCAATCGCTGTTCTCGAGGATTCAGGCATCTTCAATGCTGGCGCCGGGGGAATTCTCCAGATGGACGGGGCACGACGTCTCGATGCATCGCTGATGGATGGCAGCGACCTAAATGCCGGCTCGGTGATTGGGCTAGAGGGAATACGAAATCCGATAAAAGCTGCGAGGCTCGTCATGGATCTTCCTCACGTGATGCTTACAAATCTGGGTGCGCACAAGATCGCCTTAGCACATCACCTTGAGCCGCTTGAAACGCCCTCCGGTAAGATAATGGCAAAACTCGAAAAGATCAGAAGAACCGATACAGAGACAGGAGAACTTTATAAACGATATTTCTCAACAGTCGGTGCCGTGGCACGCGACAGCGAGCGCAATGTAGCCGCCGGTGCTTCGACTGGAGGGGTCGTGGCAATGCTCCCAGGGAGAGTTGGTGACACACCGATTATCGGCGCCGGGGTCTATGCAGACACGAGGTTCGGCGCGATCTCATGCACTGGGACGGGGGAGCATATAATCAGGATGAGCCTTGCAAAAGAGATCTGCATGAACATCCGGAATATGCCACCCCGCGCGGCAGCGAGACTTTCGCTCAAGAATATTGTATCCATCGGCGGCAACGCGGGAATAATTCTTCTCACTGAAGACGGCGGCGCTGTGATTATGCATACAACGCCGTATATGGCCTCGGGATATGTCACTAAAAGGGGGTGCTTTGTTTGGGAAGGGATGCATTCCGATAAATAACATTGCACTTCCAATTTGACTTATGAAATATTAACGTTACAGCATCCTTTTCCACGTCTTCGCTATGTCGGGCGCGCCCTTGAGGTCTGGGAGGACTTGTCGCAGCAAGTACCTTCACTTAATAATCAGTGCCGCTCGGATCATAAAACCGATGATTACTGAAATAATCAGATATTCTCTGGCCGACCAAAGAGATGCTATGTCTGGAGAAAATATCGATCGTTGTTCTTCACAAGATATTATTGGCTACTGGAATAAATCCACTCTATGGCAACATGATCCGATAATCAGCACAGTCAGGTATGAGTAAAACTAAAAGTACTATATTAATATTTTCGATCTTCGTAATGTCGTGTGGGTAAAAAGCGGCATGAACCCGGCATAGATTGGCTGTAGACAGCGAGAAACGGAGTTCCCATCGGGATAAGAAATCTAACATGATTAATGAATGGGAAAACAGAGACGATTATTGGACGAATACCGCTTCGTCGGGTTTCGACCGCAATCTGAAATACGTGGGATATTTGGAGACCCGTACGCTCGGGTTATCCGGCTCAAAAGGATTCAAAAAAACGATCTGCAGATGTTGCGGCACGACATATCGGAGCCACTACGACAAGAAAGTGCAGCGGACGCGGGATCTGTCCTGTAGGGATACTCGAATATACCTGGAGGCGGAGGTGCGGAGGGTCCAGTGCAAGAGGTGCGGGACAGTGAAACGAGAGAAACTGCCCTGGCTGGCGAACAATCCCTTTTACACGAAGCGATTTACTTACCACGTGGGGCGGAAGTGTCGAGCCATGACCGTCAAGGATGTAGCAAAGGAATTGAAGCTGGATTGGCACACGGTAAAGACACTGGAAAAAGAATACATGCAGGAGCAGCTGCGACGCAATCCAGTGGCTGCGCCCAGAGCAATTGAGATAGACGAAATATCTATGCGAAAGGGTCACATATACAGGATTGTGGTAAGCGATCTGGAGCGAGGGAAACCGATTTGGTTTGGTGATGAAGACCGCTCAGACGCTAGCCTTGATATGTTTTACAACTCATTGGGATCGAAGAAGAGCAAGAAGATTGAGCTTGCGGTGATGGATATGTGGAAAGCCTTTGAGAAATCGACGAAGAAGAATGTTCCACAGACAGCGATCCTGTACGACAAGTTTCACGTTATGAGGCATCTGGGAGATGCTTTGGACAAGATAAGGAAGATCGAATACGCGCGTCTTCCCGGGAAAGACCGGTCATACATCAAGGGGCAAAAATATACCCTTTTGTCGAACCGCGAGAATCTCTACCTTGACGGACGCAAGGCATTAAAGAAATTGCTTGGGGCTAATAAACGGCTCAATACAGCTTATGTTTTAAGAGAATCCTTTGGGCAGCTCTGGAGCTATCAGACAGAAGGCTGGGCACGAAGGTTCTTCGACAACTGGAAAGAATCGCTGAAATGGCAGAGACTGGAACCCTATGAGAAGTTTGCTGCGATGATCGAACGTCACTGGGACGGCATCGCTGCCTATAGCAAGCCTGAGCACAAAGTTCATTGGGCTTTGTCGAAGGGGTTAACAACAAGATTCGGGTGATCCAACGAAGGGCTTACGGGTTACGCGACGAGGAGTATCTCCGATTGAAAATCCTTACCTGTATGATCAAAGAGATATAAAATGACTCACACGACTACGCGATGACCCAATATTTTAAACAGTATGCAATCTCTTGGTTCCATGCAGTTTTGCCAGCTGACAAAGCTAACGCCATAAGGGAAAGGCTCTTATAATGGCGATCTTCCACCTCCTGTCAATTACAGCCATACTCGTTGTGTGTTCAGGCTCGCTATATGGGGATTTCGGAGGCATTGCCTCCCATGCTATTAATGAGACCTGTCTCGAGTTGTCCATTGTGTTTTTGCCACTGCTCCCAGGATGTTTTGGACTGAGAGTTGTTAAAGGTACCATTGACCGGACTGTATACAGGTATTTGGGACGAAATGCTTACCTTTCATTTGCTTTTGTAGGGACAACGATCCACGAAATCAGTCATCTTATCTTGTGCATGCTGTTCGGACATAAAATCGTCGAAGCAAGGCCGTTTTCACTCGATATGGCTACCGGAAAACTCGGACACATATCACATTCCTATAATTCTAGAAACGTTTATCAGAGTGTTGGTAATCTATTTATCGGGATCCCTCCAATCATGCTCGGCCCGGCATTGATTATCGGCATGCTTAGCTTCTTTGATGGCGGTCTTGATTTCATAAACAGAAGTTCCATACCCTTTCTGCACATTTCTCTAGCTGCCGCAAGCATGATTTATTGGGCAGACTTCCTGAGATCGCTTTCCCACTGGTATGTTCAGGCGATCTCTCCATTTTAAGTAAAGGCAATCTCACTAATGCAAGGTTCTACATCTCCCTGCTTATCGCAATTGGCATCGGTGGGCACCTTTCGCCCTCCCTGTCTGATATCAAGGGGGCGTTTGTCGGTCTTGTATGCCTTTTTTTAGTACTGGCGCGCCATAGATGAATTCATATCCATCTTTGGCTATAGACTTGCCATTGAAGGCTGTTGCATGGGAGAGCAAGAATGGAAGAGTCTTTCTAAGTTTTAACAGCCCAGAGTATTTAAAACAGCGTCATGGGCTCGCAGAGGCGCCGTTCGGGGCTGTAGAGGCCTGATTGATAAGGCGTTAGAATAATCTGGCATTGCAGTATAACCGGACAGCCTCTATCTGACAAGCGCCATCCGAATTGACAAAACTTTGTTACTTTGGAAAATCGCCAAATTCCTGGCACTGGTAAAATCGATCGTCTTCAGGTGGCTCCAACATTTTACGGCACTAAAGTCAGTAGGATCCGTTATTCGGACCGCAATATATGCACTTATTCTAAATGGCCGTATCTGCCCATATCAGTCACGTAGGATACTTTCACCACAAACTATTCTTTCAAGGAATAGTTTGTGGTTGATTTTAATGTTGTTTTTGAAAGCAAGCTGATCGACGCGCTTATTATTTTCCTTGGTTCATGGCTTTAAGTCTTTCGACGCATGGGGGTGACAGCTCTTTTTCATGCTTATTCAGGCATCCCATCATCCCTCCGTTTGCTGGATCGGCATTCGTGCAAAATAATGTCATATCCCTTCCGCAGGCTCGACGGAACATATTCTGTTCCTGAACCCTTTCGCTTACCTCTCCTCTTCTGCCGTGTAGTTTTACCTCATAAGCTCTGCATGCATCAGTCAGCTCGCTTTCATGCGATTCAAGACACTGTATAGTAGCTGCGCCGGGGTTGATGTTTCGGCAGAACTTCGAGATATCCTCAGCGCATGGATCCCCCTCTGCAGCGTAAGCATTTGCAGCTAAAATCAGCCCTATACAGAATAGTACCATTGACAGCGTTGACAAAAAAAACGTTTCTGCTTGTCGCATTTTATCTCCTAAGTTTGTTTGAGGTTGGGCCCGTAGACAATACTGAGCATGCATTCATTATATCAGCATATTCGCAGTAAGCAAGTTCCGCTATTAGAGATGTCAAGTCAAAATATAAGAGACCGACTTTTATAGGCGGGCTCCGTCTTGCAGATAACATTGCTACTTTACAGAGGAAGCTGAATGTGAGGATTCCGGCGACCGAAATGATCATGACCAGATTGGAAACTATTAATGGAAGGACAGAGCTGGAAATAACGTCGCGCAATTTACCCGTATGTACGCTTAACTGGCAGTAAAGAGCGCGACTTTGATGATTATTTTTCGACATAGCCAAATTACTGATGCTAGTAAAATTAATGGTTTTCAGTAGGAATTGACCTCCCGATGCTCGACTAGGAAGCGATACGCTGGCTGCAGTTGATAATTATTTGGCTGTCAAATTTACATATTCGGCACGATAAATGCCGTCTATCCCTTGTAATCGCTTGAGCATGTTCTCGCTTACGGGTTCATCTACATTGAGTATCATTGCAGACTCTCCACCTATTTGTGCTCGAACTTTTCTTCCTACCTGCATCATAGATATATTAATGTTTTCTTTGCTTAATAATGTTGCAACTTGAGCAATCATACCTGGTTTGTCCTTATGGGGGAGAACTAACATATGCTCGGCGGGTTCAATACTTGTGTGATATCCATTAAATCTGAGAATTCTGGGAAGAGCTTTGCCTAGCATAGTTCCCATGGTATTATTTGTTGCTTTATCAGTGGTCAATATTACTTTCAATAGGCTTAAGTAGTTTTCAGAATCTGTTGAAGTTGATTTTTTGACGTGAATTCCTCTCCTTTCAGCCACCTTAGGAGCGTTGACATAATTTACTCCTTCACTGCTGCAACACAATACCCCTTTAGTGACTGCAACTACCAATGGGGATAGATCCAATTCGGCGAGTTCACCACTGGCAACAATTTCGATTTCTCGCACTGCTCCGCTTGTAATTTGCCTAACAAGAGCGCCCAGGTTTTCAGCAAGGGCGATATAGTGTTTGACTGGTCCAAGAACTTCTGGCTTTAGGGAAGGAATATTGACAGCGCTTCTTGCAGGCAATCCTTGAGACATGTCACGGATTTGCTCAGCAACATCAACCGCGACATTCACCTGTGCTTCTTCCGTGCTCGCTCCTAAGTGCGGGGTTAGTACAACTTTATCTCCCAGTTTCAAAAGCGGAGAATCATCAGCCGGTTCTTTGTCAAAAACGTCTATAGCCGCCATTTCAACGTGGCCATTCCTTATTTCTTCAGCCAGATCAGCTTCGTTTATTATTCCGCCCCGGGCGCAATTGATTATTTTTACTCCTTTCTTCATTTTGGCTATGCTGTCTCTGTTAATCAAGTTAAGGGTATCTTTGTTTTTTGGAATATGCAATGTGATGAAATCAGCCGACTTCCATATATCATCTAGCGATGTGGCATAATAAGCCCCCAGCCCTTCTATATGATCTTGACTCACAAAAGGGTCATATATGAAGACTTTCATCCCCATTGCCTTGACGATAGAGGCCACTCTGCTTCCCACTTTACCCAACCCGATAATGCCTATATTCTTATTAAATACTTCTTTACCTGTTAGTTTGGCCCTATCCCATTTGCCCGCTTTGATGGAAGAGTCGGCAGCGGGGATATGCCTTATCATCGACAGCATCATGGCTATAGTATGCTCTGAGGCTGCAACGGTATTGCCTTCTGGAGAGTTAAGTACGACTATCCCCTTGTCCGTAGCTGCTTCAACGTCGATATTATCGACGCCGACACCCGCTCTACCAATTACCTTTAGTCTGTCAGCAAGCAAAATCAATTCTTTGGTAACTTTTGAAGTGCTTCTAATCATTAAGGCATCGTAATCTTGAATGATTGTTTTAAGGTCTTCAGCGTTGAGGACAGGTCGATAATGCACTTCACAGGTATCCTGTAAAATTTTAATGGCAATCTCGTCAATCTGATCAGTAACTAATACTTTATAACCCATGTTCATCTATCCTCGAGGTTGTCCCTTTTTGCGTTGAAGTAGAAAGGACTCGGTTGCATTATATTATGCAGCAGCCTCCTTTCTGTCAATGGATCTCAGCTGCAATGCAGCGATGAGTTTGGGGATTTTCTTATGGCCCTTTACACACCTGATTTTATTTTCAGCCCTTAAGAGGGAAGCCACTGCCCACCGCTGCACCATGTCATCGCCTCTCCACCGTTTGACCCTGCCGGTGATCGTCTTTGATACGGAGAAGCAGGACTCTATGGGATTGGTCGTCTGCAGTGCCTTCCTGAGAAGCCCCGTAACTTCAAGTTTGTGTACAGTCAACGTCTCCTCTAGTCCTTCCCGCAGTGAGCCTGCCGCGCTCGGATTGAGTTTCTCAAGATACCTCACCATTGATTCCAAAGATTTTTTGGCAGCATCATAATCGGCCATTTTGTATGCCGCGCTGATGCTCCTTGGGAAGATGAGCAAGCACGTTTCTCCGCTTGTGCTGCTGACATCTCTGTACAGCCACATTGCTGCCGAACATCTTTGCAACAGCCGACCTCAGCGCCTTAGATCCATCAAGCACAAACAGATAATCCTTCTCGGTGTTCAGTCCTCTCCTGGACATGTCCTCAAGGAGGCTCGTGCATATAGTAGCGTTCTCAGTGACCCCCTGCCACAGACCCAGAATATGCTTCTTGCTGCCCTTATCAAGGCCAAGAGCCACAACAATCAGGTGCCCCTTGAATTCTATGCCGTCGATGAATATTGCAACAAGGTCAAGCCCGGCAAGGTCCCTTTCCATGAACTCCCTCATCTGTTCTGCAGTAGCCTTCACAAAATGCCTGCTTACGCTGGATTTCTTTATGCCGTAACCCTTGACGAAGCTCTCAACCGACTCCGCATAATTGCGGCTCGAGATGCCAAGAATCATATTCTTCATTCCCGAG
>Ga0182010_10000965_pt1 | contig 15759 bp, 14 predicted proteins | sample 611E1MmetaG_FD_120488 | JGI IMG/M metagenome (GOLD analysis project Ga0182010, IMG submission 120488) | Permafrost microbial communities from Stordalen Mire, Sweden - 611E1M metaG | ecosystem: Environmental > Terrestrial > Soil > Wetlands > Permafrost | place: Sweden: Stordalen | collected...
AGTAAGAAGTTAGCACGTAGGGCCGGGACGGTCCGAACGGATGCCTCGGCATCTAAGCCTGCGGAGAGTATGTCAGTCGTATCTGCCCACAAAGCCGATACGCAGTCCTCGTTGAAACAGGAACCCCCCACTAGAACTGCTGCGACGGTTTAGTGGTGGGATGGTTCATATCTAAAGGTTTAATGATTTTTGCCCGCATTGATCAAAGGGCTGCGGCGGAAACCGTGGGGCTGATCATGCAGCCGACCGAATTGTTAATGTTCGGTGATCCAAAGGCAGGCACTCCATTGATGAATTCATATCCGTTTCTGGCTATAGATTTGCCTTTGAAGGCGGTGGCATGGAAAAGCAAGGATGGATCGAAAAGTATTCCTGATTTATAACAGCCCTGAGTACTTAAAGCAGCGCATGGACTAGCGCAGGTGCCATTCAGGGCGGTGGATGAACTAATTGAGAAGGCGCTTGATTAATCCGGCAAGAACGCCTGCCAAATTGACCGGCTTATACTATTTTGGAAATGCCGTTATACTGGTCGGCAGAGTGGTCCATGCTATTTCCGGAAGCATCCTTCCCCGAAAAATTAAACATGATATGGGATGGATCCAGAGTGGCGTTGGCATCGCTGTTTTGGGTTATCCTGAACATCACGCTGGCGGTGTTTGTTTTGGAGTTGTACGTCACACTAAGGGGTACAGAGGAAATGCTTGCTTCAGAAGGTTTGGTAGGGATCCCCCAGTTATATGCGCCGCCAGAGTCTGAGCCGGATGTCCGACGGATAACCCAGTTTGAGATGTTCTGCACAGATTCGGCGTCCATGGCCTTGCTGAAGGTAAAGTTCATTGTAAATGTCTTGGAGGAATCGGGATTGGACAGATCCGAATTCATGCTCGATACGAGGGTCCCAGGTCCGAATACAGGGAGAAAGCCGCCCGAGCTGTATGCAGCTATAAATTTTGGCGCTGCAGCATTACTAATGTAATCCTGAAGTTCAGTTACTTGGGACTGGACAGTTGATTGAGACTGGGTATTTGATTGGGTCTTGGCGAGATTAGACAATATACTGACCTGGTCATTTGCCTTGTCTGGTTTCTTCATGTCTGCATAGGTCTTGCCGAGTTCGAGGTAGGCATCAGAGTACGTTTTATCCAGCTGTACAGCCTGGGTCAATTGCGCTGCTGCTTCGTCATATTGGCCCATCTTCCGATAATCCTGCCCCAAGGCATAAAATCCGCTCGGATCATTTGAACCTGTCAAAAGTTTAACTCTTTTAAACTCGGTTTCAGCGTCTGTATAGCGCCCTTCCGCTATATAAGTCTCCCCTAGGGAATAGACGTTTGAGGCAAGATTGGGGTTTAATGCTACAGCCTTTGAATATTCCTTGTCAGCATCTTTAAAGTCTTTCTGGTTAAAATATATAAGGCCAAGCGCGGAGAGCGGTACATCACTTGTAGGGAAAAAGCCGGCCGCCTGCTGATAGGCCTTGATTGCCTCATCGTCCTTGCCCTGTTTCTGGTAGGTGTCCGCCAGGTATTTATAAGTCGTGAGTGAGTTGTCTGAATAGGGTGAAAGCGCTATCGAACCTTTCAACTCAACAATAGCGGCGTCGAGGTTGCCATTTGTTATGTCGGTGAGCCCACGTGAAAGGGCGCTGTTCGCAAGGCCGTCAACCTGGTCCTGCGCAGGAGTAGTAGCCGAGAAAACGGCATCTGCGTTACTTGCGATTGAGGCGCTTATAGATGAAAGTGACATGGTTCTCCTCTTTTTGTTATCGGAGAACATTCCACTTTACTTGAGCCCGCCGCTATTAATTCACATTTACATATACCCATAAGATTGCCATAATATGAACAAGTAGCTGAGAATCCTAGCCAATTACTTGGGTCTCTGCTAGATGACTAGAAAATACTTAGTATGAATTAAGCATTAGATAACCAAATGGAAAAATTTTCCCATTAAGAAGTTCTTTCCTGAGTAATATCGATAATACAAATGCAAAATTATCTGCACAAATTCCAGATTATTAGGGATATGACTACTTTTGATAAATGGCAAGAAACTTGCAAGGACATAAGGGTCATTAAAGGCTGGCACTGGGAGGATACATGAAAGTCGTTATATTAGCCGGAGGTGCAGGAACTCGAATATCAGAGGAATCTTACCTTAAACCAAAACCGATGATTGAAATCGGCGAAAAGCCAATTTTATGGCATATCATGAAAATTTTCGAGGCACAGGGCTTTAACGATTTCATCATCTGCGTCGGCTATAAAAGTTTTATGATTAAGGAATACTTTCTGAACTACTATATTTACAATTCAGATGTCACCGTCAACCTTCTGACTAACAGCTTCGAGGTTCACCGATCCAACACAGAAAAGTTCCGTGTCACTCTGGTTGACACAGGCTTAAATACACAAACGGCGGGTCGCCTTAAACGCGCTCAACATTACATCGGCAATGAAGAATTCATCCTCACATACGGAGACGGACTCGCGGACGTCAACTTGAAACAACTGATTGAGTATCATAAAGAACATGGTAAAATTGCCACCGTAACAGCTGTACAGCCAGCCGGCCGCTTTGGTCTGCTCGGCATTGATGCTGCGGATCACGTATCAAGCTTCAACGAAAAACTCTTAGGGGACGGGGGATGGATTAACGGCGGTTTCTTCGTGTTGAAACCGGAAGTGTTTTCCTATCTGCCTGAAAACGCAGACCAACTGATGTGGGAAGACTACCCACTGGAAAAACTGACCCAGGACAATCAATTGATGGCCTATAAGCATTCCGGATTCTGGAAATGCATGGACGCCCTGCGCGACAAAGAAATTCTCGAACAACTCTGGAAGTCGGGACAGGCCAAATGGAAGATTTGGGAATAGCTATATAGATTATGTTCGACGACATTTATAACAATAAGAAAGTCCTCATAACAGGGCACACCGGATTTAAAGGCTCGTGGCTAGCTTTGTGGCTTTCACAGCTGGGTGCAATAATCACGGGATATTCCCTACAACCACCAACCACCCCTAATCATTGTCAATTACTCGACATCAACATCAACTCCGTGATCGGCGATATTCGCGATACGGATAAACTCAAACAAGTGTTTAAAGAGCAACAGCCCGAAATTGTTTTTCATCTAGCTGCGCAGGCAATCGTTGGGCTTTCCTACAAAGACCCATTGGAAACGTTTTCCAGCAATGTTATCGGAACTGTCAATGTGCTGGAAGCTTCACGAGCCAGCGGTGCGGTCCGCGCCATGGTCAATGTGACCAGTGATAAATGTTATGAAAATCGAGAATGGCCTTGGGGCTACCGGGAAATAGACGCTATCGGAGGATATGATCCGTACAGCGCTTCGAAGGGGTGCGCTGAAATCGTCACTGGGTGTTGGCAAAACTCATTTTTTAATACCACAGATTACGGCAAAACTCATCAAGCGCTTCTGGCAAGCGCAAGGGCGGGAAACGTCATCGGCGGCGGCGATTGGGCACCCGACCGACTAATCCCGGATATCATGCGCGCTGTCAATCAGCGGGAGAAAGTAAAAATTCGCAATCCGCGGGCCACACGCCCTTGGCAGCACGTGCTGGAACCCCTGAGCGGATACCTACTCCTCGGTCAAAAACTTCTGGAAGGCCGGAAAGAATTTGCCCAAGCCTGGAACTTCGGCTCCTCTGAAGAGGAAAATGTAACCGTCGGAGAAATTGTCAAACAGGTAAAGATGGTTTGGCCTAAGATTGACTATGAAATAGATAATACACCGGATCGGCCGCATGAGGCAGGCCTTCTCAAACTAGACTGCTCTAAAGCCCGAACAAAATTACAATGGATGCCTGTATGGACCGGCAAGGATACACTTGAGAAAACCGTGCTCTGGTATAAAGCTTTTTATGAATCCAACAAAATATTAAGCGACGAACATCTCAATCAATATATCAAGGATGCACAAGGCAAACTCATAGCATGGACTGAAGAATGAAATTCACAGAGACCAAACTTAGAGGAGCCTTTATCATCACGCCTGATCTCATAAAAGACGAGAGGGGTTTCTTTGCACGGACTTTTTGCCGACGTGAATTTGAGGAACATGGATTGAATTCCAATCTCGTCCAGTGCAACATCTCCTTCAATAAAACAAAAGGTACGCTGCGCGGCATGCATTATCAGGCCGCTCCTCATGGGGAAGTTAAGCTTGTCCGCTGCACGGCAGGAACCATCTACGATGTCATTGTAGATTTGCGCCCGGAATCGCCGACATTCAGGCAGTGGCTTGCTGCAGAGCTGTCTGAAAAAAATCATCAGCTACTTTATGTACCGGAGGGTTTCGCCCACGGTTATCAGACGCTCGAACCACAGGCGGAAGTCTTTTATCAGGTGTCTGCCTCCTATCACCGTGCAAGCGAGCGGGGCGTCCGATGGAATGATTCGGCGTTCGGGATCAAATGGCCGCTTCCAGCAAGAGTCATCTCAAAAAAAGACTCCTCCTATCCGGACTGTGGTGTATAGCGATGAGAGTATTTCTAACCGGCGGTTCCGGCTTTATCGGCTCCCACGTCACCAAAACCTTGCTGCAGAGGGATCATGAAGTCGCCCTCCTGGCTAGGCCGGGTGATCCTATGACCCGTTTGCAGTCGTTGCATGGCCGCTTTGATACGATCAAAGGAACACTGGAGAATGCCGATCTTTTAGAAAAATCAATCAAACGGTTTAAGCCCGAGGCTTGCATACATCTGGCCTGGTATGCCGAACCTGGCAAATATCTTGATTCTGCGCAGAACATCCAATCTCTAGCGTCGAGTCTTTCTCTCTTTCAGGCACTCATCAAAGCAGGATGCCGGCAGATTGTAGCTGCGGGAACGTGCTTTGAATACGATACGAAATTCGGCTATCTTCATGAAGACTCGCCCGCGCGTCCAGCAAGTCTGTATGCGGCAGCCAAACACTCCTGTTGTCTTATAGCGAGCCAGCTGGCAGCGCAGGCAAAAATTTCTTTTGCCTGGGGCCGGATATTTTATCCATACGGGCCTCAGGAGGATCAAAGACGACTTGTTCCGGCAGCTATCAAAGCTTTGAATCAGGGCGTCCCTTTTCCGGCTAGCGCTGGAGATCAGGTGCGCGATTACATTCATGTGGCAGATGTCGCGTCAGCTTTGTGTACCTTGATGGAGAAACAGGCTGACGGTGTATTTAATATTTCAACAGGGGTGCCCATGTCGATCCGACAATTGCTGGAAACGCTAGGCAAGCTGATGAACCGCAGCCATTTAATTCAGTTGGGCGTGCTGCCCTACCGAAAATGGGAACCACCGTTTATATGCGGGGATAATACGCGGCTGCGGAATTTTGGATGGAGCCCTTGTTATTCACTTGAGGCGGGATTGTCGGAAACTATTAGAAAAACATCTTGGATTGACCTCTCGTCAAGTTCATCTTCAGCGGCAGATATTGAGAAGAGCGAGTCGGTTTGCAGCATTGATCAAAATGGACATTGAGGTGCTACTATCATGAATATAACAAATTTGCAAAATCCTGAAAACCTTCTGGAGCTGATCGGAGGACGTAACGTCTACATTTGGGGTGCACGCCATGAAGGCTACGCCGTCCGCCTTGCGTTGACGAGGCATGATATTCACACAGCAGGATATATCGACAGCTCGCCGTCTCTTGAAGGCACTACCGCCTTTGGATTATCCATCACCAATCCGGATAAATTTTTTGTGGGGACGTCGCGTCAAAACGCATTCATCATTGTGGCATCGGGATTTTTCGCCGATGAAATTTCCGAAAGATGCAATGCTGAAGGATGGCGCAAGAATTCCGATTTTACCGTCTATAGAGAATTGAGGCGCTTCAATTATCAAGTGGATGTCTCCGGCATGTGCAACCTGCACTGTATTTCGTGTCCTCGTGGCAATTGGCCGAGGCATCGCAAACCGGGGTTTATGTCCGCTGAAGTATATGGCAGGCTTATTGACAAAATCCTTCGGGATGACCCTTGGACGGGATTGATAACACTCTACAATTGGGGGGAACCTCTTCTTAATCCGGCTTTGCCTGAGATTCTAACCATTACAAGGGAAAAGGGTCTTCTTTCTGCTGTGTCAAGCAATCTTGCCATGGAGAAGGATTTTGAGAAGGTTGTCCAGGCAGGCGCCGACTGGTTTCGTATCTCTAACTCGGGCTGGGGGACAAACTACGAGATCACTCATACCGGTGCCAAGTGGGATGTCTTCCTCGCCAATTGCAGAAAGTTGGCCGATTACAGACTACGCTATCACCCTGAAATGCTGATCGAGCTTTTCTTCCATATCTACTCTCACAACCGGGAAGATTTTTCAAAAATGAAGGCACTTTGTGATGAACTGGGCTTTACCCTGCGTTACCGACATGCTGCTCTGGCTCCACTCGACAACATAGCTTTAGTTGAGCAGGGGGCACAGACCTCGGATGCTGCAATGAAGACCAGGGAACTGCAGTTTCTCCATGTTGAGGATGTCATGGAAATTGCCCGGAATGAAAGTAAGCGTCCTTGCTTTTACTTGGACCATTTATGGATCGATTGGGATCTATCTATAGCACATTGCATGGAGTGGTACGATCCTGCCCTTAAACTATTAGATAAGGAGTTCCTTTCAGTGAGCCTTGATGAAATAGAGTCTGCCCGCATAGGCAGCGAACACTGCCGTAAGTGCATGGAAAAGGGCATACACAGGGCCTATTGTGTCTACGGCGATGAAAAGCTGATTGCTTCCAAATCGAGCATACCGGTCCAAAAGGAAGACTGAGCCATGATTGCCGTTGAAGAATTGCGCCAAATCTGCTCAAACAAAAAGGTCTTCATATGGGGGGCGATGATTGTTGGTCAGGGAGTTTGCCGTTCGTTCGAGCGGATATCAATACCGGTGACCTCGTTTCTTGATAGTTCTGCATCTCTCCAGGGCAGAAAAGCCCTTGGCTATGAAATTCAGAACCCGGATGAAGTATTTGAATCAGTTCGCGCGGGCGATGGGCTTATTATTGCGGCATCAGGACATTGCGACCTTGAGATCGGCGATTGTTGCAATAATGCCGGTCTGAAAAAGGGAAGGGATTATATCCTATGCCGGGAGCTCAACGACATTGACCCCAGTATAGAAGTCACTGGTATGTGTAATCTAAGGTGCATATCATGCCCTCGAGGTAATGATAGCTCACTGCATTCCAAGGGGCACATGAGTGCCGGCACCTATAGGAAGGTGCTCCATAAACTCATCGCTGAAATTCCCCTATTGGGTAGCGTTCAGCTTTATACATGGGGCGAGCCTCTGCTTAATAGCGAACTTCCTGAAATAATCTCGATGACGCGTGACGCCAAGGTGCTCACTGCCATCTCATCCAATCTGAACTATGCTAAGAATCTGGAAGCTGTGGTGACGGCCCAGCCTGACTGGTTAAAGGTTTCCTGTTCCGGGTGGGGAGAAAGCTACGAACTGACTCACACCGGTGGAAAGTGGGATCTCTTTCTGTCAAACCTGCAAAAACTTGCACAACTCCGGGACCTCATTCACCCCGAAATGCAGATAACATTAAACTATCATCTATACAAGCATAATATCGGTGACGACTACCGACGCATGGAAGCTCTCTGCAAGGAGCTGTCCCTGATTTTCAGGCCCAGTCCTGCGTATCTCTACCCTGCTGATGCGGTGATGGATTACATTGACGGCAAGGAGCTCTCTCCCGAGGCCCAGAAAACTCTTCCGTTGCTTCTCATGGACCTGGATGAAGGCATTGCAAAGGCGCGCGAACGCGCAGCCCATCCCTGCCCCGAGGAGAGATGCTTTCCCATTAATTGGGATTGCAGCGTTCGAGAATGCGGGGTTTATTTCCGGCCTTTTATTGCCGACAACTTTTTTGAAACACCACTCAAAGAAATTATAGAGCGGAAGCGGAAAAGCCGGCTTTGCGTGGAATGTAAAAAACGCGGAATCCACCAATTCACTGGTGTTTATCTTGCTGAAAAGCGACTCAGCTATGTGGAGACCGGTACATGACACAATATCTTGAACTGTTGACTTCCAGGGTGTCTGAAGGGAGGCGGATTCTGGTTTATGGTGCGGGGAGTCAGGGGCGCGGAGTGATTCATGCCCTCAGGGAGAGAGGGATTGAGCCTGCTGGTTTCATAGACAGAAATCCAGCCTTGCAGGGACGTTCTTTGGCGGGACTTCCTGTATTGGCCCCAACCGTTCTGACCGAATGTAACTCTGCCGAGACGTTTTTTGTCATTATTGCAGCTTTTTTCTTTGAAAGTGAAATAGCCGATTTTCTTGAGGCCCATGGCTTTATCCGTAACATCAGCTATGTGGCTTACAGCAATCTTAAACCGCGTGATTACGCGGTGGAAGTTTCCGGGATATGCAATCTTCACTGCATATCCTGCCCACGAGGAGGTCGTCGCACAAGTAACCGTTCAACAAGAATGATGAGTCTTGATACCTTTAAGAAGGTAATTGGGAAGATCCGGCAGGAAGATCCATTCGTTGGGAACATCCAACTCTATCAATGGGGGGAGCCGACCTTGAATAAGGATCTTCCCGACATGATACGCTATGCCAGGGAAAATGGAATCCTCTGTGCAATCTCCAGCAATCTGAACCATCCGGCGGACTTCGCTGAATTGATTAACTCTCACCCGGAATGTCTTCGCATATCGGTCTCAGGAACCGGTGATAATTATGCTATTACGCACACTGGTGGTGACTGGAGTATTTTTGTTTCCAATGTTCAGCGCATTGCCAATCTGCGACGTGACATTTATCCTGAGATGAAGGTTGAGCTTTATTACCACCGCTATAAACACAGCCTGGGTATACAACAGGAACAGGTAAAAGAAATGTGCCGCAGGTTCGATTTTGAATTTCATCCGGTCCCAGCATATCTTATTTCGCTCGATGACGTGATGGGATACTGTGAAGGCAAGCCGCTTCCAAACACTGCACAGAGTGCAAGAGAATTGTTGCTGGTAGACATCGACGAAGGGTTGGTTCGTGCAAAGGCAGAGGCAAATTTGGACTGTGATGCGTTGAGGGTGGTGCTGGTCAATACTGACCTTTCGGTGCCGACCTGTATGATGTTTTTTGATCCGGATGAGAACATCAGTGCTGACAATTTCCTCGAGGTCACTATCGACGAAATAGAGGCACGACGCAAAAAATCACCGCTCTGCATCAAATGCAGAAAATATGGAATACATCGTTACTGCGGAATTTACGCGAAAATAGGTGAAGAGGAACGCTATTTATATGAAGCTAAAAAATAACATCCTCCATATTGTTCCTCATGCAGGTGGAGGCGTTGGCGCAGTTCTGCGAGCTCTGCTTACCGCTGATTCGACACGGGAATGCCGATACTCGCATAAAGTTGCCTCCCTGGAATATTTGAACGAAGTTACACGAATGCATTGTGATGGACACGGGATACCATGGATAGATGATGCTGCCACGATACGGCGTGAAGATCTGTCGGCCCTTATGAATAGTGCGGACATAGTCCTCACTCACTGGTGGAATCACCCTCTTCTGATGCGGTTGCTTGCTGAAGGACTTCCCGCGATGCGACTTGCCTTGTGGTCGCACGTGAATGGATTTTTTCCGCCGCAGGCATTTATCTCTGAACTTTTCGAGATATCAGACAGGTTTGTTTTTTCAACGAAAACATCCATCACGGTTCCCATTGTCCAGAAGCTTTCAGAGAAGCTCAAAGAAAAACTGCGTGTTATTCGCAGTTGCTCAGGCATACCAGAGGGCGCTGAAAGTATTTATCCTAAATCCAATCCCTTTCAGGCAGGATACATAGGTACAGTTGAACCGATAAAGATGCATGCGGATTTCCTAACCATGTGCGCCGAGGCATCAATCCCTTCACCGTGCATAGTTGCAGGTGGCCCTGCACATGAGGAGTTGCGCACAAGAGCGGAAGCCATGAACCTGGCCGATTGTTTCGAAATTATTGGTTCTGTCAAAGATCCGAAGCCGCTTTTCAAAGAGCTACATGCTTTTGCATATCCATTGTCCCCGAGGCACTATGGGACCGGAGAACAGGTGTTGATTGAAGCAATGGCCTTTGGAGCTGTTCCCGTGGTTTTGGCCAATCCTCCGGAGGCGGCTATAGTGCGTCACGGCGAGACAGGCCTGGTAGCAAAAAATGCGGCTGATTTCACAGCGGCTCTTCGTATGCTGATGGGAAATCCGGCGGAACGTGACCGACTTGCCGCTGGCGGTCACCAATTTGTAATGGAAGAGTGTGGCATTGAGCACAGTACTAGAGCTTTTCACGAACTGTTCGATGAAATGCTCAGTCTTCCAAAACAGCCGCGAAAGCTGCAAGCACAACCGATCCAAGGCGTAAAGAACGGCAGCCCTTTACACCTGTTTCTGACTTCGCTGGGTGAAACTGCAGAAAGACAGGTTTTCGAAAAAGCAATTTACCATAATGTTCTTGATATGATTCCCGCGGACTTTGTATCAAAGACGCGTGGAACATCTTTTCATTATCTCAGCATGCTGCGATGCGATCCGGAACTGGAGGTTTTATGCAACACGGTCGCGATGAACGGTAATTGAGCGTATGAAACATCACTATACGCCACTGAGAGCTTGCCCCGTCTGTAGCTGCCGAGTAGGGAATGTGCTAGGCAGACTAACCTATGCTCTTTTCGACGACCTGGACATTCCAGGTACAAAAACATTGATATGCTGTGACATATGTGGAATGATGTATGACGACGTGGCCTTTACTGAAGAGCAGTTAGTGGAATACTACCGTTGCAATGAACATTATGCCGTGTCTAGTCTGGGTGGATCTGGAAGTCAGTCGGATGATAATCGAAAGCGATATGACAGAATCATCGACCAATTGCAACCAAACCCAAAGGGAACAATTCTTGATGTTGGCTGCGGTCAGGGTGGGTTTGTAGCTCAATGTCTTCAGCGTGGATTTCTTGCGGCAGGCATAGAGCCTTCGGAAAAAAGTCGGAATGCTGGAGGCGCCGCTGGATTAGATATTTACGCATCTATTGCAGAATATGTTTCAAAGTATCCTCAACTAACAATCAGTACGGTAGTATTATCACATGTTTTGGAACATCTTCTTGAACCCTGCAAGATGATAAAAGAACTCGTGCGTAGCGCTCCCGAAGCATTGGTGTATATAGAAGTACCGGACGCCGCATCGTATATCTCGCCTAATAAGATACGCTGGCATGAACTGTATTTTGAGCATCTGAATCATTTTTGTAAGGATAGTCTTTCCCGCCTTGCCGCAAAGTCGTGCATAGAGGTGCGCACAGAAGAAGCCTTGTCATTTTCCCAAAACCTTGCAGATATTCAATGTCTGTCCTTAGTTGGACAATTCAAATGTGTACCGGACCAAACAGCAGAGCACCCCGGCACTGTCACAGTTCAGGAGTTCACACTGCCTCCGCCACCAATTGGTGATTTCCCCCCAGACAATAGACCAATTGCGCTGTGGGGCGTATCTCAGTATGCAATGTTGCTCATGGGCAGTTTACCGCAACTAAAACGGGTGGATCGGTTGTTTGATGCGTCTCCAGCAAAAATAGGGCGTAAAATTCGTGGGGTCCCTGTTGAAGATGCAAGAGAAATAAGAACCCTTTCCGAAAAAACAATATTAGTTGTGCCCTTTTCTCAATACTCGCAAGAAATGCGAAGAGAGCTTGATGAATCTGCTTTATTTTCGGGCGAAATCGTGAACATACAAGGGAGTCAAGAATGGCAAATGAGACGGACATGAAGGGAATGCTCGATCGTAACTGGCAAGAAATACTTCAGCGAGTTGAATTTCTTCACGGAACCTATTCTTCTATCCCAGGGACTAGCATTTCTCTGTTCGGTGCAGGTGCAGCTGGCCAGGGAGCTCTTCAATATTTCCAAAACAAACACATTCCCATTCAGTGTGTTATAGATAATGATCTCAAAAAGCAGGGTACGGAAATCATGGGCATCCCCATTGTTTCCATCGAACATCCTCTAGCAGTTTCATCTTCTTTTGTTTTGATTAGTACAAAGACAGCTGTAAATATAATCCGGAAGCAACTGCAGGAACTGAATTTTAAATGTATTCCGTTCGATGCTTATTATGTTCTAGACAACATAGAACGTTACACTTGGGTTAGGACTGAGGTCTTGGCGGATAACGATTCTCGTTTGAGCCTTGACGGTATCCTTATGTCGATGCTTACCGGTTCCTTGAAATACTGCACAGCAATCATGGATTCCAATCAATATTTTTGTCTGCCTCATTTCCAGAATATTGGAGAAGAATATTTTGTGGATGCTGGCGCCTATGTGGGAGATACTGCAGAAAGATTTTTTTGGGCAAATACCGGTTTGTTCCATCATATTTATATGTTTGAGCCTGGAGTTCAGCAGTTTACTGCACTCCAGAGTAGAATGAATCGATTGATCACCGAGTGGGCGATAGATCCACGTAAAATTTCTGCTATCAATGCTGGACTGTCCGATCAAAATAGTAGCGCACATTTTGGCACTACTTCCACTAAGCTGGCTACAACGGCCATCGATTTTAGCACGGCACTTGCCGCTAGCGACAAGCCCCGCGTACCGCTGTGGAGTCTGGATTCCTATATGGAACAACACCAGTCTCCAGTTACCTTTATCAAAGCAGACGTTGAAGGAATGGAATTAACTATGTTAGAAGGCGCAGTGAATACGATACGCAGATATAAACCAAAGCTGGCGCTTAGTGCATATCACAAACCAGGGGATCTGTTTGCAATCGTAGACTTTGTGAGAAGTCATGTTCCTGAATATCAGATAGCGCTTCGACATCACTCGTCAAATTTGTCTGAAACAGTTCTCTATTGTTGGATTGAATCTGATTAGATAGTCCGTGGAGAAAGGCATGATAGCAGGTACTTTTGGAATTATTGAAAAGTTGAATGAGACCTTAAAATGAATTTACCCATAATAAATTACTGTGCGTTGAGCAGTGTAATATGGCCCAGTCTTTATATAACAGTATTATACCCTGCAGCTTGCCGTAGGGTGGTTCAATTTTATACGCTAAAAGAGGAGAAATTACATGCTGAAGAATACTTCAGGTGATCAGGTGATCAATAGATTAAACTACCTATTAGTTATGCCACGTTTTGTACGAAATATTGGGGACAGTTATGGATTCCCACTGGGTATTGCGTATGTGTCTTCTTGTATGAAAAAGGCGGGATTCAAGGTTGCGACTCTTAATCTCAATCATTGTGAGGGAAGTCTCTACGATATCCTCAGAAATAAGATTGAGAAAGAAAATATAAATGTGCTTATGGTTGGTGCGCTCTCGGCTGAGTACAGCATGATTAGACCTATTGTGGAAACAGCTAAAAAAATTGACGGGAGCATCATAAATGTCGTAGGGGGTGGGATCATCACAAGCGATCCTATCGTGGCAATGGAAGCCCTTGAATATGTTGATATAGGAGTGATTGGTGAAGGAGAGATCACAAGTATTGAGCTATGTCGTACGCTGGAAAATGGAGGAGATCTCTCCACCGTGGCTGGCTTGATATTTAAGGCAGACAACCTTTCCTGTGGATCGTTACCTGAAAATGGGAACGATTACGTAATCACAAACTGGCGTAAAGAAATAGAAGATATAGACGCAATTCCATGGCCCGACTATGCAGGATTTGAATTGGAGAAGAATTTAGCGGCGAATCTGGGAATCGTAGGTTTTAATCAAGGTAATACCCTTGCACTAATATCGAGTCGTTCATGCCCGTATAGTTGCACTTTCTGTTTTCACACCGTGGGCAGAAAATATCGCCAGCGTTCGTTAGACGGTTTTTTTGAAGAATTAGATTTCCTTGTGTCCAATTATAGAATCGAGAGTTTGGTCTTGTCTGATGAGCTGTTCGCGCGTGATATTTCACGACTCGAGGAGTTTTGTTCACGCATCAAGAAGTACAATGTTAAATGGTTGGGGAACTTCAGGGTTGATGATATATCCTCGGAGATGCTTCCCTTACTTAAAGAGGGGAATTGTGTGACTATGGGTTTTGGCTTAGAAAGCGCAGACAATCGAATCCTAAAAAGCATGCGAAAAGGCATAACTATTGAACAGATTGAAAGAACTCTTAAAATGGTTCATGATTCGGGTATATCGATAAGTGCAGGATTTATCTTCGGCGATATAGAGGAGACTTTAGAAACAGCAAATAATACTCTTAATTGGTGGAAGGGACATCCCGATTATAATTTAAGCTTGAGACTTATTACCGCATATCCCGGGACTCATATCTACAAATATGCATGTGAGAACGATGTTATTAAAGACAAAGTCCAATTTCTTAGAGACGGTTGTCCTCAACTCAACATTTCAAAAATGGCGGATGATGAATTTCAACTACTCACAAAGGAATTGATGGAAGCTGCTGTAAGCAATGTAAAGTTACTGACTTCTTTTGAAGTGTCCATGATTAACGAGAGAGATGGTTCCATTTGTTTAAGTGGGGAATGTAGCGTATGCGGAACAAAGAATAATTGGGTAAACGTACGCTTATTTAAGCCGAACTTTATCGTGTGCCAACAGTGCGGACAGCAATTCAATCCGCCGCTAAATGGAACTATTCGGTCAAATATCGAGAGTAACATACTTAGGTTATTGGAAAAGTATGGGAAATTAGGGGTGTGGGGCATGACCTATCATGCAATTGATGTTTTTCGCAATTCGAATGTTTTTTGTGATGCAAGGATCTTCCCTGTTGATCTTTGCACTAGTAAGCAAAGCAAGAATTTATTCGGGATACAAGTCTTCTCCCCTGATGTTATCGCGAGAGAAGGGATAGAAACAGTTGTTGTGACAGCGCCATATCACATTGGCTTTATAGAAGCACAGATAGGCATTAAATATCCAAGCGTTAAGAAAGTTATTGATATTTCCAATTTAGTAGGCACGCATTACAGCGTATAGTGTCATAGACTTTTCTTAAGGAGATAAAATGAATGTACTATTAATCAGTTGCAGTAGGTTGAATTGGATGCAAGAGTCAAAAGGGACAATACCGGTGCCACTGCTGTATCTTACTGCGGTACTGCTTGATGCCGGATATGCGCCGGATATATTGGATTTGTCGGTTGCATCAATAGAAGAGGGTCAGTCTTTAGAAGGGAGTTTGCTGTCCAAAATTGAACAGCATATTCGCAAATTGGATCCGGCACTGATTGGGTTCAATTGCTTTGTGAGCCAGCATTTACCATTCATTGTTAAAGCCGCAAAGTATATTCGAAATATTGCGCCTGCTATTCATATAGCCGTTGGAGGAGCACATCCTACACTATTTGCAGAGGAGATTCTTCGCAATTGCCCCGACATTGACTCGGTCATCCTGGGCGAAGGTGAAGAGCAAATAGTCGCTTTAGCAAGAGCTGTTGAGAGCCGCAAAATCGTGAATTTGAGATCGGTTCAGGCAATTGCTTGCCGCAGCAATAAAAAAATAATCATAAACGCCCGTCGGAACTATATTGCTGATTCAGATGCTCTTCATCAAGCTGCCGTTTAAGTGCAATTTTTGTGCTGGCCATAAAACAATGGGGAAAACCTTTCGTTTGCGCTCCGCTAAGGGTTTGCGGAACAATATTATGCTAACTGTGGGCTATATTCTAACATTATCGTGCCTATTGTAAATGCAACATAATTGCCTGTCATGCCTTGATATCATGGAAACCGTGAATTGAAATA
>Ga0182010_10000967_pt1 | contig 15755 bp, 11 predicted proteins | sample 611E1MmetaG_FD_120488 | JGI IMG/M metagenome (GOLD analysis project Ga0182010, IMG submission 120488) | Permafrost microbial communities from Stordalen Mire, Sweden - 611E1M metaG | ecosystem: Environmental > Terrestrial > Soil > Wetlands > Permafrost | place: Sweden: Stordalen | collected...
CCGCCACCTTCCCGGCGCATTATTTCAGGGAGGTTAATACTAAAACGTAAAAATCAGGATTTAATGAGGGGATGGGCGGGAATCGCCGGGCAATATCCGATTGAAAAGATTATAAACGTTCTTATAAGATATATCAATAACGGGCGGGATTAACATTATTGAATAACCGTGAAATGAAGGACGACCATAGCGCCCCATTCGTCACCGGCGACAACCGTATAAACACCGGGAATAAAGTCGTTAAATTCCGTACCTGTCCAGTAACCAAATAGTGCAGGCTGCAAGACCGAATTCATTTTTAAGGTAAGAGCTGCGGTCGATTCTGACAGTTGAAAGACAGCAGCAGAGTCGCTTGCCGGCTGAAAAACATACGAAGAGATTTCCGAAAGTATCAATGGGCAACTGTGTTTTAAATTAGGGTCAAAAAGTTCCAACGGAGTCGCTGATAAAATATCTTCAGCAGAATAGTTACCTTCAAAGATTGCTGCACCAAAAGGAAAATTGTAAGTCCCGCATGGGCCAACGCTTAATCCGCCTGACGGCCATTTTTCAGCTGCGGTAACTTTGTTGGTCTTGGTACGCATATTTGTTTCGTCGATAACTATTGATACTTCGTTACCAACATGATATATTGTCGAATCCAGTGACAAAGATAAGCTCAAACCATATACGGATTGGATCACAGCGGCGTTGGCTGAGCCGGTCAGCGGGGTTTGAACGGGGATCTGCGTTGAGCCAGAACATCCGTTTAACGCAATCAAGCAGCCGATGAATATTAAAACGAGATTGAGTTTTATAGTTATTCCTCTTCTTATGTTCATTGGTAACCCTATATAGATTTATACGAAAATTGCGGGAAAACATTGCATTGATTTTGGAATTAAAATTTAATTTGTTAGAAAGTAAATTAACTAATTTGCAGGATTTTGACACTTTAAACGATATATTCTTATGTTTTAAAAGAATTTAGTCATCATTGAACAAACATGGGGATGTTTGCCATTTCAGGAATACGTTCGTAAATAATTGTTTCGATATTAATTTTGAATGATTAATAAGAAATTATTATAATATGAACGTGAAGTATAAAAATCTCGGTTTCCTGGCTTCGCATAAAGGCACTGATATGCAGGCGCTCATCTCGGCTTGTAAATCTGGTATTTTACAAGCTACTCCCACAGTAGTTATTAGTAATAATAGTCATTCAGGCGCAATTATAAAAGCAAAACGAGAGGGTATTCCTTTTTACAACCTGAGTTCAAACACACATCCGATTCCAGAGGAATTAGATATAGCCATATTAAAGGCCTTGGTCTTGAATAAGGTTGATTTAGTAATATTGGCAGGATATGACCGTAAGCTCGGTATTCAAACCTTGAGTTATTATGAAGGAAGAGTGATTAACATACATCCATCGTTATTACCAAAATATGGTGGCACAGGCATGTATGGAATCCTAGTACATCAGGCGGTATTAGACGCTGGAGAAACAGAAACTGGAATAAGTATTCATCTTGCAGATAAAGATTATGACAGAGGACCAATTATCGCCCAAACTCACGTGCCAGTTATGCCAAACGATACGGCTGAAACACTTTCAAGTCGGGTTTTGGAACGGGAACATATTTTTTTCGTAGAGACCATCGGTAAAATTATTGATGGGAAAATTAAGTTATGAAAGATAGACCACCCCTAGATAAATAATGCGGACATCGGGATGTTTGTCCAATGATAACTCTTAATTCCAGGGCTTTTTGATTACCAAAACTTAATCGTTTATCGAGCCGGACTTGCTGCTTTCGGAAGTGGCGGGTTCGTGGTGGTGGATGAGGGAGAAGCGCCGGTGGCTGAAGCGGCGGTCGGCGGGACGTCCGCCCGTCAGGATATGGAACAATTCAGCAGCGGGAACCGTGCTGACTTTGCGGACTTCTTTGAGCCCGGGCAGGAAGACGAGAGCAGCAGTCGCGCGCAATACCCCTGAAATGAGGAAAACGGTGAGTACCTGATAGCCGTTAAAAGCCGGCACATGAGTCATGAGATAGCCCCCGAGCAGCGCGCCGAGCCCGGCGGCGAGTCCATTGCCGCAGTTGAAATAGCCGAGGTATTTGGTCCTTTCGCCGGCGGCGGTGGCATCGTAAAGATAATTAACCGAACAGAGGTTAAAGCCGGCCCAGGCCAGGCCGGAGAAAGCCTGCACAATGCCCAGATAAGCCAGATTTTTCGAAAAAAGCCAGAACAACGGCACTAACGGAATCAGGCAAGACGTCATCAGCAGCACTTTGAGGTTGCCGATGCGGTCGGCGGCGCGTCCCCAGCGGGAGATGGTAAACAGCGTGGCGACCGAAGAGGCTGTCCCCAGCGCGGCGAAGATGAAATAGCTTTGTTTCAAACTATGCAGCTGATAAACGGCGAAATAGGGGCTGGCGATATTGACCGCGAAGCTCATCGAGAAGAGGAAGAGCATATAGCGGCCGAGGTTGGAGGAAAATAAATTACGGATAAAGCTGCCGCTGCTGGCCTGCTGCACCGGTTTGTCTTTTTGCGGGACTTCATAGAGCTGGGTAAGCAAGCCGGAGGATATCATCCGGGCTAAAAACGCCGCGCCAAAGAGAATGGCGAATCCCCACAACGCTTTGTGCACCAGAAAAGTCAGGAAAATCCCGCCGGCCAGGAAGGCAATCGTATTGGAGAGAGTGGAGAGACTGCCCCGAAAGCTGAAGTACCGGCCGCGCAGATGTTCGGGTACGACCTCCGCCATAATGCTGCCCCAGGCGGGAGAGGTGAGAGCGGACGAAATCGAGTAAATGGTGGCGAAAAGAACCAGCCACCAGCCGACGCTGCCGTTATGAATAAAAGCGAGGGCGAGCATCGGGATAAACATCAGTCCCTGCAGCAGGGCAAAGGTGATAACCACGGCCTTGCGGCTTTTCATCTTGCGGACAATGGCCGCGTCCCAGAGCTGGGCCAGCGAGGCTAAAAAGCCCGGCACGGAACAGAGGATGCCGATGAGGAAGCTGCTGGTCTGGATGGCAACAGCGAAAGCGACGATATAGTTATCGCCAAAGCCCATCACCGCGCCGTAGGCCATCCCTTCGGCGGTGGCGAATCTCAGGGCGTGTTCTACTTTTTGAACAGTTGATTTATCGATACGCATCAGAGCAAAAATTTCGTCTTTTTATATCTGTTGGAGAAATACTAACGACAATTATAACACGGCAGAAAGGGGGAGGGGCAAAGTAATCTGGGATACGGTTTCTGGATCCCGTTTTTCAACGGGATGGAGAGGCGAGTTACTCAATCGTATTTCGGGGATGATGAATGAGGTAAGGTTAGTTTGATGTACATTTCGACTTAAGGTCAAAAGTATTTCGCCTGCGGGCTCAAGATTCCCGTACGTTCACTTCGTTTAGTATACATTGACTGAGTCAAGTACCGAAGATGGCTCTTCGGCTTTCGCGGGAACGACAGTGGGTGGTGCTTCCTCCCTCGATAGGCTCGGGGCGTACTGCCTTTTTGCGAAAGCGAGCGGCAAGGATGGAATCACTGAAACCCGGGATATCATACAAGCAGGGACGATTGTACGACTGGATACCGATTTTCATCGGTAAGGATGGGAAGGGAGAGCCAATGAATTGTATTTCGGGGATAATAGTTGAGGCAAAGTTGGGTTGATATACATTTCGCCTGCGGGCTCAAGATTCCCATACGTTCACTTCGTTTAGTATACATTGACTGCGTCAAGTACCGAAGATGGCTCTTCGGCTTTCGCGGGAACGACAGTGGGAGTAGGGTATTTCGTCGAAATACTCAAGATTCGAAGGGAAAGTAATTCTCTCTTAATCTCTTCCTCCTAAGGCGGACTATAAGCCTTAAAAAGGAGGGAGAATCCAGAATTATTCGGCCGGAGAAATGCAGGAAAGCCAATGGGGAGAAGTGGATTTGTGTCTACGCCGGAATGGAGAATGCTGTATTTTACAGCAAATGAATTCAAGAATAACAGTAGAGATGCGAGGCATTTGTCCGGGTATCAGGAAAACAGATGACTTCCGGAAAATAAAGCGCATATTATGTTTTTCCCTCAATTTTTGAGCTATAATAAGTGCCAACAGTGAAAATTTAAAAACCTGATTAATCGTCGAGAAATATAATCAAATAGGAGGTCAGCAAATGAAAATGCGTTTTCTCGGAAAATCCGGAATCAAAGTTTCTGAGGTATGTCTCGGAACAATGACTTTCGGGTCCAATAGCAGAATGAAGCAAATAGGATCCGTCGACCAGCAAGCAGCCGATAAGATTGTGGCAATGGCACTGGACGGCGGTATCAACTTTTTTGACACGGCGGACCTTTATTCCGAAGGGCAATCCGAAGAAATCCTCGGCAAGGCCCTGGGGAAACGGCGTAAAGATATAATCCTGGCGACGAAAGTCCGCAACCGAATGGGGCCGGGGCCAAACGATATCGGGCTTTCCCGCCAACATATCCTGGAGGGCTGTGAGGCCAGCCTGAAGCGGTTGGGCACGGACTATATCGACCTTTATCTCGTCCATCGATGGGACCCCAGCCGGCCGTTAGAGGAAACGATGCGGGTGCTGGACGACCTGGTCCGTCAGGGCAAGGTAAGGTATATCGGCTGTTCGAACTTTGCCGGCTGGCAATTGATGAAGGCCATGGCGATTTCGGATAAACATAATTGGGAGAAATTCGTTGCTTTTCAAGGCCTGTACTCATTAATCGCGCGTGATTTGGAGTACGAATTAGCGCCGTTATGCGTCGACCAGGGACTGGGAATCCTGACATGGAGCCCGCTGGGAGGTGGATTGCTCTCCGGGAAATACCGCCGCGGACAACCCCGACCGAAAGGGGCAAGACTCAGCGACAGCAGCACAATTGCTAATGAACAGAAGGTTTACGATATAGTCGACGAGTTAGACATGGCGGCTGCAGCCCACCACGGCACAATTACTCAGGCAGCGCTTAATTACCTGCTGTGTAAACCCGGGGTGAGCTCGGTGGTGGTCGGCATCAGGACACCGGAACAGATGGCGGATAATCTCAAAACTACAGAATGGGAGATGTCTCCGGAAGAGGTTAGTAAACTGGACAAAATCAGTAAGCCGCCGCCGGTTTATCCTTACGATTTTCAAGCGCATTACCCGCCGGAGTAATTGAACGCAATGAAAGGCGAATAATAAAACCAGAAAGCCGCAGCGCCAGGCGCTGCGGCTTTATTTACTCACAAGATATAATTACCGTGTTCATTCATGAAGCTTCCCCATCACGGAGACACCACATTCAATGTTATCGGTTGACTGGTTATCCCGGACGATGCGGCGGTAATTATCGCGGTACCCCCCGCAACCCCGGTAGCGGAACCATTCGACAATATCGTAGCGATATTGGTGTTGGAACTGATCCAAATCACCTGAGAAGTGATGTCCGACATGGAGCCGTCCGAAAATATTCCCACAGCGGTGAAAGCCAGCGAAGCCCCAACATTCAAATTACGGGGAGAGGTTACCGGTTCGATGATAATAGCGGATAATACTTTCACCATCATCGCTACCGGTTGGCTGGTTAATCCGCCGAAGGCCGCAGTAATATTCGTAGTCCCGCCGCCAACAGCTGCGGCGATACCGCCTGAGGCAATAGTGACAACGGCGGGATTAGAACTGGACCAAACTACCTGCGAAGTAAAATCCGCCGTGGAACCGTCAGAATAACTACCGGTAGCGGTAAAATGCTGAGTGGAACCGACTCCCATATTAGCCGGAGATGACGGTGCAACGGATATTGCAGATAACGAAATTACGGTCAAAGCTACAGGATGACTGGTGATGCCGGCAAGCACAGCCGTAATATTAGCAATCCCGCTCTTAACCCCTGTTGCCGTGCCGCCTGCCGCAATGGTTGTAATACCGGGAACGGTACTGGACCATATGACCTGAGAAGTAATGTCCATTAACGACCCATCAGCATACGTCCCGACGGCGATAAAATGCTCCGTGGCCCCAACTGCTAAATTATTCGGGGAAGCCGGCGATATAGCGATGGAAGATAAAGGTTGCACTGCTAATGTTGTTGCCGGGCTGGTTACGCCGCCCAGAGTAGCGGTAATACCGGCTGAACCCGCGGCAATACCGGTAGCCAAACCGTTCGCATAAATCGTTGCGACCTGAGTATTAGAACTGAGCCAATTTACCTGAGAACTGATATCCGCACTGGCGCCATTCGAATAAGTGCCGATAGCGGTAAATTGCTGGGAGGCACCGACATCCAAATTACGGGGTGAGGCCGCCGGTGTTACTAAAATAGACGAAACTGCTTTTACGGTTAATTTTAAACCAGGGCTGGTTATTCCGGAGAGAGCGGCCATAATATTAGCGGAGCCGCTGCCTTCGCCGGTTACAGCACCATTCGCAAAAATAGCGGCCACGGCGGTGTTTGAACTGGTCCAGGTGACCTTGGCAGTGATATCCGCGGTGGTGCCGTCAGCATAAGTTCCGAGAGCAGCTAACTGCAGGGATGCCCCCACCCCCAAATCGGCGGGGAAGGCAGGCGTTACTGCGATCGAAGATAACCCTGACGCTGAAGTAATTACGGTTAAAGTTACGGACGGGCTGGTGATTCCCGATTCGCTTGCCGTGATACTGGTACTGCCAACCGCAACACCGGTGGCTAACCCGGTAGCGATGCCGGCGATGGAACTGTTCGAACTGGTCCAGGTCACCTGAGAGGTAATAACGGGAGTTGTTCCGTCCGAATAAATCCCGGTCGCGACAAACCGCTGGGTGGAACCAACCGCTAAATTAGCAGGGGAGTACGGTGTTACTGAAATTGAGACTAAAGTCGCCGTAGACTTGGTGGTGGCAGAACTGGAACAGGCTGCCATACTCAGGGTTAAGGCAACTACTAACCCTAACGACAGAAAAGCTGTAATAAATTTTATCGATTTTCTTTTCATATTAAATTTACCTCACTCCATTGAAAATATTGCTCGACGTAATTTAGTCGGTTAATTACTGGTAGACACGATTTTACCGTCAACCATCTCAATTTTGATATCGGCGCTGGCGGCAACATCGGCATCATGGGTCGCAATTAAAACTGTTTTTCCATCTTTAGTCAGACTGCGCAGTAACTCCACAATCCGTTTACCGTTCTTGGAATCCAGGTTGCCGGTCGGCTCGTCCGCCAGGATAATCGGCGGGTCATTAGCCAATGCCCGTGCGATGGCCACCCGCTGCTGTTCCCCACCGGAAAGCTTAGCCGGCCGCCGCACCTGCCGAGTCTTGTCTATCCCTACCCGCTCCAGCAGTTTCTGCGCTTTTTCAACCCGTTCTTTATCTTTCGGATTTAACAACTCAATCGGCATCATTGCGTTTTCCAGCGCTGACAGGTTGGGAATCAGGCAATATGATTGAAAAACAAAACCCACTTTCTGCAGCCGGTATTTGACTTCGGCACTGCCATGCGCTTTAGAAATATCCACGCCGTCAACAACAATGGTCCCGGCTGACGGGCGGTCCAGCGCTCCGATCAGGTTTAATAGAGTGGTCTTTCCGCTGCCGCTCGAACCGCGCAGCGCAATCATCTTGGCTCTGGGGAATCCAATCGTCACTCCGTCTACCGCTTTGACATCATTCCCCCCGGAGCGGAAGTGTTTCTCCAGGCCTTTGATTTCGATGATGTTCCCTTCATTCTGTTTTACCGTTTCATTACTATTCATTGCGTAATACCTCCGCCGGTCTGACCCGGGCAATATACCATACCGGAATCACACTGGCCGCGACGGCCAATATGATGGCTGATGCAAAAGCAATTATCACTACTTCAGGGGATACGGCAACATGAATCCCACCAATGCTGCCGGCAAATATCCGCCCGCCGCCACCACCAAACACGGCCGTGCCGCGTCCGGCGAACCCGCCTGCACCGGTAATGGTTGGTGCCGAACCGCTGCTGGTAAACAGATTCGCAATTTTCTGGCCAAAAAGTAACGATAAGAGAATTCCAAAAACAGTCGCAACCACCGTGATCACTGTCGTTTCCAACCCAAATTGAAAACCGATTTGTCCGTTGGAAGCGCCAATCGCTTTCATTATCCCGATTTCTCTAATACGCTGCCGTATCACCAGTATGACCGAGGCCAGGACAACTACTGCGGCGACAACAAAAGAAATGACCATGCCGGTCTGACTGGAACTGTTGGCGCTGGTAATCGAGCCGCTGATGGCAGAAAATTCCTGCTGAGCCGTTACAACATCCGCCACGGTCGAGTCCCAGATCCCCCTGAGTTCCGTAGCTACCATATTGACATCATTAGCATTATCCGCCGTTACGGTAACCGTAGTCGCACCGTTGATGCTGTAAAGACGCTGCACTGACTCTATCGGCATCACGATCATGTTATCCCCAAATTGCTCGCCGGTGGTGTAAATACCGATTACCTGTACCTGATCAGTCCCGATGGTAATTTCCGACCCGACGCTGAGGTTATTCGCCGTAGCCAACGTTTGACCCACAACGGCAACATCGGCATTGGCATCGTCAGCGGTAAAATAGGAGCCGGACTCCATCGTCATTGTACCGCCACCGGTTAACGCGGGCGCCGCCCCGGTGGGACTGACCCCCATTACTGTAATCGCACCAAAACGGGCCGTTCCGATGGACGATGAACCATTCGGTATTTCGACAGGTGCGGCATTACCGAAAAAGGAACCGGAAGAACCAAAGCTAATCCCGGAAACCAGTTCGCTACCAGTGTAACTGGTATTTACCGTCTCTTGCACCGCTGTGACGTGGGGCAAGCTACTGAGCTGGTCTACCTGGGCTTGCGGCAGCGGAGTGCCGTCGCCACCACCACCACCGCCGCCAAAACCGGAAGAACCGGCGGGCCTGACCGTAATATCATTCCCGACATTGCCACTGATTTGACTGAGCTGGCTGGCAGAAGCGGCATGGACTTCGAACATGATTAATGCCAGTCCCAGACTCACTGCAAGAATTACCATCACTACTACACTTCTCCCCGGATTGCGGACGATGTTCAATAGTGACCTCCGGATTGTTCTCATGAAATAAGGCCTCCTTTCTAACACTACAGGGAAACGATTTCAGTTTAGCATACGAACATGAATGTTCTGTTAACTATATATGAATACTGAATGAATAGCAGCCCACCCGGGAACGGTTCCGAAACGGCAAAAACCATATAAAAAACGGCTCCGGCTATAGATTCATATCAGATTTAGAGGTCTATAACCGAAGCCATTATTAGATATATCAGGTTTATTATTATGTTAAGTTTACCATCACAACTACGAGGTAGGACGCGCCCCGGGGGTAACAGTAATATCCATCTGTTTACCACCGCGTATTATTGTCAGGGTTGCCGACTGTCCTACAACCCCCTGGTCCGCAAGGTAGGTTATCAGGTCATCGGAACTCTTTACCGCTTGACCGTTGAAAGCAATAATAACATCTCCGCCAATGGCAACCTGCGCACCATTATCAGTAAAGTTAGTAGAACCTGCTTTAAGGCCCGCTTTATCCGCCGGACTGCCGGAAGTTACTGCTTCAATCAGGGCGCCGCGTTGTGAAGATGTTAAATTCATCGCGCCGGCAGTGGCAGGGTCCAGAGACGTAACCGTGACACCCAGATACGGATGCTGGTAAACACCCGTGTTGATTAATGCGGGGACAACCTGTTCGACAATCGATGCGGGGATGGCAAACCCGACACCGGAAGATGACCCTGATGACGTGTCAATAGACTGGGTAACACCAATCACTTTACCGGAATCATTCAGCAGGACACCGCCGGAATTACCCGGATTGATGGCCACATCGGTTTGGATTATATCCGGGATGCTGTAACTTGGCCCCGTTGCATTGATGTCAGTAGGAATAAGTCTCCCCACGGCACTGACGAAGCCTACAGTCAATGTATTCTGTTGGCCATACGGATTACCGATGGCAACCGCCAACTGTCCGACTTGGGGCGTATTTGTATCCAGAATAACCGGCTGCAGGTTTAAGCCGGCGGGATTTACTTTCAATACTGCCAAATCGCTATTTGAATCTGCGCCTACCAGAGAGGCATTAACAACCGTGCCGTCGGAAAAAGTAACCGTAATATTCGAGGCTCCGTCAATCACATGATTATTTGTGACAATGTCGCCATTGGTATCCCAAACAAACCCGGAACCCAGCGCCGGCCCACCGAGACTGGCAGCAGAGGCCGGCATATTGTCATTAATCAGAACCACTGATGGACTAACTTGAGCATATATCGATTCTAGAGTCGTCTCAAGATCGCTGACAGAAGCCAGTACCGGGGCAGAAGAAGAACGGGTAGTTGTAGTACCGGATGTGGTGGCCGCAGCATTCGAGGTAACCGCAGTAGTAGACGATGGATTAAGGCAGCCTGTTAAGGCGCCTACCATCATCAGAAAGCCGGCAATAATCAATAGCTTTTTTTTCATCATTGTAACTCCTTATATAATATTCCGGGGTTCATTCAGGCCCCTTGCCATTTTGTTTGTTAATGTTACATTGTAATTACTGAGTCCATTTTCCCCCGCCAAATGTACTCCTCAGCTTGAGACGCCGTTCGTTGTGCCCTTAAGTAAGGTTGGCAGTGCTTTCTGTATGGTATTGGACGATACCGCAAATGCTATCCCACCCGCTGAGGAATTCTGTATTTCGGTATTGATACCAATAACACGTCCGTTGGTGTCCAGCAGCGGCCCGCCGGAATTACCAGGATTGATGGCTGCGTCAGTCTGCAATGTCCCGGATATATTGATGTAGGTGCCGCTATACATATCGGTTTCCGTTATTTGACGATTTACACCGCTGATGATACCGGCAGTCACCGAATTCACAAAACCGTAAGGGCTGCCGATAGCAATAACCGTCTGCCCCGGAATTACGGCACTGGAATCACCAAATTGAAGCGGCGTAATCCCGATAACCGCCGAGGCGGCTACTTTTACCACTGCCAGGTCGTCGGCGGAATCAGTGCCTACCACCTGAGCATTATTAATCGTCGTCCCATCCGCGAGCACTATCTGAATGCTGGTTGCACCTTCAACGACGTGGTTATTGGTAACAATATCGCCATTAGTGTCAATCAGAAAACCTGAACCCTGGTCTGTAGATGTGAACACTGTGCCCCAAATACTTTGTGATTGTACGGTAACATTAATCTCAACGACGGCCGGACTGGCCTGACTATAGATTGCGGAAATAGACGCAACGCCTGCTGCGGTCTGAATAACGTTACCGGAACCGGTTGCTGTCGTGGTAGAATCCTGCGTAATCTGAGCATTGGTGGTAGAGGCGGTCGTGGAACTGCTATTTAGTTGGCATCCCGCGATAAAAGCCGTTCCGGTAATTGTAACAACCGTCAACGCGATTGCGATTTTCAAAGATATACTTTTCATCTTTCCCCACCTTTATATTCTCACCCATTAACTATTGTCACTGAGAATGTTCTCAACGATTCTTTTAACTTACTAGTTTCAGTTTATCACTTTTAAAATGAACGGACTATTAATGTTAAATGAACGCCAGATGAATATAGTCGAAATCTTTGGATGCTTTGTACACTTGAAATAATGTCATAAATATACTAAACGCCGGGTTCATAACGGCAGTGAAAACACCATCTAACCGACCTAATTGAATTCAAAAATATCTTTGTCCTATAATGATACAATGGAAAATGATATATTAATAAAGTTGAGGCAAGTCCGTTCGAAACTTGAATCTGAACAGTATTAATTCAAAACTTCTGTGAATTTTTAAAAAGAATATTATAATATTACTTAAGAACTTCAGAAAATCCGGTATTTGTTTGATAAAACAAAAGAGCCGGGGTATTTACTTTCACCAGTGTTAAATTTATTAGACGTTAAGATTAATTCGTAATCGCGGGGGGAATATGATTAAAAAGGTTGCCATATTATCCGTTTCTTTATGTTTGCTGCTGACGGTTTGCGGTTCCGCAATTGCGCCGGTATATGCTCAAGGACCGGGTCAAATTGCGGTGAGTAACAGCACCATCCAGGTAGATTATCCCAACAGCCTTACATTTTCCTGCCACGTGCAGAACAATACGAATATCACGGATATCCGCCTGGAATATCAGGTTGCACAAATGAGTTTTGCCCAGGTTACCAGTGAAGCGGAAGTAACTTTTAGTCAGTCAACATCCGTCAACGCGTCATATGAACTTAACATGCAGCAATACGGCCAAATCCCTCCCGGAGTTAATATTGAGTACTGGTGGAAAGTAAAAGATGCTGCGGGGGATGTTCTGCAAACACCGCCAACTCAATATACTGTCTACGATAACAATCATACATGGAACACTATAACCCAGGGCAAGATTAACGTTTACTGGTACGGTCAAAACCAGTCCTTTGGGGCGTCAATAATGACCGAGGCCCAAAATGCCCTAAAGACCATTGCCAGTAATACCGGGGCCTCACCGAATAAAACAGTAAATATCTCCGTTTATACCAGCGGGCAAGATTACCAGTCATCGGTGCTCGGCGCGCCGGAGTGGTCGGGTGGTGAAGAAGTAAGTCAATATAATGCCATTTATGTGATTATCGAACCGAGTCAATTAAGTGCCGAACTTCCGGCCGTCGACCATGAATTAACCCACGTCGTAGTCAATCAGATTATCTATAACCCTTATAATTCTATCCCGTTCTGGCTGAACGAAGGCCTGGCAGTACATATTCAATTTTTTGGGGTAGGTTTACCTTCGCAATTTACAACACCTTTAGCCGCTGCGGTTACCGGCAATACCCTTATCACGGTTAGAAGCCTGAGCGATCCATTTTCAGCCTACCCGGACAAGGCCAATCTGTCTTATGCTGAGAGCGTCAGTATTGTCGCCTATCTGATTAACCAGTACGGTTCTACTAAAATGAACCAATTGCTGGATATTTTCCAACAAGGATCGTCCTACGACGGGGCTTTACAGACAATTTACGGCTTCGACATGGACGGATTATTTACACAATGGAAGGCCTGGCTGAGCTCAAGCACCAAAAATTATCAGATTCATTAATCCGTGAAATATTTTGAGTCAGAAAGCAGGAACAAGTTCGAATTAAAACATCGGTCGGAAATACGTCAGAATAAAAAGGGAAGGTCCGTTTTGAAAAAAATACTGTTTTTATCACTGGCATTGATATTAGTCTTCGTAAGCCTGTTAGCCGGGTGCGGTTTATCAACAAGCACGGCTTCTTCCAGTGCTACGACTTCTTCCAGCGCCACGACTTCTTATTCGTCTGCTACGCCCGGCAGCGGCGTGTTGACTTTTACTAATACCGACCCATATACGCTGGACCCGGCCGCATCCAATGAGGCGTTGTCTACTTCTTATATCATGCAAATCTTCAGCGGATTATTAAAATCAGACAATAATTTAGAACCGGTCCCGGACATTGCTGCAAGTATGCCGAATGTAAGCACTGACGGCTTAACCTATACATTTCATTTGCGTAAGGATGTAAAATTCTCGGACGGCACGCCGGTAACTGCGAATGATTTTCAATATTCCTGGAACCGTGCGGCCAATCCGGCGACTAACTCTCCGACCGCTGCAGAATATCTCGGTGATATTGTCGGGGTGAATGACATGTTATCCGGCAAAGCGACACAAATCAGCGGCGTCAAAGTGATCGATAATTATACGCTACAGGTAACAATAAATTCCCCCGAATCATATTTCTTATATAAATTGACATTCCCTGCGTCTTTTATCGTGGAAAAAAACAACGTGAATACCAGTACCAACTGGTGGAAAACCCCCATCGGAACCGGGCCGTTTACCGTCCAGGAATGGAAGCATCAGACCGATTTTATCCTGGCGCGAAACGACCTGTATTACGGCGACCTGCCTAAAATCGCTCAAGTTCATATGACGCTTAACAGTACTACCAGCGACATGGACTTATTTGAAACAGGGCAAATAGATTTAACCAACCCTTCGGCGGCATACTACGACCAGATTATGGACCCATCGGGGCCTTTTAATCAGGACCTGTCACAATCGCCTTCCTTGAGTGTTGATTACATCGGTTTTAATTGCAACGAAGCGCCATTCAATGACCCCGATATCAGACAAGCATTCAGTTTAGCAATCGATAAAGACACAATTCTTAATCTGACGTACCGGAACATGGCCCAAAAAGCGGAAGGGATACTACCGTCCGGGATACCGGGATACAATGATAACCTGGTTGGGCTGGGTTTCGATGTCAGCAAGGCCCAAGCATTGATTAAAGCCTCTACATACGGCGATGCCGCCAATTTGCCGACGATTACCTTAACCATCGCCGGAGAGGGCGGCAGCATCAGTCCGCTGCTTCAGGCCTTAGTGTACCAGTGGAAACAAAATCTGGGAGTAACTGTACAGATACGTGAATTGGTTCCTGAAGTATACTACGCCCAGCTTGCGCAAGAAGAAGACCAGATGTATTATTCCGGTTGGATTGCCGATTATCCTTATCCCCAGGATTTTCTCGATATCTTATTCAGTTCCGGTTCCACGTATAATTACGGCGGATATTCAAATCCGCAGTTCGATTCATTAATTCAACAGGCTAATCAGGCACAGGATCAGACTAAAGCCTTTGCACTGTATCAGCAGGCTGAACAACTGATGGTAAATGATGCCGCCTGTTTGCCGTTAACTTTCGGGGAAAACTATATGCTGATTCAACCCTGGGTTAAAAACTTAAGCATAAACGCCCTGGGGATAATGGATTTTAACGATGTAACAATTTCTGCCCATTGATTTTTACAAGGTTAAAAGGGTAATTTGCAATTTTAACCGGCGGCGCTCCAACTGTGTTTGTTACAGGATACGGTTCACGTTCAATGCCAACCGTAACAGACCGAGAGGACCGCCCTGATAGGCAACGTAAACATCGCGCCATTGAGGTTCGAATTTAAGCTTGTACTGTTTGATGCCCTTGGAATGTAAAAACCAATCCAGCCGTTCAAATATCTGGTTTACAGCCTTTTCCGTCAATGTGGCGTTAGGCCGGTCACCGATGCCGACAAACGGAGCCACGGCGAAATTAAATGTTCGAAAACCTTCTTTTTTCTGAATGAGCATCATTTGGGCAAAAAGATAATCCATTGCCCCCCAATGAGAACCGGGGACGTACCGCATCAGGTCGAAGGCGGCTTCCCCGGGACGGTATGAAGGTACCTCATTAATGAAAGCCACCATTTTCCCGTCTTTGTCACGCAGCACACACAGCGTACATTTTTCCATATATCCTCTGTCGAATTTCCCCTGAAAGAAGCCATACTCCCGGTGATGGGGCAAGGCCAACCACTGCCTTGATATTTGCTGCGCTTCATTCAAGACCATCAGCGGCACGGGCGGCTTATACCTTACAATCCGGAACCCTTCTCCCTCAAATACTTTGCAAATTCGCCGCAAATGCCGGGTACTGATTGTGTGCGCCGCAAAATGTTCCAAATCAATAATCGCTTCTTCCCCAACCCTGAAAAGGGAAAGCCCGTACTGATTGTAGACATCAGGGTCATCCGGCATCATCATGGCGGACTGCCAGCTGTTTTCTTCACAGAATTTAAGGAAGGCCTTGATCACCGCATCTCTATCACCATCCGGTCCCACCGGGTCGGCCAGGCAAAAAGCGACCCCTCCTACCGTCCGGTAAGAGATAAAAGACTCGCGGCTTGGTGAAAAAAAGAA
>Ga0182010_10000973_pt1 | contig 15648 bp, 11 predicted proteins | sample 611E1MmetaG_FD_120488 | JGI IMG/M metagenome (GOLD analysis project Ga0182010, IMG submission 120488) | Permafrost microbial communities from Stordalen Mire, Sweden - 611E1M metaG | ecosystem: Environmental > Terrestrial > Soil > Wetlands > Permafrost | place: Sweden: Stordalen | collected...
ATGTCATCTGGGCAAATGCCATCACACGCAATTGCTCGGAACACCGGAATGTTCTGACTCGATAATCGCCTCTGTAACGATTGACTATGCGATAAAATGTATCCCATGGCAGAAACTCCATTATCTGAGCAAACAAGGTCTTGCCTGTATTCACAATATCCTCCGGGCCGGTCGTTCCTTAGACCTTCCCAGATTCGCAAAACTATTTTCAAATCAGCCGCACGCATTTTCTCTCGTAAACTCCATTATATCAATACTTTGAAGTCACCATCATCGTTCTTAACCGGACACTACTGTTTTAAGATAATAAATGAGCTCACTGTTTCCCTCACCCTTTAAAAGGAGATCCAAAGACTTTCTGCCAGTAATAGGCCGTCGACTCCTTCGTAGGCTCCGACCATGCAAGGTCAATCTCATCTTCGGCAACCCGAGCTGCATCAACGATTGCATCAGCCTCCTCATTAGCGCAAAGACGGCCAACATTATTCTTCGGGTTAACCGGATCAATAATCTGTACCGGCCCTGGAAGAGGGTCAACAATCAACGGATCATAATAATCAGCGAACACAATACGCTCCCGCATGTTGCTCCTGGCAACATAGTGAAAGAACTCCTTAAGCGCTTCGGGATAATCCGAGAAATCCATCCCCTGATCACACAAATACGCCAAAATCAGCTCCACCATGAAGGATTTAAAGCTGAATTTTGCACACTTGCTCTCGACGTTCTGCACCCAGGACTTGACCAGCCGCACCACCTGCACGAAGTGGGTTTCCTGAGCGTCCTTCCGCTTACGCATGAACTCGATGTGAAGAGGAATATTGGTCCTGAGTAATGCCCCATCTTCCTGGCTCACAAGGTTGCCATCCCATTGCGCGCTATCGTCATAAAGGATGGGTAAGACACGCACATCGAGACCATATCCGAAAAATGTAATCATGACGCTGTAGGTCTGAGGCTTAATCCGTTCTGGGTTGACGCTGGGGAAAACCTGGCATAGATGTTCTGCCAGATAATTCAGCAATGCTGCAATATCATGCGGCGCTTCGCCACTGTCTATGTAACAGGCGACATCGATGGACTCAATGGACCGCAATGCTGTCCCGTTTGCCAGGCTGCCCGCAAGCATCATCCTTTTCAATGCGAAGTCTGGATGCTCCGCCAGGTGGTTATCTAACCTTTCACTCAGACGCTGGACCTGCGCACGGTATTTATCTGCTTTGTTCTCTTGTAAATTTACCTTCCTCTCTGCAAAATTGGCGATTTCAGCATGGTCAATATGCATTCTAGACATACCCACCTCCTTGTGTGAGTAGACTAAAATAATAAATAATCCGGACTGCCTCACGGCTGCCCTTCTACGCCATATTGAACAATCCAAGTTGACCCTCTCTTATGGACTTCATCCTTTTAACCTGCTCCACCTGCTCTTGCGAGAAAAACCAGCTATTTCTTCCTTTTTCCGGTCGATGTGTTATGGCCGGGATAATCTCACCTTTACGAACAGTCTCCTTAATCTGTTCGATAGCTAAACCGGTCATATCTGCCAACTGGCGCGTACTGACCAGTCCCTGCTCGTTCATCTTTTGACAGGTCTTATCCTTTGTCTTTGGGAGGACTACGGCGGAATCGACGGCTTCGAGGTCGACCCTCTTAAAAAAATATATGACTCCACCATCAATCTTTGGCCCTGTTACAGGTACAATGCCGTTGTCCATCAGGCGATCGGATAAGCCTTTTGTGGAGGTGCAAAAAGCATCTACTAGCATGCCAACTGTGCAATAAGTAGCATTGAACCGTTCAATCTCCTCCCGTGTTATTGACCAGGTACCGCCCCTGCCTGAGCAAGCTTTTTCAGCGATCAAGAGACCCTGTTTTACAAGAAAAGTGGTCTCATCATTGGAAGTGCGAAGTAATTTAGCCGTTTCCTCTAAGGTATGCCTTCCTTCCCTGAGCTCGACTGCCTTGGTTCTGGAGAATTGTTCTATCTCGCCGGCATCAAACATCAGTGATGCAAGCCCGGCCCCATCTCCTTTCGCCACCATGGTTATTTTACCGTCGAGTATCAGCTTGACGAAGGCTCCCACCTCTATGCTTAATTTTGATAGCTTCTGGATAGCCTTATGAAAGTTTATGTTCTGCTCTTGAAACCGGTGTTCTCCTTCAACGATCTTCCCCTCTAGGCTCCGAAGCAGTCTCTCCACCTCCACTACCTCAAACTTCCATTCCAACTGCTTGGTGACCGTCGGGCCTTGGATTGCTGCAAGGCATTTGCTTTTTACAAGACTAACTACCGCTATACGCCCTATGCCGAGAATCTCGCCAGCCTGAGCTGCAGTAATGGATGTATCCCACTTGGCCTTCAGTTCCCTCACGCTGTCGGCTTCAATCATGATACGGCTCCTATCGACCCAAGGATAAAGAGGTCCTTTTAAAAACCCCTCCTTATGAAGCAGCATCACCGTTTTCACCCCGACCTGGAGGTACTTTGTAACCTCATGTTTAGTCATATATGTCTTTTTGCTTAAATGTTCCTCCGAAATGTTGCTGCACTTGCCAGCATAACCGCCGTCCCAGTGTTTGGTTATATACTCCTGAAATTCCTCACGCATGACATTTGGCAGCGGGTTGTTTTTCCTTACGAATAGAGGGTCATAAAGCCTGCCGAAGTCCTTATAGACCCCGCTCTGGCAGGACCCTATCGAGATATTCCCCCTGCAGTCCTCGATGAACTTGTAGTAGTTGTTCGGCCAGTCCTCAAAAACAGCTATCGCCTTTGTAAGATCAGCATGCAGTTCCTTGTGGGACAGTTTCACCGCATATTGCTTCCCGGTGGTGTCTACGACTCCATGCTGAAGACCAGCTACGAAGTATACTGAGGCTAATAATTCGGCGAGTGAGACGGTGCTTAGAGGGTGGCTGTTAGCATGCCCTTGTCCAGCCGTATCACCGCACGATAGGTCAACAGACGGTTCCTCTAGCTTTGAAAGACCGCAGACATTCCAGATAAGCCTGGGAAGAATCATTTCGGATTCATGAGCTCCTGGCAGGTCGAGTTCACGCCAGTCCTGCCCGCATGGGCAGACGCTTACTTTACCTCTGCCCCATGATATGTTCTGCCCGCAGGTCGGGCATTCATCAATTAAAAGGGTCCCGTGTTCGGGGCAGCATGTAAATGCGGCGAGGTCCCATATTTTCCGTATGTAATTACTATGACGAAGGCATCCTGGGCAAATCTTTGGTTTTGAGATTCGGACAGAATATTTGGATATCACGTGCCCGAACATATTAAAGTGCTTGGGAGGTGTCTCCTCTATTCCGGCCAGACAGGCCAAGTCCTGAAGTGTCGGAATCGGCAGGTTAAGCATTTCTGAAACATTCTCCCATCGCTGATCCGTATAAAGGTTTGTCTTCGTCCTGCAGTCCTCTTTTAAATCAGCAAGGGCTAGGAGCCACGGAGAATCGTACCCGTTCTCCTCCGTAGCACTTAGCTTCAATCCTTTAAGGCTCTCATCACAGTGAGCCCTCGGTGTTCTAAGCAGCCTCCTATTGATGTGCATATGCCTTACCACCTCCTACTTATGCAGATGGGTCGATATCTTCCCATTTGCCTTAGCGTTGCTCTTGCGTCTCCCTCGATTGCCGGCTCCCACGCCGCGTGTGGGCTCTTTCGGGGCAGGGTCTGGCGGGATTGTGAGCGTCTCTGCATCGACACGGAAAGGGTTGATTTTCCCTAATCCATCATGGGCTAACTCTTCGTCATATGCCAAGGCAAGCAGATCGATTGTAATACAACCACTTCCCCGCTCAAAACCCCTTTCTGCAGCCTTGCTTATAAGGTTCTTAATATTGGACACGACCCCCCTTGTTGCACAGAACAGCCTGAAGGGCATTTCACCTGAGTACAGCGTCGAGGGCGCAGGAAACAGGAGTCCCTTTTCCAGCATTATGAGAAAACCAGTGAACTCATTTTGCTGCTCTTCCGTAGACCACCCGAAAGCCTTCAAGGCCATCCTTGTGGAAAACCTTCTTTCCAGCTGGGAATTTACGTTCAATATATCGGCGGCCCATGGCATGCCCATCAAGACCATAGGTACTCCAGTATCATTGAGAATATGTTTTAGCCAATCTGCACAAGACCTGAGTACCTTTTCAGTGTCCTTGTCAATGAGATCCTGAAACTCATCCAGGATTATGAGCTCGACTTTGCATTTTTTAATGAAATTGCACAGCCTTCCAGTGATGTTACCCGTGGTCCCCCGATCCCACAAGGGATCTCCCATATCCCTAAGCAGCGAGCTGCCCATGCCTTTAATCGTTGCCGGCGAAGGAACCGAAGAGAGCAGTACTGGTATGATCGTGCCGTCATCTCCAACAGCTCGAGGATAGTCTTTTTCATAAAACCGGCCTATTGTAGTCTTGCCATATCCGGTATCGCCTGTAACAATGATTCCTCTGGGTTCCGTGGTGTACTTCGCCCTTAGGCGGCACTCATCTATCCTTTTCAGAATTTCCGTGAAGAGTGGCGACTGCACTACGGTGTCTTCAAAGTGCTTTACCTTTTCCTCAATCGACATGCCTGAATAATCGACATTTTCTTCTTCCATGGTGATCTCCTTTTTTATTTGCTCATGCGACCGACGCTCCAACCAGACAGGTCAGGGGCTTTGTCAGTCACTGAAATAGTTGTTAAGGGTTTGCACTGTTTTTCAGTGCTTCCATTACCGTTTTCGCACGCGGCGACCACTTTTTTTGATTTTTTGCGTCCTTTCCTGGGCTTATCAGTCACAAAATCGCCCATTCCGATTTCGGCATCCGCTGTCGCGTCACTCTGTGTTTGGTTCCCGTTTCCAGAGTCAACAGTGGATCCTTCGCCGGTTGAATTCATGACTGTCCCAATGCTCGATACGCCATTGCCAGGATGTTCAGCCGGCGAGGGCAGCACGGGGTCTGAGGCCGATATCAGGCTCTGATCTGATGTATCCGGAATATCAGATAAATCCTGTTGTTCAATGATCTGGCCATAATCATCCCGGCCTACGTTAAGGAATTGGGCTAATCTCTGCCTTGAGCCGGTCCTCTTCGTCAGGTTCCACTCTCTGCTCGCAATCATCCATATTTCCTCCTTGGCCAGGGCGAGGCTGGCGATATCGAGGTTCAGCTTAAGCTGCTCCCTGGCGTACCGGCAGATGATGCGATGGGCCATGAGGTTGAGACCCTGGGAATAACTCTGGCTGATAGCCCGAACCGGGATATAATTCTTTCTGAATTTGTCCTGCACCCAGATCATTGAAAGATCATCAGGGTCAATTTTCACCTTCACTATTTCCTTACTTCCGACTTTATACCTTCTCCTTAGCGACATGAGGTTATCGTCGTTGTATATCAGGTTATAAAGTTCAATCCCTTTATCAGTGAGTATCCTGGTCTTTATCATGCCCAGCATGATATCCAGTTCACCAGAGCTTGAGGGAAGCGCTGGTGGATACTCCTTTACTCCCGTCTCCCAGACTACCGCTGGGATGCTTACCAATCCCTTGTGTTTGTCCTGATGGTATATGTCCACTATCCACTTATGCGCCATCTCTTTAAAAGCCTCTAAACTTATGACAGCGTTCTTCATGGAGTCGTACTCATCCTTCTGAAAGATATTTGAAAACGTCGTGCCCGGTTGCTGGTGGAGCAAACTAGTGTTAAGCGTCCCGAAAAAACGCTCGACCGAAGTTTTATACCAGGGGCATTTCACCGGGGCATACTGAATCACAATGCCCAGCTGCAGACAGGCATCCTCCAAATCTTTGCTATGGAACTCTTTCCCGTTGTCTACGACCACCGTTTCCATAATCCCATAGGCGTCCCAGGTATGCTTGATGTTTGGGTATTGATCCTTCAAATACGTTTTTGGTGACATGGCATGCTTGAGGCACTGCATGACGGATTGGTAAGATGGCGGGATGAACCCGATATAGATGCCGGCAATGGACTTCGAATACACGTCGATAGCTAAGGTAAGCCATGGTCGTCCGATCGGCATCCTCCTTTCCATGTCGACCACCAGGAGATCGAGTTTGGTATGGTCAATCTCCACCCTCTGAAGCGGGCGCGTAGGTCTCGGACCCTCTTTTTTGGGTCTGAATTTAAAATCCGCATAACGCTTCCCATACCTTGCCTTGGCTACCTCATAGGGATCAATTTTGGCGACAACATTGTAAATAGTTTTCTCGCATGGGCAATCGAGCTTTTCAACAATGCCAGCCTTAGTTCTAAGGTTGTTTTCCTGCTCGATTCTTAAAACCACCATATCATAGACGGCACGGACAGGTAATCTCTGCGTGTTGAGGAACCTTTCCGCTATGGCTTTATCAATGATTTCAGATACTTCCCTTTCCACCTTCCGTTTCTCGTTCCCTTTCAAGGCATATCGGGGGAAGAAAGCTCGCGGCGACTCTCCGGTGGCTTTATAGTCTGTATACCAGCGCCTCACTTGCCAATATGACGGAGGTCTCTCGTCGTTAAGTGCCCTGGCAATCGTTTCAATCAGGGGTTCGAAGATCTTCCGTGTCTTCCTTTCGACTCCCATTACGATCAGGCCGGTTACGTAGCTGTTTTTGATCCTTGCTTTCTGTCGTTCCGCTTCCGGGAATTCCGTAAGATCAGCATCACTGAGATCCTTAATTTTTCTCTTTACATAGGCTTCGGCATGCTCATTGCCAATCAACATCAGGTTCCCTTTGTAAAGTAGGTCCACAATTTCACCGTCCGACCTTGTCACAGATGTGTTTGTTGCAATGTCTCTAAGCTTTATGTCCCCATTGGGAATCCGCTCCTCAGCCACGTATTCCCGCTCGCCCATAATGATCCTCTGCCCGTTTACCAGTCGATTTTGGTGTCTCATGCGGTAATCCTCCTTTGTGAGGAGAGCGGCAGCGACAGGTGCGCAACGCTCGCCATCCCTATCGGCAGCATAAGGTCAACCGACAGGATCCCATGATAAATAAGCGCGTATACGACGCTATTTGGTATACCCTTTAAGGCAAATACCACCATTATCTCTTCCAGTGTCAACGATTCCCTGCCCAAAAACAGAGAATTAAGAATGATCTGGTGTTCCGAAGTGACTACGGTTTTTGCATACTTGTACATGATTTTGATGTTTTCCAGCTTTGGCTGGACCCGTATCTCCACATCTGTCACTACAACGAATTGGTAGCCCTTTGCCTCACAGATTGGAGCAACCCGCTTTTTAAGTTCGATAAATTCCTCCTTTTCAGAGGACTTCTTGTCTTTGACCTCTATGATCTGACGCTTGCTCCGCCGTATGACCTTCAGATCAGGTGTATACAAGTGGGCCTTTCCATCCAGGTAGTAACGGATTTTTAGCGGCTGCGCCCAATATATGATCACGTCACTGTCAAATTCGAGCAGATAGAAATAGTCCCGCTCGATCTGCGACTCCCACCAGACCATACCGCCGTTCTTAATGCTTGGGAACTTCCCAATTACCTTCCTGCCTCCGTTTGTAATTCTTCTTACTGGCATTTGTACTCCCCCTCGGGCTTGGCTGACTCTAAATTCGGCATGATGCACCCCATGCCGGCAAATAATCAGTGTGTCAATATTGTCGGCCTCACCCTGCAAATCTCTATGAATAAGTTCGATGTAAATTACATCTTAATTATTTATAGAAAGTTGCGGGTGAAATATACATGAGAGATTATCCTTAATAATCAATGTGGGGAGTGCTGAACAGGCACGAGTAAAAGTATCAGCATGATACTTTTTAGTGGGTCATAATGATACTTTGCTGTAAGAGGTTGATGGGGTGAAATGCAAGGAGAATAAAGGATATAATTACAGAGAGTTACATTCAAAAGTCTTCAGGGAAATAGTATCATAATGATACCAATAGAATATCCCTCTTTAGCGCCATTTCCGGAGACAAGTCAGCTAAAATAGTTCAGGCTTTATTTCACTTTACTGATTATCTCCAGATTCGAATGTAGTCGATCAGTTAACTCTGTCACGGATTTAATGCCATCAATTACAGCAACAGTAGTTGGGCACGGTACTTCATGAATCCCGGATTGCATATTTGCATCAGAAAACACGCGATCAGTTATCGGAATCCCACTAGGAAGCATATTATTCAATGTCGCAGCAGTAACAACCTTGAGACTTAGCACAATAATAATCTTGACACATTTATCAATTAGTTCCTTGGTTCCAGGAGCAGTAGGTAAATACCTAGCCAATTGGAAGTTGTAGCCAATTTTTTATCTATAGCAGGACGTGCAAACATATAGATGTTATACTCAGTCGAGTGATCTGATTTATACAAATGGGCAGTAAGTCGCTCCCGCCTCAATTCTGCTGGGCCAGCATTTACAGGAGGGCTTAGTGTGTACCCTTGCTTGAGCAAGATGGACATGCCTGTATTGTATATTGCTCTTAGCCGGTCATCTCGGGACAGAGCGGCAAACTTAGCCTCGTTTTCACGATTGACTAGCACAATATTCTTCTTGTGCAATATTGGCTTCAGGGATGTCGACAATTATCTGAGGATTAAAAGACTGCTAAAATAGGATGCCGAGAGATACTTGAGGAGCACAGGGTTGCTTAAAACTGATCTCGAAGACTGAAATTGAAACACACAGAGGGATAAACGATAGGTTGTATCTTGGGTTATAACTCTTTAAAATAGGAATGACATGGGAGATTATGTTTGCAAAACAAGTGATAAAGTCGTCGGGATTCCTGTTCTGCATTGTCTTCTAAAAGATATGGGAGGTTCGGATGGAAAAGAGAATACGACGCACAATTGAGCGCGAACTGCCAGCGGTAGGAACTAAGCTGAATGGAAAATTTATGGGAATAACTTACAAAGCAAAAATCGTAGCTGACAAAAGTGGATCAATTGGGAAAGCCGTAGAATATGCAGGTACTAAGTATGGTAGTATGAGTGCAGCTGCACGAGCAATTACCAAACAGCCAACAAATGGCTGGCGATTTTGGCATATACAAGTAGATAAATGATGCGCTTCACTTTCACATTGAACTGAATAAAACTAATTTCCGGAACGGCCGCTTTTATTAAGAATAGAAAGCATTAGTTAAGTAGCTTTAGGATCATAATCATTGTTATCGACAGTTGCAGCTTTCACAAGGTCATCATTGGTCACATTTTGGAAGCCTCGCGATATAAGCATCTAAAATTCATAGCGAACTCTCTCACCTTTCTCATAGTGTAGGTAGCGCCTTAACTATCCTTACTGTCTCCACGCTCACTCTCACAACGCGTTTAACCATATCGATGATATAGCGTGCATCGTCGGACCACAAATTCGGATCGTTCTTGATCCCGCTGTCCTTGTCCACTGTCACAGCATAGCGTTCCATCACCCATTCGATAGCGGACTTGCCATTCACAACATATTGGTAGGTTTCCGGAGGGATACCTGAAAGTCTGATACGGCTGTTGTAGATGATTGTGCTCTTATCCACAGATGTGCCTGTTTTTGCAAACGCCATTTTTTCGACGCGATAGTGTACTGTCGGATCTAGTGCAAGGTCTTTACTTTCCTCGTTCAACTGCCACGGTATCGTGGTTTCGTAATTAAGTTGTAAGTTGGCCATTTTTCTACCAGCCCTACTGAATACCTCAAAATCTCTCGTGTACGGTATGCGCGGCATCATTTTTTTGAGGCTATCTCCGTATTTCTCAAAGTAGTGAGGCGAATGAAAAATTCCATAAACGTAATAGAAGATATCTTCTTTGCTGATGCCTTTGTCACAGTAATGTTTGCGGAAATTCTCTAGGGCGAAGTCGGTGATAGCATCGTGTCGGATATAGCCATCGACATCTGGCTTATCAGCAGAGGCATCAAAAATCCTTCCTGTCTCACCTTTCATTCCGTCTTCAACCTTTTCATACCAATAGAGAGGGAAGCATTGCGCATTTGATTGTAACTGCAAATCAGGAATAACTGATGCCACAATCGCTGAAAAAGATTTACTTGCCCCTATACCCGTAACCGAGATAACGATGTTCCTGTGTCGTTGTGTCGGGAAGATGAATGGCATTTTATAGACTCTCTCGTTGAAGTGTCGGTTGAAATACATCCATTGCTTCGAGAAAGGACGATACATACTGGTGACAAGATCTATTGTGTCAAAATTATATTGATGTGCCTTAAGAAGATCTGATTTAAGGTCGCCCCAACTTATCTTCTTTGGATCAGCGTCCACAAAACTACCAACGTCCGGCCATTGATCTTTTGGTTTGCTCTTGCAAGCGAGTTGAAATCGCTTAACTTCACTATTATAGTAATCGATCATTCGTGTCATATTCGAGGTAACAGCCCGACGATCGTAGTTATAAACCCAGGCATCGCGGTGTGTTGCCACACCGAGAGAATAAATCGAAAAAATTACATCCTTATTGCCGGATTTGTCGCCTAACAGCATAAATGTATCGAATTCAGGATTCCGTTGGTTAATCCAGTCCCCATCCTCGTTAGGAGTAAGCGCTTTCAATGGAAGTGATGTGATGGAGCCAAAATCCCGTATGGCTTTTAGCTTTTCATCTCGAGAGATGTAATCCCCAATATCGTAATAGAACAGCTCGGATCGGCCTTGGTGCTTAGGGTCCTTTATGAGCAGTGTGATTGCTATGGGTGCCCGGCTGCCAGAGCCAAAGATCTTTCCACCTTCTTGCCTAGACAACTCGCCAGAAGTGCGCTGATTTCCTCTCAGATTGAAACAATAAATCGTTGAGAAGTCCTCGGGTAGAACCTTACGTATTCCATCCGCGGCTGTTCCTTCTATAAAGGAACCATTTGTCACAAATCCAATAACACCCTGATCCCGTATGCGGTCAGATGCCCATCGAATGGCGCGTACATACGAGTCATAAAGATCCTTCTTGTTGGCTGCTGAGGAGTGTTCAGCATAGGTTATCCTAATGCGTTCATCTAACTTAGGATATTTTAGATTCTGGTTATTATCGTTAGCAGATTCCTGCCTCTGCTTATACGGAGGATTGCCAACGATTACCCGAATATCCTTCGTCTTCTGTCGCTTCACCCGTTTGTTATTCTCAGGGAACATCGTCTCGCCAAAGCCTTTCTGGTTGCCTTCCTCACTCATCTGGAAGGTGTCAGTAAGCACGATGCCATCAAAAGGTTGATAATCTCCATCCTTGATACCGTGATAGGTCTCTTCAATATTTATGGCGGCGATGTAATATGCCAGCAGCACTATTTCGTTAGCGTGAAGTTCTTCTCTGTATTTTCGTTCAAGATCTTTAGGTCGGATAAGTCCAGATTTCAACATCCTCACAATAAATGTTCCCGTGCCAGTGAAGGGGTCGAGAATATGAACATTGTTGTCAGTCAAGCCCGCACCGAAATGCTTGCGTAATACATCCTCAACACTCTGTATAATGAAGTCAACAACCTCAACTGGTGTATAGACAATGCCCAGACGTTCGGCTATCTTCGGAAAGGCGAGCTTAAAGAACTTATCATATAGTTCGATAACAATCCTTTGCCGACCTTCAGCATTATCTATACCTTGAACTCGCTGGCGGACGCTCTGATAGAAACCTTTTAGGGCCTCAACTTCCTTTTCCAGTGTCTGCGCCTCCAGTACCTTGAGCAATTCCTGCATAGTTATGGAGACTGGGTTTTTCTGGGTAAAGGAGTAATTCTCAAAGAGGGCATCAAATACAGGGCGAGTAATGAGATGTTGAGAGATCATCTCAATGGCCTCTCCCTCACTAATAGAGGGATTTATATTATCGTGCAGTCCAGACAGGAAGCGTTCAAAGGCTTCCTTGGCGTCGCCGCTAGATTCGATCAGTGCCGTTATCCGAGCAGTATGTCGTTCGGCGATCCTAGCGACATCCTGAGCCCAATCCTCCCAATAACGTCGATCTCCGCATTTCAGGACCATCTTGGCATAAATTGCATCTTTCCATGCCTCTATTTCAGGGAAATTGATAACAATCTGCTCCCCCTTTTTATCTTTACCATCTGCACCTTCTTCTCCTTCAAGATCGTCTCCACCCACACCAATTACTTGAATTTGATCGGGCCTTTTTTTGTTGAGCTCAATCTGATTAACCGTAGCGTTGAAACGGTCGTCGTGCGCCCGGAGCGCTTGCAACACCTGCCAAACAACGCGATAACGCTTATTGTCTTTCAACGCTTCTTCTGGAGGCATGCCGGCAGGGACACTGATTGGCAAAATCACATAGCCATACTTTTTCCCTTTCACAAGGCGCATAACGCGACCAACTGACTGTACTACATCTACTACAGAGTCTCTCGGATTAAGAAATAGGACTGCATCCAAAGAAGGAACATCGATACCTTCCGTCAAGCAACGAGCGTTCGAGAGTATATGACAGACGTTTTCACCCATATCCTCCCTTAGCCAGTCTAATTCGTTATTACGCTTAAGCACATTGAAAGTGCCATCTACATGATGAACCTCACAAGAGAGGTTTTCTTTCTCTTCGCCATGTTTTTGAATATATTCATCTACTACGGATTGAAACATTTCGGCAAGGTGCTTGGAGTCCTTTATGGAACGAGCGAATGCCACGGCTCTGCGCATCGGCGCAGGATCTTCGTTCTTGGCCTCATCACCGATCAATCTCTTTGAAAGGCCATTCCAGCAGCCCACGATTTTCACGGCATCATCAAGGTTGATTTCCTTGTTTGCGTCGGCAAGACTGTTTTGCAGTGCTTTACTGACATGCTTTTCATCAACTGCCAAGACTAAAACTTTGTAATCTGCCAATAAACCTTTTCCGACAGCTTCGCCGAATCCTAGACGGTGGAACACTGGTCCATAGAGCGATGTATCATCCATGGAACACAACGTTGCGTCGTGTTCTTGCGCTTTACTCTTCGTGCTATCTGCAAATATACGGGGCGTAGCCGTCATATAAAGGCGCTTCTTGCTTTTGATAAAATCTTCCCGATGGATAAGAACGAACTGTGACTCGTCATCTCCCGACAGAGTAACCCCGGTTGTTCGGTGCGCTTCGTCGCATACAGTCAGATCAATTTCAGGCAGTCCCAATTTTTGAGCCTCGGCAACAACTGAAATTGACTGGTAGGTTGAAAAAATAATCGTCATTTGTCGCCTACCATGGAGCAATTTGACGGCATCGGCAAGTCGCTTAGAATTAGTAGTGGCAGGAAGAGCCAAGTCGTGCACAGACATATCCTCATTATGGCGACCCACCTTGGTGTCAGAACACACCGCAAAAGCATGGAACGTTTTCCCGATTTCCGCAGTCCATTCCCGGAGTGTCTGAGACAGTAACGAGATGGATGGGACCAGAAACAGAACTATTCCTGTCTCGCCCGTCATGGCTTCGGCAACTTTTAAAGCGGTAAAGGTCTTACCCGTGCCGCAGGCCATAATGAGTTTACCCCTATCATTTATACTGAACTGGGCGAGTACCTTCTCAATAGCTTCAATCTGGTGTGGACGTGCTTGCTTTTTTGGGAGTAATGACAACCCATACGAACGATGCAAATTAAATGTGCTCCAGTCGATAGGGCTGTCGGCCAAATCTTGCACTCGGAGTCGAATAACCGGGATCGTCTGATTAGCCAAAGCTTCATCTGCGTGCTTACTCCACTTGTCCGTCGTAGAAACCACTATTCTAGAAGAAAAAGAATGATGACCGTCCGTAGTTGGGAACGTCTTGCCGGATGCAGTGAAGAAAGAGTCGATATCCCCTTTCTGAAGGGTAGAATCTGGGCTGAAGAACTTACACTGAATAGCACGATAGTTGCCTGTCAGCTTCTCCCTGGCCACAATGTCGATCCCGGTGTCTGATCCCCAGCGAAATGGCCATTCCCCCCAGAGCCAAACAGCATCAAACTGATCGGAATAGATCGGATCGGTTAAAAGGTAGTTGGCAATCAGTCGTTCAAACTTGTCACCCAGATCACGATTTGATAGGGCTTCCTGTCGAAATATCTCTAGTATTTCGTGGATGCCCATACGTATTCCATTTCGAGCTATATCTGTCATTCACCACTCCTCTGTGGAATTAACTATATTTGCTATCTCATATAAATATAATACTTTTATATATATAGAGAGATGCTAATACAGAAGTCAAGTGTAATCGCGATTTCTGTCAAACGATTTCAGTTAAGCGATTTCAATTAACAGGTTTCAGAATTGCGGTGAGTTATTTATTAGACTGATATGACAGATCAGGCTATATATCTTCAGAAACTTTAAGAATGATCGGACAGTAGAAGCTGAGATGAGCAAAAGAAATCTGCCGTATTAGTCGGTTTCGGTAGAATCCATTTTTTGGAAAGTGTACCCTTGATGTTTTATAGGATAGTCGGTATTTTTCGATATATTAGATGAATGGGTAACTTCACTGGTGTTTTGAGGTTTCTTTGATATCTCGACCAACAGACTGGGATATTTATCCAAAATCCTCAATAGCCGGTCCATGCTTCTGCTCTGCCGAACCGAAAGGTTTTCGTACCTGGCAAAAGTTTTCTTCGAAACTCCTAATTTCCTGGCCAATTGCGCTTGGGTCAACCCCAATTTTTCTCTTATCCGTTTAATATCTAGGTCAGTAAGAAACCCATCTGCCAATCTTTTTTCTACTCTTTTCTCTTGTTTCTCGCGGTCCTCGTGATTGACTATTTCCTTCCCGCAATTGTTGCAGCTTTGCCTATGTGTTTCGAATTCATAAGTCTCGTAATTATACTCATATTTTTCCAGGTCTATATGTAGCACCAAGCTGGAGCTGCCGCAATCCGGACATTGGCTTTCGTCATGGAACTCGTCCCACCTTTTTGGTTTATTGAGCATATAGCCTCCACCTTAAGCTGAAATCAAGCCCCTCCCTAATACAATTATATTCTCTCTACTATATATATCGTTGAATTGTCGGGATACTTTAGTAACGGGAAGTCAGATTGGCCTATTTAACTGTAACCCGGGATCCGGAGCAGCTTATGAATGTTTTATGTGATGACGCATTTTGACCTATAACGCTTTTGTACTAACAGCTTCTAGGATAAGCCTTAAGGCGTTTGCTGAGTAAGGCTTGCCCTGGCTGTTAACAAATATATAAGCATCCTGCGGATTATTATTGACCCTTTCGGAGATACATTCGACCATTTCTGGATGGATTGGAATCGTCACTCTGTGGGATTGCCTGCCTTTTCTTGTTTCCCCGTAAACAGAATCTGAGAATGTGGCCGGTATCGTAATGGATAAATTGTCAAAATTGACACTCTTTACCAAAAGCGCACGTGCTTCTGATAGTCTGCAACCATGCAGCATCAGAAACTTAATGATTTCTTGATCATGTCCAGGCACCAACCGGTTCACCTTTTTAAATGGCCCCTTGAATTCGGAGCAGCTTATGTTACAAAAAAAGCAGCTTATGCTACAAATTGGAGCAGCTTATCCTACAATTCGGAGCAGCTTATGGTACAGAAAAAGCAGCTTATGCTACAACCGATAGACATGCATCCTACATTAAATATCGATGTTCCTAGCCTCAAGAGCATGGTTCTGAATAAAAGCCTTACGCGGTTCTACTTGATCCCCCATGAGAATCGAGAATATCTCGTCAGCGCCGACTGAGTC
>Ga0182010_10000976_pt1 | contig 15635 bp, 10 predicted proteins | sample 611E1MmetaG_FD_120488 | JGI IMG/M metagenome (GOLD analysis project Ga0182010, IMG submission 120488) | Permafrost microbial communities from Stordalen Mire, Sweden - 611E1M metaG | ecosystem: Environmental > Terrestrial > Soil > Wetlands > Permafrost | place: Sweden: Stordalen | collected...
AAGGTTGGGATTCCGGCGGCACCCAGGGAGCTCCCGTCGTAAATGAATATGTTGGCGGGCAGCACGCCAAGACCGGTAAAGACGTTGCAGAATTTCTCTATGACCGCCACGCTGGCCATGATCTTGGGTTCAATGCCATTTATCTTTATGGCGACCTTCGTGGCAGCCCATGCCTTGCTGGACCTGAAGATGGCTTTCCATGCCGCATCCGCCGTGCCCACTTGGGCCAGTTGCATGGCCATGGCATCCATGTTCGCCTGGACTTGGCAGGAATCGACCAGCTTTTGCTCGGCAGCGTAGGTTGCTTGAGTTAACGGTTTCATCATTTGCGGGTCGTAGCACGCAACAACCCGCATGTTGTCGATGCTGGGATTCACGGCCATCGTTCCCGTACCGGGCCACGCCGCAAGCGCCATATTTGATCGTCGCGTCAGCGCCAATCCAGCAGCGCTCGCCGCGGTTATCTTGAGGAAATCCCGTCTCTGCTTTTCCATGGAGAACTCCTTCTCTTGACTACAGTGAGGGGGACCGACCCAGGCGGCTCATCTTTTTTTTCCGCCCGTTGCTTGGCCGCCAGAAACCGCGCCTACGACGACCTGTCGCTATCACCGACGAGCCGCCTGAGCTTTTCGACAACCACTGCGCCGAACGCTAGCATGGCACCCCAACGGGTGACTTTGCGGTCGCCCCCGGCGATGTCACAGCCGCTCCCTGAATTCGCGCTCGCTGTGGACCCGCTGCTGCCGCCGGTCGCGTTTGCGCTGGTTCCGGCGCCGGCGCTGGTTCCGCCTGTGCTCGCCGAGCCTCCCGATGCCGACGCGACGCTTGTCGCCGCACCGCCCGCTCCTCCGGCGCTGCCTGAGGTAGTGCCACCGCTGGTGGGCGTACCGCCGGTAGCGGTCGCACCGCCGCTGCGCGCGCCTGAAGACCCGCTGGTACCGCCGCTGGCTGCGCCCCCGGAGCCGCTAGTGCCGCCGCTGCCTGCACCTCCGGCCGCGTTGGTGCCGCCGCTGCGCGCACCGCCGGAGCCGCTGGTACCGCCGCTGGCGACGCCCCCGGCGCTACTGGTACCGCCGCTGGCTGTTGTGCCACCGGAGCCGCTGGTGCCGCCGCTGGCTGTTCCGCCCGAGCCACTGGCCCCGCCGCCGCGCGCGCCTCCGGAGGTGCTGGTACCGCCACTGCCCGCGCCGCCCGACCCGCTGGCACCGCCGCTGCCGCTGGCGCCGCCCGCGCCTCCGTCGGCACCGGTCCCGCCGCCAGCCGGGGGCACGAGAACCCACACTGGGTCGGCTGTTGTGTAGCCGAAACTCGTGAGGTAGGAGTTGATGGTAGCATCAACATGGGTCAACCCCAGAGCCTCTTCGCGGACTTTCTTGATGGTCAGGTAGTCAACCGCGGGAGCGAACACGCCCATGGTCAGATAGCACGGCATGAGCTCCGGCGTTCCGACGTTTTGTGTTTTGTTGGTAAACAATGAATCGACAAAACACAATTGCTGCCGCACGGGAGTTCCCCCGAGAATGGCATCGCTCTTGTTGATGTTGAACAGATAGTTGATGTCGTGCTTGGGGGCAAAGGTGCCAAAGTGATTCTTCATGCACAGCGTGGCCCCGCCCATCAAGTCGTGTCCCTTGTTGTTTGCGACATTGATGAGGATGTCGATAGTTCCATTGGCAATGTTTGCGGTGCAAGTCCCAGTACTTCCGCCAGGAATGGCAGCGCTGACCGTGCCCCCCATTGCGGAATTCAGATTGCTGAGAACCGCCTGGATCTTGGTGGCATCGGTCAGGCTGATATAGGAAGCGAAGTTTGAGGTGTCGGTATAGGCAGATTGCCCATCGTAGATGATTATGTTGGCAGGCAATACGCCATAACCCGCAAGAATGGAGCAGAATTTCTGCAAGATTGCGATGTGAGCCGTATTCTTCGGTTCGAGGCTGTTTATCTTTATGGCGACTTTGGTGGCCGCCCAAGATGACTTGCCGGTTGTGAAAATGGCCTTCCATGCCGCGTCCGCCGTGGGCTGGTTGGCCAGCTGCATGGCCATGGCATCCATGTTCGCCTGCAATCGCGCCGAATCAACCGCCGCATTTTCTGCAGCGAAAGACATCGCCGGAGTGCTCTTCATCATCTTCGTGTCGACGCACCCCACCACCCGCATGTTGTCGATGTTGGGATTCACTGCCATGGTTCCGGTGCCGGGCCAGGCGGCAAACGCCCGGTCTGCTCTGGTGAGCGCCAATCCGGCTGCGCCCGCGGCGGTTATCTTGAGAAAATCCCGTCTTTGCTTTTGCATGAAGAGCTCCTGCTTCTAGGACGCGAAAGGACAGACAGCCGACGGCCTTGGCGACTGAGTATGCCACGAGCCCGATATCAGCTAGAACCTTCTTCGCTGCAGTGACGTCAACGTACCCAGGCGGCTCGTTCTCGTTTCGATCCAAGAAGCAGGACGCATGGTGGCAAGCTGAGGCGAGCCGGTGCGGTGAAGGTGAAGTGACCGCCGCGACAACGGCTTTTCCGAGGTACTATCCCCGGCTCTCCTGGCAGGCACTTATGAGCACAGATCTTTCTCACCTCGGCACCTGGAATCCCGGCGCGGAGCCGGCGGGTTTCGATGGCGCCGCGCTTGCTGCGGCCGCAACCCGCGTGCGCGAGCCGGCGCATATCGTGCGCGAGGGAGCGCGCGGCCGCCTGGGCGTGGGCTTTGGCGGTCAGGTGGCGTTCGACGGCGCGGGCTGTCCACTTTTGGGCACTTTGCCTGCGCTCTATCCCGAATGGCTCGGCGATCGTTCATTCTGCGAAACCCATGGCGTGCGTTTCCCGTACGTGGTGGGCGAGATGGCGCGCGGGATCACCACCGCGCGCATGGTGATCGCCATGGCGCGTGCGGGAATGATGGGTTTCTTCGGCGCGGGCGGGCTGTCGCCGGCCCAGGTGGGTGCGGCGCTGGACGAGATCGAGGCTGCACTCGGCAAGGATGGTCCGGCGTGGGGAGCCAACCTCATCCATTCGCCGCACAACCCCGAGCTGGAAAATCTGATCGCCGACCTCTACCTTTCCCGCGGGGTCAGGCGCATCTGCGTGTCTGCCTTCATGGGGCTGACCCCGGCGGTGGTTCGCTGCGCGGCCACCGGCCTGCGCCGCGACCCCGAGGGCCGCATCCAACGCCGTCACCACATCTTCGCCAAACTGTCGCGCCCCGAGGTGGCCGAGGCCTTCATGATCCCGGCGCCCGCGACCTTGTTGGAAGCGTTGGTGCGCGAAGGCAAACTTGGCGCCGAGGAAGCGGCGCTGGCCGCCCATGTCCCGGTGGCCGCAGACATTACTGCCGAGGCTGATTCGGGCGGGCACACCGACAACCGGCCGCTTGCGGCTCTGGTTCCGGTGTTGCTCGCTTTGCGCGATCGGTTGCAGCGGCAGCATGGCTACCCACGCTCCATTCGCGTGGGCGCGGCGGGCGGCTTGGGTACGCCCGCCGCAGTGGCATCGGCCTTTTCGCTTGGCGCCGCCTATGTGGTCACCGGCTCGGTCAACCAAGCCGCGCTGGAGTCGGGCTTGGCCGAGGATGGCAAGCGCATGCTGGCGGAAGCAGGCCTGGCCGACGTGATGATGGCCCCTTGCGCGGACATGTTCGAGCTGGGGGTCAGGGTGCAGGTCCTGCGCCGCGGAACCATGTATGGGGTACGCGCTCAGCGCCTGTACGATCTCTATCGTTCCTTTGACAGTCTAGAAGCGCTTCCCGCCGAAGCGCGCCAACGCCTAGAGAGCGAGATTTTGGGTGCAACCTGCGACGAGGTGTGGTCCGAGGTTCGTCGCTTTTTCGAGAAGCGCGACCCACGCGAGCTGGAGCGCGCCCAGAGCGAGCCCAAGCACCGCATGGCCCTGGTGTTTCGTTGGTATTTGGGCATGGCCAGCAAGTGGCCGGTGGAGGGCGAGACGCGCCGGCGCCTCGACTACCAGATCTGGTGCGGCCCGGCCATGGGCGCCTTCAACGACTGGGTGCGCGGGTCGTTCTTGCAGGCGCAAGCGAATCGCGGCGTGGTGCAGATCGCGCTCAATCTCCTGGAAGGAGCGGCGGTACTCACGCGCGCACAACAGCTGCGCACGGTTGGCATCGCGATGCCGGCTGCGGCGTTCACTTTCACGCCCAGATTGTTGGGCTGAGCCTTGTCGTTCCATGGTGGCCACGCGCATCGTCCACAACGCTGACGCCATGGTTTGGCTGCAGGCGCAGGGCAAGCTGGTTGGCGCAAGCATCGTCACGTCGCTGCCCGATGTTTCAGAGTTACCGCACCTGGGACTCGACGCCTGGCGGCGTTGGTTCGAAGATGCGGCGGCACTGGTGATGGAGTGCACGTCCGACCAGGGCGTGGCCATCTTTTTCCAGAGCGACATCAAGCACGGCGGCTTCTGGATCGACAAGGGAGCGCTGGTCAGTCGCGCCGCCGAACGTGCGCGCATGAGCTGCCTGTTTCACAAGATCGTTTGTCGCAAGCCGCCCGGCTCTTCCAGCTTTGGCCGGGCAACCTACGCGCACATGCTGGGCTTTGCCCGCGGGCAACCGCGCCGCCAGAAACAGGAGCGCGTCGACGTGTTGCCCGACGGAGGTTTTCAGCCGGGGACGAAGTCAATGGGTGTCCACGCTTGCCTGGACGCCTGCCGATTCGTCAAAGCCGAGACCACCACGCGCACTGTGGTCGATCCCTTCTGCGGCTGGGGCACCGTCCTGGCCGTGGCCAATGCCTTGGGTTTGGACGCCGTGGGAGTGGACATCGCGCCTCGCATGTGCCGCCGGGCAAGCAAACTGCAAATTGAATACTAGTGAAGGAAATCTGATGCCGTATCGCAATGGCGCCCGCGGTGTGCTCGAAGACACTCTTGACGCACAGAGGGGCTGGCAGTTTGGTTGACAGGGTGGGGAGACAGGAGTGATGCTTGACTCCAAGGGTTGAGGTCACCAATGAGAATAGCGAGACTAGTTGTTTCAGTGTCGACGTTGTTGGCAGCCCACGCCAGCGTGGCTCGTGCCGACGTGATTCCGCCGGATGTCGCGGATTGCAGCCAGGCGGTTTCCGCAGGCGCTTCGTGTCGCAACGGAATGGGAATTTGCATCACTGACACCTGCTACAGGCTCGACTATGCAGACTGGAACCGGGATGCATCTAGCGGCCCGCCAAGCATCCAGTACCCTTGCCTCCGTTGTGTCAGCAGCGACGGTGGGCTTTCAGGCACAGGCGGGGCCAGCGGACACGGCGGAGCCAGCGCACAGGGAGGCTCTGGCGGAACAGGCGGGATAGGCGGGCAGAGCGTGAGCGGCGGGACCACAGCGGCGGGCGGGACCACAGCGGCGGGCGGAACTACTGCGGCGGGCGGGACCACGGCGGCGGGCGGGACGGCCGGACAGAGCGCGGCCACCACAGCTCCGGTGGACTTGACCGGGGGAGAGAGCGCGAGCAGCACGGCTCCCGCGGCAGGTGGGACAGTCGGACAGGGTGGCGATTCGGCGACCGGCGGCACCAGCGGTGGAATTGCAGGCGCGGCGGGAACAAGTGGCAACGACCAAAACAACCAGAGCGACTCGAGCGGGTGTGCGGTGGGCGGCTGGCTTTCGGTCAAGACCTTCGGTCCCTGGCTTCTGGCTAGCCTGTTCGGCGCGATCGTCATGCTGGCGCGTCGCCGACGACGATGGTAGGGGCAGAGCTTGTCGACCTGCTCGAACGCGCCGCAGGTCATCACGGTGCTCTGCCAATGAGAACCAAACTGAAACTGGATAATCTTGCCGTCCCCGCATTGCGCGTGCGGCGTTCGACGGTTGGGCCTCGACGCTCGCTCGGCTTCTTTGTCGCAGTCTGCATATGCGTGAGCGCCGGGGGCCAGGCCTTCGCTCAGGGAGCCGCGGAACTCGAGCCTTCGTCCCCCAGTGTGGGGCCAACGCCAGCCCGGTTCGTGAACTGTTTGCCCTCCTGTCGAAAGGGCTTCTTCTGCTCGCGAGGTCAATGCGTAAGCGCGTGCAATCCTCCATTTCTGGCCGAGGGCCGAGGCCCTCAAGCGGACAATGAAAGGGAGGTCATATGTTCAATCACACACGGAAGCTTCTTGGAGTCCTGGCCCTGGTGGTTTCGAGCGTCGCCGCTGCCCCTGCATACGCGCAGGCCATTTCCGACGCCGTCTATCAAGACATGAAGGAGATCATCGAGGAGCTAATGACCAAGGAGGTCTCGCAAGCGGTTGCACCTCACCTGGCATGCCTGTCAGCCCGGACGAAGGCCACGAAGAACGATGCCGGTGCCGTGGACATCACGACCGATCCCGCGCAGACGGACGCCAACGGGCTCGGCGGCGATGGGGACACGTACGTAACCCTTGACGCAGTCAAATATCTTCCGCGCACGCTGCAAGCAATCTACGATAGCCAGTTCACCAGTCTGCGGCCAATCGTCCTGAGCGAGCTTGCCGCATTCGTGGCGGACGTCGCCTACCGCCAGCTTGTGGCGCCTCCGAAAACGGATCGGGCGAGTTCCAACGACGCCAAGAAGCAATACAACGACTGGCAGCAAGCGGCGACGCAGGCGACGGTTCGCGCCGCGCGCTTCAATTGGCACAAGGTCGACGCCAATCCGATCGCCAAGGCGAATCGCAGCGCGGCCCCAGGTGACAAGATCGAGATTACATCCGCTCCCTTGGACAACCAAAGCTTTGAGAATTGCGCCGGCAACCTCAGCAAAGAGCTTGCAAAGGGCTCAATTGGCGGGATTGACACGCCGCTGGACACCGAATGCAACAAACCGAATCGGGATGAATACGCGTGTGACGTGGCGTACACCATTCAAGCGGCCCTGAAGGGCGACACAAGCGATGCGGAGAGCCACGTAAAGAGGGCCCTGGCCGAGTTCGTTGGCGAGCTGCTGCTGAAATCGCCTCTCACCGATGCACAGTTGACAGCGACGGTGCCAGTGGTGAACGACATGCTAAATGCATCCAATTCGACGGCAGCCGCCGTGGCAACGGCGTGCTCGCAACTGACAAGCGTGCTCAAGATCGGGCAGTGTGATGACAAATTCGTAGAGTCGTTGACCCAGCTCGTCGATCAATGGAAGGCGTTCCACTTGACCGCCGGCAAGCCGATGTCAGTCGCCACTTTCGTCGATTGGATGGGTGGATTGTGGATGCTGATCGAGGATGGCTGCAAGGTCTCCAACACTTCGGCGGCGTGTGCCTTCTTCCCCAAAGCAAGAGTGATGTTGGGTAGGGCTTCCGAGTTCTGGCCCATCATTCGACTCACCGGAAGCGGTGACTATATCGACGCGGCTCAGTTGGCCATCGGCGAGCTTTTCGCCGGCCTGGAGAAGAACTGCCAAAGTCCGAACTCCGCGAGTTCTGAGGTTTGCCGCCTCTCCCCATACTACCAACGCTTTGCTGACGCTGTCGTCGTCTACGTGGTCCAGGCGCACACGATGGGGACACCCAGTGATGAGACGCGAGGGGTATTTCGGTCCGCCGTGGTGGACCTCATCCGGGAACTGGGCACCGGCGGTGGAGTCGATCGGAAGTGGTGGTCGTGGGAGATCTTGTTGCCGGATCTGGCGCTTCGCTATGAGTGGAGTCCGAGCTACGTGAACAGTGACCCGGGGTCCGGTCGCACAATAGCCTCCATCACCTGGCTGAAAGTTCGCGTGCCGCTTTGGCATAGTGAGATGGGTTTCATGGCGCTCGATCTGTCGGCGGCGGATGTTCTGGCGCCGCTGGCCGAACTGGTTCTGCGGTCCCCGAATGCCAGCTACACCGGAGCGGACAAGCTATGGTGGAACCTGATCGCGCCACGTATTGACGTTGAGGGCGGCATCCCGGCACTTTCAAAGCATTTGCTATTTGGAGCGGGGCTGGCATATCGCCTGGTCGCTCCGTGGCAGACCACCGCGGCAACCAGCACGGCGCCCGCAGCCTATCAATACGGCTCGTGCCTCAGCCAGGCCTCCAAGGCCAACTGTCTCGAGTTCGGGGTGTTCCTGAAATACATAATCTAGGCACCTTCGCCGCCAGTTCATCGTACGCCTGGCGCGAGACCTGCCGGCGCACGTGGGTCAGCTCTTGCCAGATCGCGGCCTCGTGTTGCTCGGCACGGGCCAGCTTGTGCATGTCGAAGCGGGAGACTTGTCTGGCCGGCAAGCTGCCCAGCGTGCGGCCAGCCGCCTGGCTCGCCAGATCCCGGAATACGCCAGGGCCAAAGTGATCGTAGTAGAAGAGGGTGTGCGCGGTCGACAGTGAGCCGGCCCAGGGATAGCTGCGCAGCAACCATCCCGACGCCAGTTGCGCCAGCGCCCGCTCCAGCCGGACGCGCTCGTGGACGCGCTTGCCCGGCTTGCGCTCGGCAAAGAACAGGGCCGTGCCCAGCTCGTCGCCTCGCGCGGTCCACATCTCGCGCAGTCCGAAGCGGGTTGGATCGCTCGCCACGCGTGAGCCATGTGTGAGTTCGAACCGCCCCACAATGAAGGCCGCGATATGCTGGGCGTGGCGCTCGATGAACCCCAGGGTCGCCATGGCTTCAGTGAAGGTCTCAGTGGGAAAATCGGAAAAGCACATCACCTCGGCCGCAATGCCCGCACGGGCCAGGTTGCGCACCACTGTAGCTGCACGACCGGGCGCAATCCCTTTGTCGATCAGGCGCAACACGCGCGGGCTGGCCGACTCCACCCCCAGGCTGCACGCCACCGCGCCGCCCCGGCGCAGCCCTTGGCAACGTTTGCGTGTCAGATACGGCTCGGGTCGCAGGTCAGTGCCCCAGCGCAGGTCCAGGCCAGCCTCGGCCAATGCTTCGGCCAACCGGCACAGCATCTTGGGCGCCACCGAATCCTGCGAAAGATAGAAGAAGCGCGTGTTGTGGCGGAGGGAGAGAGCCCCCATGTGTTCGACCACAGTGTTCACCGCGCGCTCGCGGTAACGGGCGGTGCCGGTTGCGGCCAGGCCGTAGTGGCAGAAGGCGCAGCGGCCCCAATAGCAGCCACGGGTGGGATCGTAGGGCAAAAGCAGATGCGGCGAAAGATAGCGATCGAGCGGCAGACCGTCGAAATCGGGCGCGGGCAGGGTGCGCAGATCGACAGCGGGCGGCCCGGGCAGAATGCGCGCGCCCAGCAGGGGATCACGCAGCACCAGGTTGGGAATTCGCCGAAGTGCCTGCGGGCTTCCGTGCCTATCGGCGAGAGCGCGGCACAACGCCAGCAGGGCGTGTTCGCCCTCGAAGACCACCGCGCTGTCAAACGCCCCCAGTGCCTGCGCGAGGGCAGGGCCCTGCAGCCGCAGCAATACCTGGGTGATGGCCGGCCCGCCTGCCACCAGGTGCGCCTCGGGAAATGCGGCCTTGAGCTTGAGCGCGAACGAATACGCGGGTACGAGCTGACCGGGGAAGCACACCGACACGCCGATGGCGTCCACCCGCGCGCGGCGCAGACGAGGTACCAGATCGCGCGTGAGGTAGCTGTCGAATGGATCGCGCTCGCGATCAGCATCGCGCGCGATCTCGTCCGGCGTGGTCAGGGCAAAGGGCGTCCGGTACGCGGTGAAATCGAGCTGCATGGGCGCGTGCGCGGCCGCGATCACGCGCAGGCTCGCGCTGACCGTGGCAACCGCGTCGGCATACTGCCCGGGATCGTAGAAGCGCTCACTGGTGCGCAGAACATCCAGTGCCGTGCTAATCCCAACCGGCACTGCGCCGGCTTCGCCGCGCACCCGCAACAGGGTCAAAAATTCTAGCTGGCTCTGGTGGTCGAGCGCGCGCCGGCGTTGCAGCCTGGAAATACGCCGCTCGATGCGGTCGCGGAGCAGTGCCAATGGCTCGCGTTGCAGCAGGGCCAGAAAGCCCTCAAGGTTGGCGTCGATGGGCAGCACCTCGATGCCCTGGGGACGCAAGAAACCCGCCAGCGCAGCAACCGCGGGGTAGGGCGCCGTGGGATCACAGGCCGGCGGAAAGATGAGAGCAAGCTTCACACGCAGAGTATATGGACATAGGCGAGTCAGTGGGGGATCCTTGTTTCCGTGAAGTAGGGGCGTACAACCGCAGTCCCGCCTGCGCCGCGCCCCATCGTCGAGGGTGGCTTGCACCATCGACCACGATCGCAAGACCTTGCAGGCCAACCTGGTATAGTTGGCGGCCAACATGAGTAAGACCAACAAGCTGGAACGAAGGGATTTCTTGCGGCTCGGCGCGGGCGGCCTTGCTGCCGGCGCGCTGTCCGCTGGGTGCGCGACCGTGGCGCGGAGCCCGGCAACCGAAATGCTCCCGCCCGGGGCGTCGCCGCCGCCCAAACCCGCGCCTGAGCCGGCACCGGTTGGCAAGACCGCCGGGCCGCCGCGCCGCACGCTCGGCCGGACCGGCATCCAGGTGCCCATTGTGAGCATGGGCGTGATGAACGCCGACAACCCCAACCTGGTTCGCGCCGCGCTCGACGGCGGCATCTTTCTGCTCGACACCGCGCATGGCTACCAGGACGGGCGAAACGAGGAAATGCTCGGCACGGTCGTTCCCGAGCGCAAGCGCGACTCCTTTGTGCTCGCCACCAAGGTCCACCTCAGCACCCTGGATCGCAAGACCGGGCTTTTCTCCAAGGAAACCCGCGGCGAGGAAATTGGGGAGAAGCTCGACATAAGCCTCAAGCGACTGGGGCTCGATCACGTCGATATCCTTCACCTGCACAACCAGTCCATGCGCGAGAGCGTGCTCTACCAGCCTGTGCTCAAGGCATTGGAGAAGGCCAAGCGCGAGGGAAAGGCGCGTTTTGTGGGCGTTTCGACCCACCGGAATGAGCCCGAGGTGATCCGGGCGGCGGTGGAGGCCAAGCTCTACGACGTCGTGCTGACTTCGTACAACTTCAAGCAGGACCATCACCTCGAAGTGCAGAAAGCCATCGGGGAAGCGGCGCAGGCGGGCTTGGGCATTGTGGCCATGAAGACGCAGGCGGGGGTCTTTTGGGACAAGGATAAGCAGAACCCCATCAACATGAAGGCAGCACTGAAATGGGCGCTGCGCGATCCGAACGTACACACGGCAATTCCCGGCTTCACCACATTGGACCAATTGCAGGCTGACCTGGAGGTTTTGCGCGATCCTACGCTCACTGACGACGACAAGCGCAGCCTGGAGGCGCCCAAGCTCGTCGGTTTGTTCTGCCAGGGCTGCGGTGAGTGCCTGGATCCTTGCCTGCAGAGGCTGCCGATACCCGATCTCATGCGTTCCTTCATGTACGCCCACGCGTACCGCAACCGCCCGGCCGCACAGGCGCTTCTGCTCGAACTCGGTCTGCCGGATTCTCCCTGCGGCGACTGTGACGAGTGCCCGGTACGTTGCGCGAAGGGATTCGACGTTCGCCAGCGTGTGCGCGATATTGTGCGGCTGCGCGAGGTGCCGCGGGAGTTCCTGGTATGAGCAGGGCTCGTGTGGCGGTGCAGGTCGGGTTGCTGGCGGCCGCCGCGCTGGTTAGCGCGGCAGCAAGTAAACCTGGGACTGACTCCAATCCTGCCGCCCCCACCGCGGCTTCACTCTTTCCCAAGATCGAAGGCTGGAAGATCTCCGACGCTCCCACCACATACACGCCCGAGACACTCTTCGAGTACATCGACGGCGGCGCCGAGTCGTTCCTGCAATTCGACTTCCAGGATCTCGCGTCGGCGAGCTACGCCCAAGATGGCGTTCGTCGTGGTGAGAAGCGCAAGTCATCACGTGCTTCCCAGTCGAGTGACAGCACCGGGGCTGGCAAGCCAGAGGTCACAGTCGACATCTACCATCACCGCGACGCGGTTCGCGCCTTCGGGATGTATACCGAGGAGCGCCCGGCCGGCACCACGCTCCTGCCCATCGGCGTCGAGGGATACGCCGGGCCGGACTACCTGGAGTTCGTCGTCGGTTCCTACTATGTGAAGCTGGTCCAGTCGGGTGGCAAACAGCCGTCCGTGCTTCGCTGGTTCGCGGACAAGCTGGCTGCCGGCCTGCCCGGCACGCGCGAGGCCCCGGCGGTGCTCAAGTGTTTTCCCGATCGAGGCAAGCGCCTGCGCGCCGAGAAGCTGGCGGCACGCGACTTTCTCGGCCAGTCATTCCTGCACGACGCGGTCGCAGTTCCCTACCAGGTGGAAGGAGCGACCTTTCGCCTGTTCGTCGTGCAAGGCAAAGACAGCGCGGAGGTTCGCGCCATGGTCAAGCGCTATCGCGCGGTGGGAAAGGCATCGGATGCTGGCGGCGATTCGGTTGGCCCACAGGGAGCCGCGACCGTGAAAGATCCGCTCAACGGCGAAGTAGTGCTGCAATGGAAGGGGCGCTGGCTCTGGGGAGCGGTGGACCAACCCTGTGCCGCGCGCCAGGCGTTGGTGGAGGAGCTGGGCCGAAATCTTTCCGACCTGGACAAGTAGAACGCCACCCGGATAGGAGCTGGGACGCGGTTCAGTCACTGACCTTCGGCTCGTACCCTTTCGGTTTGTAGTACCAATTGCCGCCACCCTCAAACTGCGTGTACGCCTCTATCTTCTCATAGCCGTTCTTCTGGAAATAATCCGTGATCTCGTTGGCGAAATAGCGCCCCATCTCGGCCTGCACTTCGATGCAAACCAACGATGGCCGATATTTCTTGATGTCAAATCCCTCCAGCGCCCTGACTTCCCCTGCTTCGATATCCATCGAGAGAAAGTCGATATGATTCACCTTCTCCTTCCTTAGCAAATCATTGAGCGTGATCACCGGAACCTTGACAACCACCGGTCCGGGAATCCTGTCAACCGCTTCTTTGATCGTGCTCGAGTACACCTCGAACCCCGGCTTTGTGTAGACATCAATCGTCCCTCCCGAACGGTTCGATGCAGCGAAGTTCCGGAATCTCGTTCCCGGGCGGTACTTCGCATAGTCCTCCGCATATTGCTTGAGGGCGTCGACCCCTATTCCTTTCCAACCCAGGTGCTTCTCCAGATAGTAGGTCGTACTTATGGTCTTGTAGTCGGAGCAGCCGACATCCAAGAAGAACTTGTTCTTGGCATCATTGAAGAAATGACGGATCAACACCTCTTCCTTGACTTGCGAATACAAGACCTTCTCATTGCAAATCTTGCATTTCTTCAAACTCTCCAGCGATTCTTGCGAATAGCTTTTCCCATCGAACGCGGCGATCCCGATGATTGAAATGACTAGCAGGCAAGTCAACTTGAGCGGGTGCTGTCTTGTTGTCATGATCCATCTCCCCGTTGGGCCGGTCGCTTGGAACACAAGTGGTTAGCTTGCAGTTCCCGGCAGTGATGTCAAGCGCGCAGCCACGCGTGTCCCGGGGGAGAAGTTCGACTCAGAACTGTCCACCTTTGAAAGGGTGGCCCCTCGGTCACGGAAAACTCGGTGCCGGAGGCCGTGATGGTGGCGCCGGAGACGGTGATGTTTCCGGTCGAATAGATCCCCGGCGAATCCTGTCCCGAGTGCTATGGTAGGCTTGGCATGCTGCGGTGCTTTCGCGCGAATATTGACAACTGTTGCGACGACGGGGGTCGATGGTTGCTACGCTTGCAAAGCGTGAAGCCGCAGCGCCACAGGGGCGCAATATTTGTTAATGTTTGGGACAAGATTGCCGCAACGGAGTAGACCCAGCTTGTAGCCATGGAGAACCGCGGCCGAATTTCCGAGGGGATGAGAGCGCGTTGCCCCACCGCGACGAGCTGGTGCTTGGGATTTGTGGTGCTGGCGATTCTGGTATCGCGACCACTTCCCGCTCGCGCCGATCCCACGTTGACCGGGAGCGACTTTGTCTTGAGCCTCAACGGCACGGGTGGCAACAGCGGTTCGTCATGGACCGAGATCGGGTCGGACGCGCTGGAGAGCACCTTCACCGCGCACCGCTGCCGGTGCCCAGCCGAGGTGGAAGCGGAATTGCAGCTCGCCACGACCGGGCAAGCAAAGATCGGCACGAGCACGGTCGCGGCCGAGCTGATGTTGGGATACGCTTGCAGTGGCACGAGCACGACGACATGTGTTTCGTTGGGCACGGTCACGCTCAATTCGTCCACCACGGATGCAGTTCTGACCTTCAGCACCGACATCGTGTACCAGGCGGAGTCGAGCAAGGGAGTTGTGGACTGCGGGAATCTGACCTCGGGCTCGACTACCTTGTGGGCGGTGATTAGCCAGGACGGGACCATGCTTGGCAGTGATCCTTCTCTGCTTCTGCCGGTGACCACCACTGTGGTGGATCCCCCGACCGGCGTGACCGCCCTGACCGCCGACGGCGGGCTGCTGGTGAGCTGGACCTTGCCTTCCGACACGAGCGCCATCGCGGGCTATCAGGTTCTCTGCCTTCCCGAACCCAGCACAGCGTCAAGCGCCGCGTACGAGACCTGCGGCGAAAACCCCAGCGCCACCAGCAGCGACGGCCTGATGAGCACGGCCTTGCTCAGTCAGGTGTGCTCGGCTGAGGTATCCGCGAGCAGTACATCCGTCCGCCTGAGCGGCCTGGTGAACGGGACCTCGTACATTGTCGCCGTGGTTTCCATCGATGCGAGCGGGGGGACCAGCGCGCTGTCCGCGTCGGCCAGTGCTATCCCTGAGCCGACGTTTGGGTTCTTCCAGAAGTACCAGGCGGCCGGTGGGCGCGCCGAGAGTGGCTGTTGCTTTGTCGAGCGCTCGGCTGCTTCTCCTTTTTCGCTGGCCGTCGTCATCGCGCTGGGACTTTGGGTCCGCCGCCGCCGAAGGGAGGCTCCTAGCATTGCTATCCTGCTCGTGCTGCTGGGCGGCCGGGCGCAGGCGCAGATCGCGATCGACTTCGAGATGGACCGCCACGAGCAGAGCGACAGCGAGACCACGCACGCCCAAACGCCCGCGAGTTGGACGATCGAGCTGGGCTTCGGACCCTATCGGCCTGCCGTCGACAGTGAATTCTCCAATTGCCAGCATCCCTTTGCTGATACGTTTTCTTCGTCGGCTCGGCTCATGTCGGAATTCGAGGTGGACCGGCATGTGAGCCATCGCTTTGGTTCTTGGGCGGTGGGCGGACGCCTCGGCTACTATCACGCCAGCGCCGCGGCCTGGGCCGCCGACGGCACTAGCCGTAGCGGCGACCAAACCACCTTCCGCCTGCTGCCCTTGTCGATTTCGATGATCTATCGCGCCGATTTTGCCTCAGGCGAAAACCGGTTTCCTCTGATTCCCTATGCCAAGCTGGGTCTTGACTACTGCTCCTGGTCGACGGGACGGACCTCGGCTGGGACGAATACCGGCTGGACGCCAGGCTGGCATGCGGCCGGGGGGGTGGCGTTGGATCTGGGCATTTTGGACCGCAACTCTGCCAACGTTCTCGCACATGATTTTGGTCTTGATCGCATGGCGCTGTTCTTCGAATGGAACTATGTCGCGCTCGACGGACTGGGTGCTGCGAACCGCCTTCACGTTGGCGATGACACCTGGCTGGCAGGTCTGATGCTGGACATGTGAGGGACGCCCCCGACGGTTGACAACCACCCGCTTGCCAGCCCGCTAGAAAAGTCTGTTAGAATGTCTCGCGCACGCGCATCCAATCCAGGGGGACCAACATGAAGGGCAATCAGAAACTGATCGATGTTCTCAACCAGTTGCTCGCCGACGAGCTGACCGCCATCAACCAGTACATGGTGCACTCCGAGCTTTG